>Ga0209066_10005680_pt1 | contig 13048 bp, 13 predicted proteins | sample All_14_2_FD_187198 | JGI IMG/M metagenome (GOLD analysis project Ga0209066, IMG submission 187198) | Freshwater microbial communities in response to fracking from Pennsylvania, USA - Allegheny Zone_MetaG_DW_15 (SPAdes) (version 2) ...
GGGGCACGCAGAATGCCTGGCTGCGCCAGATCACCTCGCAGAACCGGCTGTTCATGCATGACAGCCTGGCCGACCGGCTGCATCTGGAGAATGACGACTGGGTCTGGATCACCAGCCATCATGGCCGAGTCAAGGCGCAGATCCGCCGCATGGCGGGCGTCAACCCGGATACGGTCTGGACCTGGAACGCCATCGGCAAGCGCGGCGGGGCCTGGGGCCTGAACAAGGATGCGCCGGAAGCCGAAAAGGGCTTCCTGTTGAACCATGTCATCTCGGAACTGCTACCGCCGCGCGGTGACGGTTATCGCTATTCCAATTCCGATCCGGTAACCGGTCAGGCCGCCTGGTATGACCTGAAGGTGCGCATCGAAAAATGCAAGCCGGAGGAGGCGGGGATAACCGAGCCGTTGTACGACGCCTTCCCGCCCCCGCCCGGCGGCTATGCCGAACCGCGCCCCAAGACGATGGGCTATGGCGTGGGAATGCAGGCAAAGAATCAGGGCCTGAAGGGTACCGACACCCATGCCGAATGGATCGGCAACCGTCACGCCAATGCCGAGGCCGGCCGGGGCGTGCGCGACGGCCATGGCAATCGGATCGGCCCCGTCGGCCACGGGCATGACCATGACCATGACCATGACCATGACCATGGGAAGGAGGATTGAACCATGACCAGCCTTCCCGCCATCCCGACGCCCAAAAAACTCGGCCTCGTCATCGACCTGGATATCTGTGTCGGCTGCCATGCCTGCGCAGTGAACTGCAAGGAATGGAACACCTCGGGCCATTCCGCGCCGCTGACCGACAAGCAGCCCTATGGCGCCGACCCGTCGGGCGTGTGGTTCAACCGCATCCATTCCTTCGAGGTGATCGCCGAGACGGGTGATTCCCGCACGGTGCATTTCCCGAAATCCTGCCTGCATTGCGAAGACGCGCCCTGCGTCACGGTCTGCCCGACCGGTGCATCCTACAAGCGGGCGGAAGACGGCATCGTGCTGGTCAATGCCGATACCTGCATTGGCTGCAAGCTGTGTTCCTGGGCCTGTCCCTATGGCGCGCGCGAGTATGACGACACCATGGGCGTGATGAAGAAATGCACGCTGTGCGTCGACAAGATCTACAACGACAACCTGCCGCCGGAAAGCCGGGTGCCCGCCTGTGTGTCCACCTGCCCGGCGGGTGCCCGCAGCTTCGGCGATTTCGCCGATCCCGATTCCGACGTCTCCCGCCTGGTATCGGCGCGCCAGGGCTATGCGCTGATGCCCGAACAGGAATGCCGCCCGGTCAACCGCTATCTGCCGCCGCGCCCTGGCAAATGCGGGCAAGGCGATGCCGTACCGAAATCCCTGGAACCCGTGGTGATCGACAAGGCTGGCGCGGTTGCCCGCTGGGTCGACCGTATCCTGTCGCGCTGAGGCCGGTCATGGTCGGGGTCCATCACACGCAATCCGATTCCCCACCCCTCGCCCTGAGGTGCGAAGCCTCGAAGGGGGAGGGGCAAGGACAATCGGGTACCTGTACCCGCCCCTTCGAGACGGCCCTGCGGGCCTCCTCAGGATGCGGGATTTCTTCCCGTATCCCGCCCTTCGCCCGGCACCGTTCAACGGAAGGCTAAGCCCATGCATCCGGCAAAATCCGTCATCCTGTTCACCACGGCATCCGGCGCGGGCTATGGGCTGATGGCGCTGGCCATCTTGTTCGCGCTGTTGGGCAATCTGCCGGCGGAACCTGTTCTGGGGCTGGCGATTTTCATCACCGGCTTCGGGCTGGTGACGGGTGGCCTCTTGTCCTCCACCTTCCATCTGGGCCATCCCGAGCGCGCCTGGCGGGCCATGAGCCAATGGCGCACCTCCTGGCTGTCGCGCGAAGGCGTGATTTCCCTGGTAAGCTACCTGCCGGCCGGGCTGTTCGCGCTGGCCTGGGTCTTTCTGGGCGATGTGTCGAACCCGTTGGTGCAGGCGCTGGGCTGGGCGGGGATTGCATGCTGCGTGCTAACAATCTTCACCACCTCGATGATCTATGCCTCGCTGAAGACCATCCATGCCTGGTGCAATTTCTATGTGCCGCTGGGGTACCTCGCCCTGGGCGGTGCGACGGGGGCGGCGCTGCTATCGGCCATCGCGCATTTCTACGAGCTGGGCGATGCCAGCATTGATGCCGTGGCGCTGTTGTTCCTGATCGTCGGGCTTGGGCTGAAGCTGATCTACTGGCGCCATATCGACACCACGAAATCCAAATCCTCGGCGGAAAGCGCCACGGGCCTTGGTTCCATGGGCAAGGTGCGCCTGTTGGAAGCCCCGCATAGCCAGGCCAATTACCTGATGCAGGAAATGGGTTTCCGCATCGCGCGCAAACATGCCGACAAGCTGCGCCAGATCGCGCTTCTGATCGGCTTCGTGTTGCCCGCCCTGGCCTTCGTGCTGGGGGTGATCTTCCCCGGCGGCTTCTTCCTGATCTGGCTGGCACCGCTGGCCGCCATCCTGGCCCTGGTCGGCGCCATGGTTGAGCGTTGGCTGTTCTTCGCCGAGGCCAAGCACACCGTGATGCTGTATTACGGCGCGACGGCGGCCTGAGCGATGTTGCGGGACCTGGACCGGAAAGTCGCGCGGATCGGGGTGCACCGGCTGGATGTACCGCTGATCACCCCCTATCGCCTGTCCTTCGGGGCGCAGACCCATTTCTACTGCGTGCTGGTGGAGTTGGAGGATCAGGACGGCCGCATCGGCTGGGGGGAGGCCGCCCTGCTGCCCGGCTACACCGACGAGACGGTGGATAGTTCCTTCGCGCTGGCCTGCCATTCCGCGCCTGGTCTGATCGGCCTGCCGCTAGCGGAAGCCCTGTCCCGTTCGGAAGGGTTGATCGAACCGGCCGCCTTCACCGCCACCGCCTTCGTCACCGCCATCGAACATCTGGCGGGCCATCCGACGCTGGCGCGCAACGGGCGCGCCCCTTTGCTGGGCACCGTGAATGGCAAGCCCGATGATCTTGCCGCGCTGGAAGCGGAAATCGAAACCCTGCTGGCCAAGGGTTACGCCACGCTGAAGGTCAAGGTCGGTTGGGATGTGGCCCGGGACCTTGCCGCCGTCTCGACGATCCGCGCCATCGTGGCCGGGCGCGCCACGCTGCGGCTGGACGGCAATCAGGGCTATTCCACGGATCAGGCATTGGAATTCCTGAAAGGCCTGACGCCCGACGGTATCGAATTGCTGGAACAGCCCTGTGCGGCAGGCGACTGGGACGCCGCTGTCGCGGTGAAGCAGGCCGCCCCCTGCCCCGTGATGCTGGATGAATCGATCTATGGCGAGGAAGATATCCACCGCGCCGCCGATCTGGGCTGCGCCGATTACATCAAACTGAAACTGATGAAGATGGGCGGGCTGGACCGGTTGGAACAAGGCCTTTCCCTGATCCGCCGGCTTGGCATGCGCCCCGTGATGGGCAATGGCGTGGCCAGCGATCTGGGCTGCTGGATGGAAGCCTGCGTGGCGGTCGAAGCCCTGGACAATGCCGGGGAATTCAACGGCTTCCTGAAGCCCCATCTGCGCCTGCTGACGCCATCCCTGGACACCGACGGCCCGGATGTGCTGCTGGACGGCCGGGTCCGTACGGTTGACCCCAGGGCCTTGCAGGGCGGGACCAGCCGGGAATTCCGCTGAACGCTGGTGCCCGCCTGTTTCCGCTGACCGGGATGGTATCGGCTCAGCCCCTGGAGCCGCGCGCACGGGCATCGCGCCCGGCCAACAGCGAGGCCGCCAGCCCCATCGCCGCGAATCCCCCCAGCACAGCGAAGGGCAGCACGAAGCCGCCGCTGATCGACACAAGACCGGAAAAGGCGGCCGGGCCGATCGCGCCCCCCAGGAAGACACAGGCCATGCAGGCCGATGTCGCCTCCGCCACCTTCCCTTCCGGGGCGATGCGGGCCGCTTCCGACAGGAAAACGCCGTTCCAGCCAAAGGCGATGGAACCCAGCACGATGCCGCCCGCCACCGCCAGGGTCCGTGCCTCGTCCGGCGCCATGGCACACAGAACGGCCGCGCCCAGCATCAGCACTGCCATGCCGGCCAGCACGCGGAACCCGCCCAACCGATCCGCCACCGAGCCCAGCACGATGCGCAGAATGATGGAAGCGACGAGGGCGAGTGACAGCGCCTGTCCCGCCTGCGTCACCGCCATGTCGAACCGCTGCGTCAGATAGGCCACGAATATGGCGGAGAAGGCGAATTGCACCGCCGCGAAGGAAAAGGCCAGCAGCGCGGTCAGTTTCAGCGCCCGCGTTTCCAAAGCCCGGAACAGAACGAAGGGGCTGGCGCGCAGCTCAGCCGCCGGGTTCCTGTCTAGATCCAGCCCGCCGCGCCAGGGCTGCACCGCCAGCAGCAGAACCAGACAGAGACCAGCCGCCAGCAGCAGAGCCAGCCGCCAGTCGAAGGCTGCGGCCAAAGCGGTCAGGCCGATCCCCGCCATGGCCCCGCCAATCGGCACGGCCGTCTGTTTCAGGGAAAAGATGAAGCCGCGCTGGCGGATCGGCGTCACCCGCACCAACAGGGCAGAACTGGCCGGATTGCCCGGCGCATAGGCCATACCCAGGGCCAAAGCGGCCAGGATCAGCCCCGGCCAGGACCCGCTGGCGATCAGAAACAGCGCGGCCAGTGCCAGCATGACCGTGCCCTGGCTGACGCGGATCGATCCATATCGGCGTACCATTGGCCCCGACCAGGCGCTGGCCAGAAAGGCCGTGGCGAACAGCAGAGCCGAAAAATAGCCGGCCCGTGCCGCCTCCACCCCATAGATCGGGGCTAGGACCGGGGCCAGGGTCGGCACCGCCAGGGATGCCATCACCACCGCCGCCTGGGTCGCGGTCAGGGCCATCAACGCCTTCAGCGTCGTGCCCCGCTCGGACGTCACGACGCGATCTCGATCAGCAGCTTGCCCCGGGTCTGCCGCCCTTCGATGATGTCATGCGCTTCCCTGATGCGCGACAGCGGTATGGTCCGGTCGATGGCGACCTTCAGCCCGCCTTCGCGCCAGGCGGCGAAGAGGTCCTTACCGCGCCCGGCGATCTCCTCCGCGCTGGCCGTATAATCCGCAAGATGGGGGCGGGTGAAGAAGACCGACCCCGCCTCCGCCAATTCCAGCGGTTCGATACAATCCACCACGCCGGAGCTGGTGCCAAACATCACGCAGAGCCCGCGCTTGCGCAAGCTGCGGATGGACCGCCCGACAGTCGCCTTGCCCACGGAATCATAGGCGACATCGACGCCGCGCCCGCCGGTGATCTCGCGCACCCGCTCGCGGAAATCCTCCTGCATATACAGGATGGTATGATCGGCGCCGCGGGTCCTGGCGATCTCCGCCTTATCCGGGCTGCCCACCGTGCCGATCACCTGCGCCCCACAGCGCTTGGCAAGCTGGGTCAGAAGCTGGCCCACCCCGCCGGCGGCGGCGTGGATCAGGCACCAATCCCCCGGCTTCAGCGCAAAAGCGGAATGCGACAGGTAGTGCGCCGTCATGCCCTGCAACATCAGCGCAACCCCGATATCCATCGGCACATCGTCCGGCAGCGCCACCAGCCGCCAGGCCGGCACCACCGCGTATTCGGCGTAGGAGCCGCGCGACAGGCAGTAGGCGACACGCTGCCCGGGCGTCAGCCCCGTCACGCCCTCGCCCAGCGCATCGACCGTGCCGCCACCTTCCATGCCCAGTTGCAGCGGCAGCACGGTCTTATAGGTATCGGATTTCTTGTACACGCCGCTGCGCATATAGACGTCGATATAGTTCACGCCGGCGCGTTCCAACCGGACACGAACCTCTCCCGGTCCCGGCTCGGGCACCGCCAAGTCCAGAATCCGCAAGGCATCGCTTCCCCCGAAGGCCTCTACCGCTACCGCACGCATCATCCATCCTCCCCCGTTCGTTCAGGCGCCGCTGCTCATTCCCTTGGCAGCCGGATCAGGGTCATTCTCACCCGAGAACGACAAAAACGCCAGAATTCTGTATGCATCGTCTCGTTTTTTGCATATTTTGTTTGAAACGGGTGCAACAAAACCATGTGCGGGAGGATCAATCCATGTCTGCTTCGGCTTCCGATATCGCGGTAAAACCCCTGACCCCCCGGCTGGGTGCGGAGATTTCGGGCGTCAATCTGTCCGATCTTGATGCCGGCGCGCTTTCGGTCATTCAGGAAGCGTTCGACCTGCATGGCGGGTTGCTGTTTCGCAGCCAAAAACTGCTGCCGGCCGATCTCGTCGCCTTTTCCCGTCATTTCGGGGAGCTTGACCACGCCCCGGTGAACGAAAACGGGCGCAAGGCGGTGGAGGATTTTCCGGAAATCTATGTCGTCTCCAACATCAAGGGGCCGGATGGCAAACCGGTTGGCAGCCTGGGTGCGGGCGAAGCGGTCTGGCATACCGACATGTCCTATATCCCCAACCCGCCCTATGCCTCCATGCTCTATGCGGTGGAAATCCCGGCGGAAGGCGGGGACACCTGGCTCTGCAGCATGGCGGAAGCCTATGACGCACTGCCGCCCGCTTTGAAAACCCGGGTCGAAGGGCTGCAGATCAAGCATGACGGTACCTATAACTCCGCCGGTTTCCTGCGCGAAGGGCTGCAGGCCACCGACAACCCGATGGAATCGGTGGGCCAGATTCACCCGCTGGTGACCCTGCATCCGCGCACTGGGCGCCAATCGCTTTATCTCGGGCGGCGGCGCAACGCCTATATCCTTGGCCTGTCCCTGGTGGAATCCGAGGCGCTGCTGGATGAGATCTGGCAATACGCAGCCCTGCCGGAAAACTGCTACAGCCACCGCTGGCGCGTGGGCGACGTGCTGATGTGGGACAATCGCGCCACCATGCATCGCCGCGACCCGTTCGACCAGGATGCGCGCCGCCTGATGCAGCGCACCCAGATCAAGGGTCAGGGCATGCCGCGCGGGTTGGACGGGACGCGGACCACCGCCGCTGCCTGATCGAAATCTCCTGCTGGTATGGGAGGCTGCAATTTGCCAGAATAGCGGGACAAGTTCGGCCCATTTTTCGGGATGGGATCGGACACCCGGTTATGACCTGTGCAGATAGAGTAGGTACCGCATGAGTGGATCGACGCTGGAACGCGCCATCGCCCTTCTTGAACATGTGTCGCGCGCGCAACGTCCGGTGAGCCTTGCGGTCCTGACGGAGGAGTTGGGCCTGCCCAAGACCACCGTCCATCGCGTGCTGCAACAGATGGAGGAGCGCGGGCTGGTGCGCCGGGACATGGGGCGTGACCGCTATGTCATCGGCGCGCGTCTGTCGCGGCTGGCCTTCGATGCGCTGAAAGCATCCTTCTATGCCACACCCGGCCACTCCATCCTGGAAGAGCTGGTGAACGAGCTGGGCGAAACCTGCAATATCGGCGTGCTGGAAGGTCGCAGCGTGGTCTATGTCGACCGCGTGGAATGCAACTGGCCGCTGCGTTTGCAGGAACAGAGCGTGACACATCGCCCCGCGCATTGCACCGCCATCGGCAAGCTTTTGATGGCCTATCGCCCGGCACGTGCGCGCCAGGCCTATCTACAGCGCGGCCCGCTACAACGCTTCACCGACAATACCGTGGTCGATCCGGACCAGCTGGAAGCGGATTTCAAGCGCATCCGCGCCCAGGGCTATGCGATCAATGATCAGGAATACCAACTCGGCCTGATCGGTATCGCGGTGCCGGTAATGGATGGGGAGGGGGAGGTCACGGCAGGCCTGGCGCTACACGCCCCCATCGCCCGCCTTCCCGCCGAAAAGGGCATCGGCATGCTGGAACGGCTGCGTCGTGCCGCCGACGAAATCGCCAAGGCCTATGAGCTGAAATAACAGGCGCCCGCCTTGCCGCCCTGACCCGACACACGCTACCTTGGCCGCATGGTACAGTCCGGCAGCAACATTCCCGACCTTTCCGTCAGCGAGCTTTCCTTCGCGCTGAAGCGCATGGTGGAGCAGGGCTTTTCCCATGTGCGCGTACGTGGGGAAATCTCGGGCTTCAAGCGCGCCTCCTCCGGCCATCTCTATTTCGCGCTGAAAGACGACCAATCGGTGCTGGACGCGGTGTGCTGGAAGGGTTCGGCCGGCAGGCTTTCCGCCGTGCCGGAAGACGGGCTGGAGGTCATCGCCACCGGCAAGCTGACCACCTTCCCCGGCCGTTCGAAATACCAGATCGTGGTCGAGGATATCGAGATCGCGGGCGCGGGCGCGCTGCTGAAGCTGCTGGAGGATCGCAAGCGACTGCTGGCGGCCGAAGGCCTGTTCTCCGCCGAACGCAAGCGACCCCTGCCCTACCTGCCCGAGGTGATCGGCGTGGTGACCTCGCCCACCGGGGCAGTGATCCGCGACATTCTGCATCGGCTTGCCGACCGCTTCCCGCGTCCTGTGCTGGTCTGGCCGGTGCTGGTGCAGGGCGAAGGGGCGGCCGTCCAGATCGCAGCCGCCATTCGCGGCTTCAACGCCCTGCCCAGGGATGGTGATATTCCCCGGCCGGATGTGCTGATCGTGGCGCGCGGCGGCGGCTCGCTGGAAGACCTTTGGGCCTTCAACGAAGAAGTCGTGGTCCGCGCGGCGGCCGAAAGCGCCATCCCGCTGATTTCCGCCGTGGGGCATGAAACCGATACCACGCTGATCGATTTCGCTTCCGACCGACGGGCGCCCACCCCGACCGCCGCTGCCGAGATGGCTGTGCCGGTGCGCGCAGACATCCTGGCGGAGGTGATGGATGACGGCAGGCGCCTCGTTTCCTCCATGGCGCGCATGCTGGAAGACCGGCGCATCCGCCTGGAAGGGCTGGCGCGCGGCCTGCCCGATGCGCCGGGGCTGATCGAACCCATGGCGCAGCGGCTAGATGATCTGGCCGAACGCCTGCCGAACGGGGCGCAGCGCCTGCTGGGCGACAGGGCGCAGCGGCTGGCGAATGCGGCAGCCAGGCTGGTGACACCCGCCCAGATGCTGGCGGAACAATCCCGGCGCCTGGAGGAGCTTGCAACCCGTGCCGACGGTGCAGCCGCGCGGCGAACTGCCCTGTCCGTCGAACGTCTGGCGGGTCTGGCCCAGCGCCTGAGCCCGCGCACGGTGACGAGACTGGCGGAGGACGGAGAACGCCGCCTGGGCGATTTCAACCAACGCCTGACCCGCCATGGCAACCGCCTGCTGGGCGACAAGGCCGACCGGCTGGCCGAATTCGGCACCCGGCTGGAGGCCAACTCCTATAAGGGCGTTCTGAAGCGCGGCTATGCCGTGCTGCGCGATGGCGACGGAAGGCTGCTGGCCGATGGCGATGCCGCGCGGGCGGCCGGACGGGTGGAGATCGAGTTCCGAGGCGAGGACCGGGTGAGCGCCGATATCCTGGGGGCCGACACCCCACCGCCGTCACCCAAACCCGCCACCGCGAAGCCCAGAAAACCTGTGCCGGCCCCGCCCGGCCAAGGGGAATTGTTGTGAAACCCGTCCTTCTCGTCACCCTGTTGGCCCTGCTCACCGGCCCGGCCCTGGCCGCCGAACCGGTCTTCGACCAGCCCCTGATCGAGGGCAATCTGATTACCGGGCAGGTTACCCCCGGCAGCCGGCTTTCGCTGGACGGCCAGCCGGTCCACGTATTCGAGGATGGGCGCTTCGCGTTCGGCCTGCATCGCGACACGGCGGAACAGGTAATGCTGGAGCTGATCGAACCCAATCAGGCCCCGCGTCGCCTGACCCTGGCGGTGGCCCAGCGCGACTATGACATCCAGCGCATTGACGGGTTGCCGCCCGCCCAGGTCACCCCGCCGAAGGAACTGCAGGACAGAATCGCACGCGAAGCAAAAGCGGTGGCGGAAGCCCGCGCCCGGGACAGCGCCCTGCGCGGCTTCGAAGGTCCCTGGATCTGGCCCGTCGAAGGGCGCATCAGCGGCATTTTCGGCTCGCAGCGCATTCTGAACGGCCAGGCCCGCCAGCCGCATTACGGCGTCGATATAGCCGGACCGGTGGGGCTGACCATCGTCGCCCCCACCGATGGCATTGTCAGCTTCGCCAACGCCGACCTGTATTTTTCCGGTGGCACGCTGATGATCGACCATGGCGCGGGCGTGGCGTCCGCCTTCCTGCATCTGTCGGAGATTCTGGTGCAGCCGGGTGAGGTGGTGCGGCGCGGCCAGCCCATCGCCAGGCTGGGCGGCACCGGCCGTGTCACCGGCCCGCATCTGGACTGGCGGGTGAACTGGTTCGACGCCAGGGTCGACGCCCAGACCCTCGTCCCGCCGATGCCGGGGCAGTAGCATCAGGGCCGAGCCGCTACCGCTCGTGGAAATCGGCGAAATTTCGGATTTGCACCGAAGGATCGGTAAAGCGCGCCACGATTCCCAACTCGCCATTGAGTTGGGCGCCTCATCATAGTACATGTGGTTACAAGTGACCACATCCGGAGATGAAGGTATGGCGACCGTCAGCCTGAGAGACGCCAAGGCAGGTTTTTCCAGCCTTGTTGATGACGCCATCAACGGGGAGATCGTGACCATCACCCGTCACGGCAAACCCGTCGCGGCCTTGGTTTCCGTGGAGGCGGCGGAGATTGCGCGCAAGGCGCTTGAACGCAAGCGAACTGGCCTCGTCCGCTATCTTAGGACATTCCCGGGCGAAGAGTTCGAGCGCAATCGAACACCGTCGCGGGATATCGAGCTTTGAACAGCTTTCTTCTCGACACCAACATCATCTCCATGCTGGCGCCATCGAGGGCAGAGGCATCAGCCGACTTCCTCGACTGGCTGGATCGCATGGACAGCGACGGCCGCATATTCCTGTCCGTCGTCTCCATTCATGAAATAGAGAAAGGAATCGCGCTTCTCGAACATAAAGGAGCGACAGCAAAGGCCGAGAAGCTGAAAACCTGGCGCGACGGTCTTTTGTCAGTATATGGCGACAAGATCCTCGGCTTCGATGCGCAGGCAGCAGGAATCAGCGGACGAGCGGAAGCGAAGGCTCTTGCGGCGGGGCATGACCCCGGCATGGCCGACGCCGTCATTGCCGGTATCGCCAGGGCGCAGGACCTCATCATCATCACCCATAACACCAAACACTTCCTGCCATTTGGCGTCACGGCATGGTCACCCAACGAGGCCGCCGGCGAAGACGGCCGCACGTGATCGGCTGCAGGCGCGCGCGAAGCACGACCCAGAACCTTTTTATTCCACCGCTCCAGCGGAATTACTCAAGCCCGCCCTTCGCCACCGGCCGTTTAGAGCGATGGCGTTTGCGATAGACGCCCGTCTCTCGGCCAAGCGCCTGACCAAGCTCGGCGAAGCGCGCGGCGCCATCACCTTCGATCACCCCCTGTTCGACGCTGAAGGATTGGCGCGGCACCGGTATGATCTGCGCGATGGGGGTACCGCGCGGCAAAACGCCTTCAAACCCCGCATTGGTCCACAATGCGGGGAACTGCACGAAACCGTCGGTAAAGCGGTCGCAATCGACCACGCCGGTCAGGGTGCGGAAAGGCAACTCCTCCCGATTGAAAGGATGGCAGCACAGCAGCGACCAGCCTTCCGGCAACTCCACCGTCCAGAAATTGTTGAATTTGATGACCAGCATGCCTTCCGGCGCAATCGGCGCGCCGGAAAGCTGGGCGGAAACATGCAGCGCGATGGGCGAACGGCTGGGCCGCCCCACACCGGTCGGCGGCAGATCCCATTGCCAATGCATGGCACCGGCCTTCACCGTCACATCGCATTGCAGCGGGATCATCCAGCCCATCCCCATCGCATCCAGGAAGGGCGGGCAGTGTTTTACCGTGCGGGCATCCGCACCCACCGTGTCGGACCAGGCCATGGCCGGCATGCGCTTCAGCCAATCGGGCAGGCAATCGCGCGCCGGAACCGGCGGCAGCAGCGCCTCCTTCCATTCCGGCGGGCAGCGGAAGCGGATTGGCAGAGTATCGGTCATGGAAATACCCAAGGCTGAACGTCGCCCTCGGGCTCGACCCGAGGGTCTCCAGCCAATCGGAAACAGATGGTCTGGTCAAGCCCGACCATGACGTATCTGTTTGAAATAATGAAAGTCTCTGGACCCCAGCGATCAAGCCCGATGATAGGGGTGTCCAGCCAGGATGGTCTCCACCCGATACAGCTGTTCGGCCAGCATGGCCCGCACCAGCATATGTGGCCAGGTCAGCTTGCCGAAGGACAGTACCAGATCGGCCCGCTGGCGCAGAGCGGGGTCAAGCCCGTCCGCCCCGCCGATCACCCAGGCGACACGCCCCCGCCCCCGGTCGCGCCATTCGCCCACGCGCCGGGCCAGCGTCACGCTGTCCAGACTTTCGCCGCGCTCGTCGAGCGCCACCAGCACGCAATCATCGGGAATCTTCTCGGTCAGCAGGGCCGCCTCGCGGGCCTTCAGCCCATCCTCGCCGCCCTTGCGGTCCTCCACCTCGATCAATTCGGGGCGGGGCCGCATGCGGGTCAGATACATGTCGAACAGATCCTTCTCCGGCCCGCGTTTGGCACGCCCGACCGCCAGGATCACGAAGCCCTGCGCCATGGCTCGTTCCGTCTCAGCGACGTGTGGAGGAGAAGCCTTCCTCGATAATCTCGGCCTGCCACATCTTTTCCAACCCATAGAACTCCCGCACTTCGGGGCGGAACAGATGCACGATCACGTCATAGGCGTCGATCAGCACCCAATCGGCACGGTTCAGGCCTTCCGCGCGTGGCGTCAGGCCCTTCGCCTTCAGTTTCTCGATCAGATGTTCGGCCATGGCGGCGACCTGACGGCTGGAGGTACCGGAGGTCACCACCATGCAATCGGCCAGAGAGGATTTCCCCTCCAGATCGATCACCACCGTGTCGACTGCCTTGTCCTTGTCGAGGGAGGTCAGAATCAGCTCGCGAATATCCGCGGCCGTCAGACCGGACAGGACAACCGCCTCCGGGGCGGCGGACACGTCGGCTGGCTTGGCCGTCTTCGCAGCTGTCTTGGGCTTGGCCGCTGCCTTGGCTGCGGGATCTGCCTTCTTGCGCGCCGGCTTCTTTGCCACGTCGTTCGCGGCAACCGAATCCGCGCTGTTG
>Ga0209066_10005683_pt1 | contig 13046 bp, 10 predicted proteins | sample All_14_2_FD_187198 | JGI IMG/M metagenome (GOLD analysis project Ga0209066, IMG submission 187198) | Freshwater microbial communities in response to fracking from Pennsylvania, USA - Allegheny Zone_MetaG_DW_15 (SPAdes) (version 2) ...
ATGGAAGGCCCGACCCCGGTGTCGGCCCTCATCCATGCGGCGACCATGGTGACCGCCGGTGTCTTCCTGGTGGCGCGCACCTCGCCGCTGTTCGAGCTGGCGCCCACGGCGCTTGCGGTCGTCACCGTGGTCGGCGCCACCACCGCCTTCTTCGCGGCGACGGTCGGCCTGGTGCAGAACGACATCAAGCGCGTGATCGCCTATTCGACCTGCTCGCAGCTCGGCTATATGTTCTTCGCGGCGGGCGTCGGCGCTTATGAAGCCTCGGTCTTCCACCTCTTCACCCATGCCTTCTTCAAGGCCCTGCTGTTTTTGGGCGCCGGCTCGGTCATCCATGCGATGCACCACGAGCAGGACATGCGGAACATGGGGGGGACCTGGAAGTACATCAAGTTCACCTATGCGATGATGTGGATCGGCAATCTGGCGCTGGCCGGCGTGCCCTTCTTCGCGGGCTTCTACTCGAAGGACATGATCCTCGAGGTGGCTTATGCGGCGCATACGGGGGTGGGCACCTATGCCTTCTGGCTGGGCATCATCGCCGCGTCCTTCACCGCCTTCTATTCCTGGCGCCTGTTGTTCCTCACCTTCCACGGCGAGAAGCGCTGGGGTGGCCACGGCCATGGTCACGACGATCATGCCCATGGCCATGACGATCATGGTCACGGCCATGGCCATACCCCGCATGAAAGCCCGCTGGTCATGACCATCCCGCTGGCGATCCTGGCGATTGGTGCCGTCTTCGCCGGCTTCTGGTTCTACGACGGTTTCGTCGGGGAGCACCGCGAAGCCTTCTGGGGCGGGGCGATCTTCGTCGCCGAGACCAATAAGGTCATCGAACACGCGCATCATGTGCCCGGCTGGGTGAAACTGCTGCCGCTGATCGTGACGGCGGGCGGGATCTTCGTCGCCTTCGTCTTCTACATCCTGAAGCCGAAGTGGCCGGCCAGGCTGGCGGAAACCCACCGCGAGGCCTATGCCTTCCTGCTGAACAAATGGTACTTCGACGAACTCTATAACCTGCTGTTCGTGAAGGGTGCCCGTCTGTTCGGCCGGATCTTCTGGAAGCAGGGTGACGGGGCCATCATCGACGGCCTCGGGCCCAACGGCATCTCGGCCCGCGTGCTCGACATTGCGCGCCGCGCGGTGAGGCTGCAGTCCGGCTTCGTCTATCACTACGCCTTCGCCATGTTGATTGGCGTGGCGCTCCTCGTTACCTGGTATGTCTATCGGATGGGCGTGACGCCATGATCGCGGACCTGGCCCAAGGGTGGCCGATACTCTCGGTCACCACCTTCCTGCCGCTCGTCGGTGCCCTGCTGATCCTGCTGACGCGGGGCGAGGGCGAGGCGGTCGTGAAGAACATTCGTCGGATCGCCCTGATCACGACGATCGTGACCTTCCTTGTCTCGCTCATCATCTGGGCGGGCTTCAACAATGGCACGGCCGAATTCCAGTTTGTCGAAAAGACGGCCTGGATCGGGGATACGATCACCTACCACATGGGTGTCGACGGGATTTCGATCCTCTTCGTCATCCTGACCACTTTCCTGATGCCGCTGTGCATCCTCGCCTCCGATGTCATCGAGAAGCGGGTCCGGGAATATATGGTCGCCTTCCTGGTGCTGGAGACGCTGATGATCGGCGTCTTCTGCTCCCTCGATCTCGTGCTCTTCTACCTCTTCTTCGAGGCCGGCCTCATTCCGATGTTCCTGATCATCGGTATCTGGGGCGGGGCGCGCCGGATCTATGCGACCTTCAAGTTCTTCCTCTACACGCTGGTCGGCTCGCTCCTGATGCTGCTTGGCATCATCGCGATCTATCTGACCGCGGGCACGACCGACGTCGTTGAACTCTTCAAGTACAACTTCCCGGTCGACATGCAGTTCTGGCTGTGGCTGGCCTTCTTCGCCTCCTTCGCCGTGAAGGTGCCGATGTGGCCGGTGCATACCTGGCTGCCGGATGCCCACGTGGAAGCGCCGACGGCGGGTTCGGTCATCCTGGCGGGTGTGCTGCTGAAGATGGGTGGCTATGGCTTCATCCGCTTCTCGCTGCCGCTCTTCCCCGATGCCTCGGCCTATTTCGCGCCCCTCATGTTCACCCTGTCGATCGTGGCGGTGATCTACACCTCCCTGGTCGCCCTGGTGCAGGAAGACATGAAGAAGCTGATCGCCTATTCGTCGGTCGCGCACATGGGCTTCATCACCCTCGGCACCTTCTCCTTCACGGAGCAGGGCTTGCAGGGCGCGATCATCCAGATGGTCAGCCATGGTATTGTCTCCGGCGCGCTGTTCCTTTGCGTCGGCGTCGTCTACGACCGCATGCACACGCGCGAGATTTCCCGCTACGGCGGCCTCGTGAACCGCATGCCGATCTATGCCTTCGTCTTCATGCTCTTCACCATGGCGACGGTGGGCCTGCCCGGCACCTCCGGCTTCGTCGGTGAATTCCTGATCCTGACCGGCACCTTCAAGGCGAGCACCATCGCGACCTTCTTTGCCGCGACCGGCCTTGTCCTCGGTGCGGCCTATTCGCTCTATCTCTACCGTCGGGTGGTGTTCGGCGAATTGGTCCATGGCGATCTCCAGGACATTGAGGATCTGAACTGGCGTGAAAAGGTCACCTTCCTGCCCCTGATGGTCACGGCCCTGTGGATCGGCATCTATCCGACCTACTTCACGGCGGCGACCGATGCCTCGGTGCAGAACCTCGTCACGCAAATCCGTACCAAGATTGCGGCCAATGCGGCGGCCACCCCCGCCGATGCGCCGGAAGCGGGGAAGACCCACTGATGACGACGCTGTCCACGGATCTCGCACTGATCCTGCCTGAACTCATTCTGGCGGGCGGTGCCCTGTTCCTGCTGCTGGTCGGTGCCTATCGGGGCGAGGGCAGTGCTGCCCTGGTGCGCTTCGGTGCATGCGCCCTGCTGGTCGCGGTGCTGGTGCTGACGCTGTGCGGCGGTTCGGCCCATCAGCTCGGCTTCAACGACATGGTGGTGGTCGACGGGTTCGGCCGCTTCATGAAGGTGCTGGTGCTGATCGGCGGCCTGGTCGCCATTCCGATGTCGGTGGATTATTTCCGCCGCGCCGGCAGCGACCGCTTCGAATATCCGGTGCTGGTGCTGCTGGCCACCCTCGGCATGATGCTGATGGTCTCCGCCAACGACCTGATCACGCTTTATGTCGGGCTGGAGCTTCAGTCCCTGGCGCTTTACGTGCTCGCCGCCTTCCTGCGCGACGATGCCCGTTCGACCGAGGCCGGCCTTAAGTATTTCGTCCTCGGGGCGCTGTCCTCGGGCATGCTGCTCTATGGCTGCTCGCTGATCTACGGCTTCTCGGGCACGACCAATTTCACCGATCTGGCCAATGGCATCGCTGCCCTCGGCGATAAGGGCGCCTCCATCGGCCTCATCATCGGCATCGTCTTCCTGGTGTCGGGTCTGGCTTTCAAGGTCTCGGCCGTGCCCTTCCACATGTGGACGCCGGACGTCTATGAAGGCTCGCCGACCCCGGTGACCGCCTTCTTCGCGGCGGCGCCCAAAGTGGCGGCCATGGCCCTGTTCCTTCGTGTCCTGACTTCGCCCTTTGGCGAGATCGCGGCGCAGTGGCAGCAGATCATCATCTTTGTGGCCGTGGCCTCCATGCTGCTGGGCGCTTTTGCCGCCATCGGCCAGACCAACCTGAAGCGCCTGCTGGCCTATTCCTCCATCGGTCACGTCGGCTATGCGCTGGTCGGGCTGGCGGCCGGGGGCGAGCAGGGCATCCGGGGCGTGCTCGTCTATATGGCGATCTATCTGGTCATGACCCTTGGCACCTTCGGCGTGCTGCTGGTCATGCGCAAGGATGGCAAGCCGGTCGAATCCCTGGCCGATTTCGCCGGTCTCGGCCGCACCAACCCCTGGCTGGCCTTCGTCATGGCGGCCTTCATGTTCTCGCTCGCGGGCGTGCCGCCGCTGGCCGGCTTCTTCGCCAAATTCTATGTCTTCATCGCGGCGATCGAGCAGGGCCTCTATATCGTTTCGGTGATCGGCATGATCGCCAGCGCAATTTCCGCCTTCTATTACCTCCGGGTGGTCAAGGTCATGTATTTCGATGCGCCGGCTGGCGCCATCGACTCCGACATGCCTTTGGCGTCGCGCCTGGTGGTGACGGTCAGCGGCGTGCTGGTTCTGCTTTACTTCATCGTCCCGGCGCCTCTGGTCACCGCGGCCGGTGTCGCCGCCAAGACCCTCGTGCCCTGACGGATGGCGGAGTCCAACGAAACAGGCACGGAACAGCCCGGGATCGCCGGTTGGCGCGTTCTCCATTTTCCCGAGATCGACTCGACGAATGAGGAGGCGCGCCGCCGGGCCCTGGCGGATGACGGCGGCGAACTGGCGATCTATGCCGATCGCCAGACCGCAGGCCGGGGCCGGCGTGGCCGGGCCTGGGTCTCCAGGGAGGGGAATCTTTTCCTCTCCTGCCTGCTGCTGCCCAAGGTGGGGCCGGCGCGGGCGGCGGAATTGTCTTTCGCGACCGCCATCGCCCTTCACGATGCCCTGGCCATGGTCACCGGACAGGGGGCGCGCTTTCAGCTGAAATGGCCGAATGATCTTTTGCTCGATGGCGCCAAGGTCGCCGGAATCCTGCTCGAATCCGCCACCGGGCGGCATGGCGGGCTGGAGTTTCTGGTCATCGGGCTTGGCGTCAATCTCGCCGATTTTCCGGCGGAGACGCCCTATCCCGCCACCTCGGTGGCGGCGACACTGGGCCTTGCAATCACACCAAGGGAGATGCTGGCAGCCTTTCTGCCCCGGCTGTCCCATTGGATCTTGGTATGGGAGCGGGAAGGCTTTGCCGGTATCCGCGATGCCTGGGTGGCGCGTGCCGCCGGCCTTGGCGAAAGGATCACTGTGCGTCTGACCCAAGAAACCCTGGAAGGCGTTTTCGCCGGCCTTCGCCTTGATGGCGCGCTGGACCTTCGGCTGGATAATGGCCTGTCGCGGGCGGTAACCGCCGGCGATGTTTTCCTGGCCGGAATCGGGGGGACGAGCCGTTGAGCCGCCGCCGCGATATGCCCGAGCCGAAGCTGTTCAACCGGCGGCCCCGGGCCGATGAACTTCTGTTCGTGCCGCTGGGCGGGTCCGGCGAAATCGGCATGAACTTGAATCTCTATGGCCACGCCGGCAAATGGCTGATGCTGGATCTCGGCGTCACTTTCGCCGACGAGCGCCTGCCGGGGATCGACCTCGTGCTGCCGGACCCGAGCTTCATCGAGGACCGGCGCGACGATCTGATCGCCCTGGTGCTGACCCATGCCCATGAAGATCACATCGGTGCCGTGCCCTATCTCTGGGACCGGCTGCAATGCCCGATCTATGCGACCCCCTTCACCGCCGCCCTGGTCCGGCGGAAGCTGAAGGAAGTGGGGCTGGAGCGGGAAGTGGAATTGAACATCCTGCCGATGAACGGCAGGGTCGAACTCGGCCCCTTCGCCTGCGAACTGGTGACCCTGACCCATTCCATTCCCGAACCCAATGCGGTGGCGATCACCACCAGCCTCGGCACCGTGCTCCATACCGGCGACTGGAAGCTGGACCCGGAACCCCTGGTGGGCCCGACGGCAGATGCAAAGCGGCTGGAGGAACTGGGGACCAGCGGCGTTCTCGCCATGGTCTGCGATTCGACCAATGTCTTCTCACCCGGCACCTCCGGCTCGGAAGCGGCCGTGCGGGAAAGCCTGATCGAGATGATCCGCCCGCTGAGCGGGCGGGTGGCGGTCACCACTTTCGCCTCCAATGTTGCGCGCATCGCCTCCATTGGGGTGGCGGCCGCAGCGGCGGACCGGCATCTGGTGCTGGTCGGCCGCTCCATGCATCGCGTGGTCGAGGCGGCGAAGGAAACCGGCTATCTCCAGGACCTGCCGCCCGTTCTCGATGAGGATGAGGCCGGCTATCTGCCGAAGGACAAGGTGCTTTACCTGTGCACCGGCAGCCAGGGGGAGCCGCGTGGCGCCATGGCGCGCATTGCGCGTGGCGAGCACCGCCACATCGCGCTGGGGCAGGGGGATACCGCGATCTTTTCCTCCAAGATCATCCCCGGCAATGAAATCTCCCTCGGCGAGGTGCATAACCTGCTGGCCCAGTCCAGCGTCCGGGTGATCACAGAGAAGGGCAATTTCATCCATGTCTCGGGCCACCCGAACCGGGATGAACTGGCCGAAATGTATGGCTGGGTGCGGCCGCGAATTGCCGTGCCCGTGCATGGCGAGCCGCGTCACCTGATGGAACATGCGGCTTTTGCCAGGGCGTTGCAGGTCCGTCATGCCCCGGTGATCGGCAATGGCGACGTGCTGCGCCTGGCGCCCGGCGATCCCGCCATCATCGGCGAAGTCGAGTCCGGCCGTCTGGCCCTGGATGGCGAGGTCATCGTCGCCATCGACGATCCGGCCATCGTTTCCCGGCGCAAGATCAGTTTCGCCGGCCATGTGGTGGTGACCCTGGTGCTGGACGCCAGGGGCAAGCTGGCGGCGGACCCGGATGTCCTGCTCACCGGTCTGGCCGAAGACGAGGAAACCGATCTGGTCGCGGAAATCGCGGAAGCGGTCGCCACCGCCCTGCCAAGGGGCAAGGGCGCTGATGCGGATACAATGGCGGAAGCCGCCCGCACGGCCGCCCGCCGGGCCGCCAACCGCCTGACCGGGCGAAAGCCGGTCACCGATGTTCAGGTCATCCGTCTGAAGGGGTAGTTCGCACGCCCCCCCAGCGGCTTTAAGGGCCAGGCATAAGGCCCGGGATAAGAAGGTGCAAAAGCACCGGGGGAGGAATCATGTCCTACAGCCATCTCTCCGTCACGCCGGAGGCCCATGGGTTCGGCGCGACGGTTACCGGGCTCGACCTGTCCCGACCGCTGGCAGCGGGGGTGCTGGCGGAGGTCAGGGCCGCCTGGGCCGTCCATGGTGTGCTGGCCTTCCCGGACCAGCCGCTCAGCCTTGATGAATTGGAGCGTTTCACGCTGCAGATCGGGCCCTTCGGCGTCGATCCCTTCATCAAGCCCATGCCCGGCCATGCCAATATTCTGGAGTTGCGCCGGGAGGCGAACGAGACCGTCAGCAATTTCGGTGCCGCCTGGCATTCGGACTGGAGTTTCCAGGCCGAGCCGCCGGCCGCCACCATCCTGCATGGCGCGATCATACCGCCCGTCGGCGGCGATACGCTGTTCTCCGACTGCTGTCGGGCCTATGAGACCCTGTCGCCTGCCATGCAGACCTTGCTGGCCCCCCTGAATGCGGTCCATAGCGCCCGGCAGGCCTATGGGCCGAATTCGCTCTATGCCCGGGAGACCGGCAAACGGGCGATGGATATCGTCATCAGCGCCGAGGCGGAAAAGACCCATGCCCATCCGCTGGTCACCCGCCACCCGGTGACCGGGCGCAGGGTCCTGTTCGTCAACCCGGTCTATACGGTCGGGATCGAGGGCATGACCTACGAGGAAAGCATGGCCATCCTCGGCTATCTGTTCCAGCACCAGCTGCGGGAGGATTTCGTCTATCGCCACCGCTGGGCGCCGGACATGCTGCTGATCTGGGACAACCGCTGTGTCAACCATATGGCCACCGGCGGCTATGACGGGCATCTGCGGGTGATGCATCGGACCACGGTCGCGGGCGGCAGGCCAAGCCGCGATCTCCTTGCCGGCGCGGGGCAGAATGCCTAACGTGCGCGCCGTCGCATTCTCTTCCTGGGTGACAGCATGACCGTTATCGGCGGTATCGTCTTTTTCTCGATCACCTGGTGGCTGGTGTTTTTCGCCGTCCTGCCCTGGGGCGTGCGCAGCCATGAGGAAGACCGGGTGGAAAAAGTCACCGGCGTGCCCGGTGGGGTGCCCCATACCCCCCGGCTGGGCCTGAAGGCCCTGATCACCACCGGCATTACCCTGGTGCTGCTGGCGATCTTTTCCGTCGTCGTCGAATATGACCTGGTCGGATTCCGGGCCTTTGTCGAAGGCCAATAAGGCATAGCGATGGAGCGCACCGTGATCCGGGGGGCGGGGCGCTCCACCCTTTGAATTACTCGCGAACCGTATAGCTGCCGAGTTCGCACAGGTTGATGCCGCGATCATCCGCCTCGCGGCCATCCTTCAACACCGCCTTGATGTCATAGACGCAGGTGGTGCGGCCGTCCTCGACCGAGATCTGGGTGCTCTGGCCGGCCGAGAGCGTGTCATTGCCGAGCAGGTTTTCTTCCCAATCATTCACATTGGTGGGCGAGAGATAGAATTCGGTGATTGCGGCACTGGTCGCATTGTTCAGCGTGAAAGCCAGATCCTCGGCCATCGCCGAACCCGCAGCGAAGGTCATGCAAGCAGCAAGCATACCGCCCCGGAGGATGGTGGAGAGACGCATTTCGATTCTCTTTTCGTGCCTGGTCCCGGGCCCCACGATGGCGGCCCGCGGATGTGCGATATGCACGACATGAACATGCCAGAATTCATTGCGGCTGAAATATGAAGATCGTCACCATGCGGGGTTCCGCAGGTTTCGCTGCCAATATGGTTTTTTTCGCGGGCGGGGCCATGCTGCCGGACGGGCAGGCTGCCCGAAAAAGCATGCCAAGCCCCAGAAATGGCACAAGGCCCCGGAGGGCCTTGCACAACGCTGCACTGAACCTTCAAGCCGGTCACTCTATGGCGACCTTTGGTGCCCGAAGGCGCTTCCTCCCTAAACTTGGGCGGGTCAGGTGACCCCCTGTTTGATGGATCGGACGATAATCAACATCCGCATGGGAGTCACGCGGTTTCGTCATGGATGCCCCGAAAAAGTGCAACATGCACCTTTAACAGGCTTAAAAAGGCCAAATTCCTGGACGAGTGTCCGGAAATATGCCGTGCGTCTCATACTAAAGTCGTGGGAGAGGCGATTCGTCGCGGGGGCGGGCCCTGCGCTTGGCATGACAGAATTTAACCGGTCAGGAGATTGCGTCGCCGCGCCGATTTCCCTACCTTCGCCGCCTGATCAACGAGAAATCCGCCATGCGTCTGTCCCGCTATTTCCTGCCCACGCTTCGCGAAAACCCCGCGGAGGCCCAGATCGTCTCCCACCGTCTGATGCTGCGCGCCGGTCTGGTGCGGCAGTCGGCGGCCGGCATCTATTCCTGGCTGCCGCTGGGCCTGAAGGTCCTGCGCAACATCGAGCGTATCGTCCGCGAGGAGCAGAACCGGGCCGGTGCCATCGAGCTGCTGATGCCGACCATCCAGTCGGCCGACCTGTGGCGGGAATCGGGCCGCTATGACGCCTATGGCAAGGAGATGCTGCGCATCACCGACCGCCACGAGCGGGAAATGCTGTTCGGCCCGACCAACGAGGAATTGATCACCGCGATTGTCCGCGACAGCATCAAGTCCTACCGCGACCTGCCCCGGAACCTCTATCACATCCAGTGGAAGTTCCGCGACGAGGTGCGCCCGCGCTTCGGCGTGATGCGCGGCCGCGAATTCCTGATGAAGGACGCCTATTCCTTCGACATCGACAAGGCCGGCGCCCGCAAGGCCTATGAGAAGATGTTCGTCGCCTATCTGCGCACCTATGCCCGCCTCGGGCTGAAGGCGATCCCAATGGCGGCCGATACCGGTCCCATTGGCGGCGACATGAGCCATGAATTCATCATCCTGGCGGAAACCGGCGAAAGCGCCGTCTTCTGCCATCAGGACCTGGTCGATTACGACATCCTGGGCCAGGAGATCGATTTCGAGGGCGATCTGACCCCGATTATCGACCGCTGGACCGGGCTTTATGCCGCGACCGACGAAAAGCACGACGAAGCCCGCTTCGCCAGCGAAGTGCCGGCAGAAAAGCAGATTGCCGCGCGCGGCATCGAAGTCGGCCATATCTTCTACTTCGGCACCAAATATTCGAAGCCCATGGGCGCCGTCGTCGCCGGCCCGAACGGCGAGCAGGTGGAGCTTGAAATGGGCTCCTACGGTATCGGCGTGTCGCGCCTGATCGGCGCCATCATCGAGGCCAGCCATGACGAAGGCGGCATCATCTGGCCGGAAAGCGTTGCCCCCTTCAAGGTCGCCCTGATCAACCTGAAGTCCGGCGACGCCACGGTCGATGCCGCCTGCGACAAGCTCTATGCCCAGTTGGAAGCGGCCGGCATCGAAACCCTTTACGACGATACGGCGGAACGCGCCGGCTCGAAATTCGCCACCGCCGATCTCATCGGCCTGCCCTGGCAGGTCCATGTCGGGCCGCGCGGCCTGGCGAATGGCATCGTCGAGGTGAAGAACCGCAAGACCGGCGAACGCCGCGAAGTGGCCATCGACCAGGTGGTGGCGGCCTTCGCCTGACCGGCCGGGCCGCCCCTTTTCCTCGCACAGGGAGCAAGGCATGTTCCGACGCTTCGAATGGATGCTGGCCGGGCGCTATCTGCGGGCCAGGCGCCAGGAAGGCTTCATTTCGATCATTGCCTGGTTCTCCCTGCTCGGCATCGGCCTCGGGGTGGCCACGCTGATCATCGTGATGGCGGTGATGAACGGCTTTCGGGCCGAACTCACCGGCCGCATCCTCGGCATCAACGGTCACATCATCGTCCAGTCCCAGATGGGGCCGGTGATGGATTACGAGGATCTGGCGAAGAAATTCGAAACCCTGCCGGAGGTGACCTCGGCCATGCCCATGGTCGAGGCCCAGGTCATGGTCACGGCCCGGGGCCAGGCCGGCGGCGGCCTGGTGCGCGGCCTGTCCAAGGCCGATCTCGCCCGGATGCCGCTGGTCGCCAATAATATCGTCGGCGGTTCCATCGATGCCTTCGAGGGCGACGATGTGGTGATGATCGGCAACCGCATGGCCGACCGCATGGGCATCGGCATCGGCGACACCGTAACCATTCTCTCGCCGAATGGCACCACCACGGTGGTCGGCACCACGCCGCGCATGAAGGCCTATCGCGTGGTCGGCATCTTCAGCCTGGGCATGGCGGAATATGACGGCACCTTCGTCTTCATGCCGATCGATCACGCCCGCGCCTTTTTCCGCACCGGTCCAGGCGTCTCGGCCATCGAAGTCATGCTGAAGGACCCGGATGCCTCGGAAGCCGTGGCGCCCCGGCTGCGGGGCATGGCTTCCGGCCTTCGGGTGGTGACCTGGCAGGTGCTGAACGCCACATTCTTCGGGGCGCTGGCGGTCGAGCGGAATGTGATGTTCCTGATCCTGACCCTGATCATCGTGGTTGCCGCCTTCAACATCATCTCGTCCCTGATCATGCTGGTGAAGGATAAGGGCAGGGGCATCGCCATCCTGCGCACCATGGGGGCGACCCGGGGGGCGATCATGCGCGTCTTCCTGATCTGCGGCGCCTCCATCGGGGTGATCGGCACCCTGGGCGGTTTCGCCCTGGGCGTTCTCTTCTGCGAGAATATCGAGGCCATCCGCCAGTTCCTGCAGAATATGACCGGCGCCCGCCTGTTCCCGGACGAGATCTATTTCCTGTCCCGCATTCCGGCCAAGATGGAGGTCGACGAGGTGATCACCGTCGTCCTGATGGGTCTGGCGCTGTCCTTCCTGGCGACGCTTTATCCCTCCTGGCGGGCCGCCCGTCTCGACCCGGTGGAGGCGCTGCGCCATGAGTGAGGCGAGCCTCGTCCTCGACGGTATCACCCGCACCTTCACCCAGGGGGCGGAAAGCCTCACCGTGCTGCGCGGGGTGGACCTGCAACTCGTGCCGGGCGAGATCGTTGCCCTGGTCGGGCCGTCGGGCACCGGCAAGTCGACGCTGCTACATATTGCCGGCCTTCTGGAGCGGCCGACCGGCGGGCGTGTCGTGGTGGGCGGGACGTCGGCCGGCGATCTGTCGGACCGGGAGCGGACGCAGCTTCGCCTGTCGCACCTCGGCTTCGTCTATCAGTTCCACCACCTGCTGCCGGAATTCACCGCCCTTGAGAATGTCATGATGCCGCAATTGATCGCAGGCGTCGGCAAGGCCAGGGCGCGGGAGCGGGCGGCGGCCCTGCTCGACAAGGTCGGGCTGACGGCGCGCGCCGGCCATCGCCCGGCCAAGCTTTCAGGCGGGGAGCAGCAGCGCGTCGCCATTGTCCGCGCCCTGGCCAACCGGCCGAAGGTTCTGCTGGCGGACGAGCCGACGGGCAATCTGGACGAACGCACGGCCGATCTCGTGTTCGGGGAATTGCTGCATCTGGTGCGGGACGAAGGCCTGTCCGCCCTGATCGCCACCCATAACCCGGCATTGGCGGCACGGATGACCCGCACCGTCACCATGCACGAAGGGCGTTTGATCCCGGCCTGAATCGCTTAACATCGGGGCCGTTCAGGAGAGATTCGTTCCATGGCCCACGCCGGCTTCGTGCATCTGCGCGTCCATTCCGCTTTTTCCCTGTCTGAAGGGGCGATCCCGGTCAAGAAGCTGATCGGGCTGGCGGCCAAGGCGAAGATGCCGGCGATTGCGATCACCGATACCAATAATCTCTTCGGCGCCCTGGAATTCTCCGACACGGCGGTCAAAAGCGGCATCCAGCCGATCATGGGCGTGCAATTGTCCATTGCCCCGCCGGGCAGTGCCGATCAGCGCGGCAACCGCCGGCCCGAGCCCGATCCCATCGTCCTGCTGGCGCAGAATGCCACGGGCCTCGCCAATCTCCTGAAACTGTCGAGTGCCGCCTATACCGATCCGGAGCCCGGCCGGCCGCCTGAAGTGGCGCTGGAGCGGGTGGCGGAACATGCCGAGGGCCTGCTGTGCCTCGCCGGCGGGGCCAAGGGCCCGGTCGGGCGCCTGTTGTTCGAGGGGCAGAAGGACGCCGCGCGCGAACTGCTGGCCCGCCTCGAAGCCATGTTCCCCAACCGCCTCTATATCGAGATCCAGCGCCACGGCATGGATGACGAGGAGGCGACCGAGGCCGACCTGATCGACCTTGCCTATGAGCGCAACCTGCCCCTGGTCGCGACCAACGACTGCTATTTCGCCGATGAGGCGACCTATGCCGCCCATGATGCACTGCTGTGCATCGCCGAGGGCTCCACCGTCGGCAATACCGAGCGCCGGCATCTGACCC
>Ga0209066_10005685_pt1 | contig 13043 bp, 14 predicted proteins | sample All_14_2_FD_187198 | JGI IMG/M metagenome (GOLD analysis project Ga0209066, IMG submission 187198) | Freshwater microbial communities in response to fracking from Pennsylvania, USA - Allegheny Zone_MetaG_DW_15 (SPAdes) (version 2) ...
GGGGGGATTTGTCATGAGATTAAATTTTTTACCACAGAGATCACTGGGAACACGGAGAAAAATCTTGAACTCTCGGTGTTTGTGGGCTCTGTGGTAATGGGTTGGTTTGCACTAGAACGGGATGTCGTCCTCGGGCGGGATTTCCGCCATGTCCATGCCGCCGCCTGCGATGGGTCCGCTGGCGCCTTCATCGCGTGAGGAGAGGAAGCGAACGGTCTGTGCGGTGACTTCGAAGGAAGCGCCCGCGGTGCCATCTTGTTTGCTCCAAATACGCGGACCGCCTGTGGCTTTATCGGGTGTGAGGCGTCCTTCGATCAGAACTTTGGAACCTTTCTTGATGTACTGATTGCAGATCTCTGCGGTCTTGCCCCAGGTGGAAACACGGAACCAAATGGTTTCCTTAACCTGTTCGCCGTTGCCGGCGGTGTACTGTCGGTTGGTGGCGACCGAGAACGAGGTCACTGCCTGACCGGAAGGTGTGTAACGCATTTCCGGGTCTTTGCCGACGTTACCTACGATAATAATGGTGTGATACATGGGGGGATTCTCCTCTTGGGTTAAAGGTGCCCGCCGAATCTCGACGGGAGACAATCTGACCTGTCCATTTTACACCCGCAAATCATTGTAAGAAATTAATTTAAGGGATAGTCTTGTAAGCAAATGAAAAGAGGAGAGATACTATGACTGAAACCACCCCCAATCGATATCATCCTGCACTGGTCGCTGTTCACTGGTTGATGGCGTTGCTTGTCTTCATGATGCTTGGTGTGGGTAAATTTGCCATGCCGGGCATTTCGCCGGAAGATCCGCAAAAGCCGATGATGCTGCAGAGCCATACATACATTGGCGGCGCGATCGCTGTGTTGTTGATCGTCCGCCTTGTACTGCGCTTCACGACCAAACGCCCCGCTCCCGCCGATGCTGGAAACGCCGCTTTGAATTTTGTGGCAAAGGCGGTTCATTTCCTTTTGTATTTCTTGTTGATCGGCATGGCGGTCAGCGGACTTGGCTTGTTCCAATTGGCGAACCTGCCTGCGGTCTTCAGCGGAGCCGCACCCTACCCCTCCAATTTCTTTGATTATCTGCCGCGCGGCGGTCATGGACTGTTCTCGTGGATCTTGCTCGTGCTGGTGTTACTGCACTTTGGCGCGGCTATGTTCCATCAGTTCATCAAGAAGGATAATCTGCTCAGCAGAATGTGGTTCGGGAAGTAAGGAATACTGAGGGCATGGCGATATGAAAATGCCATGCCCTTTTTGATAGATAAGGTAAAGTTCATGGAATGGACGATCGAATATCTTGCCAATGAGCGTATTTTGTATGTAAAGACGAGAGGGGTTATGACCAGAGATGTTGCCAACGCCATGGTGGGCGAGATCGTGGATGCCATGAAGCAGTATCAATGCAATTTGCAGATCGTGGATCATCGCCAAACAACACTCGCATTCAGTCTCATGGAATATTATGAGCGCCCGGAGGTCAATAGACAGATCGGCATTTCCACGACTTGGAAGATCGCCATGGTCTTCAAAGAACTGACGGATGACACGCTATTTATGGAAACCGTCTTCCGAAACCGTGGCTACAATTTTCGTCAGTTCGACGATCTGGATATGGCAAGAGAGTGGGTATTGAGTTAGTTTGTTTTACAGAGGGGTCTTCATCGGAATGCCCGCCTTGCGCGGATATTTCGGCGGCGTGGCAGCTACTTTATCTACCAGAACAAGATAGCGGTCATCGGCAACGCCCGGCAAGTTGACGGGGATCAATTGCTTTAATTTTCCACCCAAAATTTTCATCGCCTTCTCCGCGGTCTGTGCTTCGGCGGGTCCGGTATCGCCTTTTTGGGCGAGCATCGTACCGCCAAGTTTGACGAGCGGAAGCAGATATTCGCTCAGGATGTTGAGATTGGCTACGGCACGTGCCACCGCCCAATCGTAGGTCTCACGATGTGCGGGTTTTTGTCCGAGGTCTTCGGCGCGGGCTTGGATCACTTCGACATTTTCCAGCCCCAGCGTTTGCACGATGTGCTGACAGAACATGGCTTTCTTGCCCACGGACTCCACGAGTGTGACATGCATGGTGGGGTAAATGATCTTGAGTGGAATGCCGGGGAAACCCGCGCCTGTCCCCACGTCAATGAGGCGGTGTGGAGGGTTGGCTTTCCATGCCAGCACACAGGAATAGGAATCCAGAAAATGCTTGGTACGAATGGACTCAACATCGCGAATGGCGGTGAGGTTGAATTTCTGGTTCCACTCCATCAATTCTTTTTCGTAGTTGATGAGCGCCATCACCTGCCGCGCTGTGAGGTGGACGTTGAAAAGGGTTTTTGCGTCTTGAATCAGTGAGTCCATATAAAGTGATTATAAAACAAATAATAAACCATCATTGCCTGCACCATATGTCAGTATTGCTCCGAACGAAAGAGTGCTGCCTCGCAATGATGGAATAATAAAGAGGATGGCGTAAAGCCATCCTCTCGTTACTCATTTCTCGTTACTTCTTTTCTTCTTCCTTCACCTGTGGCTCGACCTTTTTCTTATTGCCACGCATCTTCCGGAAGACCCAGCGTAGCCCAAGGAAGGCAAGGTAGAGCGGAATCCCAACGGTGACCAGAACCGGCAAGGTGTAAATCACGAAGCGGATGAGGAAATCTACAAAGCCTTTCCAGAAGTCGAGCAGGTCTTGCACGGCTTCCAGCGCAACACCCTTCGGCTCCCACTTGCCAATGGTCACCGGCTTAATGGTCTCTTCTGCGACCAGACGAACGGTGATGGCAGAAAGGGCGGCGGCTTCTTCGTAATACTTGATCTGTCCTTGAATGAGCTCGATCTGTTCACGGTAGTACATCAACTGATTAAAGATATTGACCACTTCTTCTGAGTTCTGCGAATTTTCCATCAACTCGGTCAATTCTTGTTCAGCGGCTTGGTAGGTCTTGAGGCGGGACTTCAAGTCCACATATTCAGCGGTGACATCTGTGCCGGAGCGGTTCTCGTTCTGAACTTCAACCGCATCCTTTTTGATTTTTTCCAGCGCCTCGTCCAGACGTTCAGCAGGTACGCGGATCGTCAGGCTTGCACCGGGAACAGGCATGTATTCACTGGTGTAGTCTTGATAGAGCTGGGATGACACCACAAACCCGCCCATATCCACCGCCATCTTGCTGATCTCATCCATGCGCAGTTCCACATCCGAGACGACAACAGAGAGGTCGGCGTTTTGAATAACAAGGCGCTCCACCTGGGCGGCATTGGCGTTTCCGCCGCCTTCACCGCTTGCGGATTCCTGAGCAACAACTCCATCTGAGGCGTACATCATGGTCGGCGCAGGCATCACAGACTGGTCGTAATACGGTTCTTCTGCAGCGGGGGCAGCTCCTCCGTAAAATTCAGGCTCAGATGAGCGGGCGCTGGCGCAGGCTCCCAGAATGATGGCTGCAATAAGAACAAGACTGTAGGGCATTAGGCGTTTCATTTCTCTTTCTCCTTTATCCTTTGGTGATTTCTCTACCAAAAGGACGACCATTGCTGGAAATTAGTTCCGCCCTTAAAAAGCAGACGGTTGACCAATAACTATTTTCCATCGTCTTTGGTCAACCGTCCATAGTCCAAACTTACCAACCTTCGCCGATTCTCACCGCATGTTTTTCCGGCAACCCTGCCGCGCGGATCCGTTCCTGCACTTCGGGAATGTTATATGCCACCCGTTTCGGCGTCCATGTGCGGGCTTCGGTGTCGTAGATGGCGTACGCGGCGCGCGGGTCACGGTCTCGGGGTTGACCCACGCTTCCGGGGTTGAGGATCAGTTTCGGGTGAAGTTGAAGCGTCACATCCGGCTTGGTCTGTTCAACTACGACTCGTCCCGTTCCATCCTTTTGAGCGAAACTGCTTTGGATGTGGGAATGTCCAACAAAGCACCAGGGTGTTTCGAAATATTCGAAGTTCAAACTCGCGGTCATGCCGTTGAGAATGTATTCCCACAACGGGTCACGCGGACTGCCATGTGCCATCGTCGCTTCGCCGCGCACCTTTGCTTTTGTAGGCAGGGTCTTGATGAATTCGACATTGCTGGCAGTGAGCACTTTTTCGTGATACATCAATGAACGCTTGGCATCGCCATTGAAGGTCTCCAACGACATGCGTCCAATGACCGCCACATCGTGATTGCCCATCAGGCATGTCAGATTCTTGATCTCTTGCACTTCTTCCACCACGGCATTCGGGTCGGGACCATACCCAACCAGATCCCCAAGACACCATGTTTCATCCACAGTCCCCGCGTCACTTAGCACTGCTTTGAGCGCAGTGTAGTTCGCATGAATATCCGACATGACCAAAATACGCATATTATTCCAACAGCCTCGCAATGTGTTCGATGATTTTTTCAGCCGCTTCACTTTTGCTCATGAGCGGCAAAGATTCCTGTGTTCCGTTTGCGAACAATAACGTAATGCGATTGGTCTCAACAGCAAACCCGGCATCATTCGCAGAGATGTCGTTCGCGGCGATAAAGTCTAAGCCTTTGGATTTTAATTTCTCGGATGCATTCGCCAACAGGTCACGACTCTCCGCCGCAAACCCCACTGTGACGTTGAACCGCTTCTTCTCTCCGCTCTGGCTTGACAGCGTTTTCAGGATGTCTGGTGCCACCTCAAGCTGGATCTGCGGAATGCCGTCGCGTTTTTTGAGCTTATCTTTCGCCACATTCACCGGGCGGAAGTCTGCACCTGCGGCTGCCATGATGAGCGCATCGGCTTTTTCATTGAGCAAGGCATCGAGCATATCTTGCACGCTTTTGACATTGACCACTTTTGCACCCACAGGCGGAGTCAATGCTGTGGGAGTGGTGATGAGCGTAACATCTGCGCCTGCATCGAGTGCGGCTTGCACAAGGGCATAACCTTGCTTGCCAGACGAATGATTGGTGATGACTCTTACCGGGTCGATGGCTTCTTGCGTCCCACCGGCGGTGACGACGACTTTCTTGCCAGCGAGTTTTCCGTTTTTGCCAAGCGCCATGCGGATGTGACCGAGAATATCCATCGGCTCGAGCATGCGCCCTACGCCGCTCATGCCTGAGGCGAGGTGCCCGGCGGCGGGTCCGGCAACCAGCACACCGCGAGTCTGAAGCGTCTTGAGATTCTCTTGCGTAGCGGGATGGTCGAACATCCCACCATCCATAGCAGGTGCGATCAGAATTGGACACGTCGCAGCGAGGGCAGTGACGGTGAGGAGATTGTCAGCGATGCCATGCGCGAGTTTTGCCATCGTATCCGCTGTGCAAGGTGCGATGACGAGCAAGTCAGCGGTTTTTCCGAGGCTGATGTGCATCACATGGGCTTCGTCGCCCCAGAGGTCTTTGTCGGTGTAGGCTTTGCGCCCGGTGACGGATTGATAGGTAAGCGGCGTGACGAACTTTTCCCCTGCGCCTGTCAGAATCACATCCACCTTCGCCCCTGCCTGTGTCAACTTGGAAGCCAGGTCTGCTGCTTTGTACGCCGCAATAGACCCGGTCACCCCAAGAAGGATGTGTTTGTTTGAAAGGATGGACATACAGGGTGATTATACTCTTTTGGAGAACTGACGATAGACCACAGACGATGGACGATGGGTTTTCGATGGTCTATCGTCGATGGTCCATGGTCAACACAAATCTGCCCCTTGACTCAAATGCCCGACGTGCATAGAATAGCGCCCAACATGCTTAAGTCCACCCGTTGGTTTGCGTACTATTATTTTACGGCTCCGAAATCGGCTGCCGTTGGTGGCGCTTAAGTAGACAGAGAACATAAATCTGGATGCAAAAGAGCGAGACCATGCGGTCTCGCTCTTTTTTATTACCTCATCCCGTAGGGGCGACCCGCCAAGGTCGTCAAGGTGCTTGATAAACCCTGAAGGGTCGCCCCTGCAAAATAGGAGAAGATCGTATGCCCACCCGTGGAATTCGCGGCGCGACCACCGTCGCAGAGGACGAAGCAGAAACGATATTGCAGGCCACTCGTGAACTGCTTGAAGCTATTGTGAAAGAGAATGCCAGCATGAAACCCGAAGATATCGGCAGCGCCATCTTCACCGTGACTGAAGACCTGACCGCCACCTTCCCTGCCCAAGCCGCCCGCCAAATGGGATGGAGCATGGTGCCGATGATGTGCGCCCGTGAAATACCAGTGCCCGGCGCTTTGCCCAAGGTCATCCGCGTGCTGGTGCATTGGAATACGGATACGCCCCAGAGCGAGATCAAGCACGTGTATTTGCGTGGAGCGGTGAAACTAAGACCCGACTTGGTTGCCGCGCAGTAAAAAAATCTTGTCGAAAGTCAAAGGTCAAAAGTCAATTGTGACCTTCGACTTTCGACCTTTGACCCGAATTTTCAAGGAGAAGAACCTATGATGATCATTATGAAAGCCAATGCGACGCCGCAACAGACCGAAGCGGTGATCGCGGAAGTCAAATCGATGGGGTTGAGCGTCCACCTTTCGCAGGGAGTGGAGGCGACCATTATCGGCGCCATCGGCGAGACGCACAGCATTCCGACCGAGCGCTTCGAAGGCTTGGACGGTGTCGATGTTGTTCAACGCATTACCCAGCCATACAAACTGGCGTCGCGTCAATTCCACCCCGAGAATACTATCCTGCCAATTGATGGATTCACGGTGGGTGGGGAAGAGATCGCTGTCATTGCGGGACCGTGTTCAGTGGAGAGTCGCTCGCAGATCATTGAAACAGCTATGGCTGTGAAAGAGGCGGGCGCATGCGCGTTGCGAGGAGGCGTCTTCAAGCCGCGCACATCCCCGTATGCTTTCCAGGGTCTCGGCGAGGAAGGTCTCGAACTGCTTGCCGAAGCGCGCGAAAAGACCGGTTTGCCCATTGTGGTGGAGATCATGTCGCAGGTGCAGTTGGATGTGATGGTGAAGTATGTGGACGTGCTGCAAGTAGGCGCACGCAATATGCAGAACTTCAACCTGCTGCGAGCCATTGGAGAATCGCGTACGGCGGTCTTGCTCAAGCGCGGACTTTCCGCCACGGTGGAAGAACTGCTCATGTCTGCTGAATATATTTTAGCGGGGGGAAATAACCGTGTGATGTTGTGTGAGCGCGGCATCCGCACGTTTGAAACATCCACTCGTAATACAACTGACATCAATGCCATTCCCGTTTTGAAGAACTTAACTCACTTGCCCGTCATCCTTGACCCAAGTCACTCCACGGGTCATGCGGATTATGTCGCCGCGATTGCCCGAGCCGGCATCGCCGCTGGTGCTGATGGTCTTATCGTTGAAGTCCACCCGGATCCAGCCAAGGCGGTCTCTGATGGCAAGCAATCGCTCAAGCCTGAAAAGTTCGCGCAGATGGTCACACAAGTCGGTCAGATCGCGCAAGTGATGGGGCGCAAATTGGCTGTCTCATCCGCGTACCAGCCTGCAAAGCAGGGTTGGGCATAGGCTGGTAAATTGGCAAGTTGGTAAATTGGTGATCAAACTACAAATCTACCAATTTACCAATCCCCAATTTACAGATAAAAAATAACACAACCAAAAGGAAATCACACCTCATGATGATCATCATGCAACCCGGCGCACCGCGCGAACAAATTGACGCAGTCATCAAGGCTGTTGAAGGACATAAACTTTCTGCCCACCCCATCTTCGGTGTGGAACAAACCATTATTGGCGCCGTCGGTGATGGGCATTACGTCCTCAAAGAAACCTTCGAAGCCTTCCCCGGCGTGCTCGAAGTGCAGCGCATTTCCAAGCCATATAAACTTGCTTCACGCCAATTCCATGAACAGGATTCTGTCTTCGAGTTCAACGGCTTCACCATTGGCGGCACAGAAGTTCCCATCATCGCCGGTCCATGCTCGGTGGAAGGTCGCGAACAAATTCTCGAGATTGCGCAAGCTGTCAAAGAAGCGGGCGCGAACGCTTTGCGTGGCGGCGTGTTCAAACCGCGCACCTCGCCGTATGCCTTTCAAGGTCTCGGTGAAGAAGGTCTCGAATACATGGCAGAAGCTCGCGAGAAGACCGGCTTGCCCATCGTCGTGGAAGTGATGGCGGTCTCGCAAATTTCCATGATGGAAAAATACGTGGATATCTTCCAACTTGGTGCGCGCAACATGCAGAACTTTAATCTGCTCCGAGCACTCGGTGAAACACGCACGCCTGTGCTTTTCAAACGCGGCATGTCTGCCACCATCGAAGAGATGTTGATGGCAAGTGAATATATCCTCAACGGCGGCAATCACAAGGTCATCTTGTGCGAGCGTGGTATCCGTACTTTTGAAACCGCCACACGCAACACCACCGATATCAACGCCGTCCCTGTGCTCAAGAAACTTACGCATCTTCCCGTCGTGATTGATCCGTCTCACTCCACTGGTGATTCCGATTTCGTTTCTTCCATCGCCAGAGCTGGTGTTGCCGCCGGAGCCGATGGTCTTATCGTCGAAGTTCACCAAGATCCGCCGCATGCTGTCTCCGATGGCAAGCAATCGCTCACACCCGAAGCCTTTGCCAAGATGGTGAAGCAGGTCAAGGCAGTGGCGGAAGCGGTGGATCGAACATTGGTAAATTAGAAAATTGGTAAATCGGTCTCGTACCAATTTGCCAATTTACCAACCTACCACTATGACCGAACCCGAATTTACACTTTCCGAATCAAAGATCGCCATTATTGGATTGGGCTTGATGGGCGGGTCGCTGGCATTGGGATTACGCGGCAAATGTGCGGCTCTCTATGGGATCGACCCGCATCTTCCCACGCTCGAGCTTGCTCTGTCTCAACACATCGTGGACTACGCCGACAGCGACCCTGCCAAACTTCCCTCCGATGTTGATCTTGTTATTTTGGCGGCACCCGTTCCGGCAATCCTTGCACTCATTAACCAGTTACCAATTGCCATCTCTCATCCCTGCATCGTCATGGACTTGGGTTCGACAAAGCGATTGGTGGTCGAAGCGATGGCAAACCTGCCCGAACGCTTCGACCCCATCGGCGGGCATCCCATCTGCGGCAAGGAAAAACTCTCGTTGGCAAATGCCGAACGGACTCTCTACTACGCCGCGCCGTTCTTGCTGACTCCGCTGGAGCGCACATCACCCCGCGCTCTCTCCGCCGCCAATCAGATTATCGAAGCACTTGGAGCCAAAGGCAAAATCCTCAACGCAGTAGACCATGACCGCATCCTCGCTTCCACGAGTCACCTGCCGTTCTTGATCTCGTCCGCGCTGGCACGCACCACCCCTGAAAATGTCGCTCCCTTTGTGGGACCAGGCTTCAAGTCCACGAGCCGACTCGCAGGTACGTCATCCTCCATGATGTTGGGCGTTTTACAATCCAACCGTGAGAATGTTTTGAATGCACTTCATGGAATGCAAAGTCAACTGGCAGAGATCGAAGCCGCTCTTGCTGCAGAAGATTTCACTAAACTCGAATCCCTTCTAAACGAATCACAATCCGCCTATCAATCCCTCACTGGCAACTGATCACTGGTCACTGTTTACTGAATACTGGTTACTCTCCATCATGTCTCTCCCACCTTTCCTCCGCATCCACCCTGTCAACCACACACTGAATGCCACCGTCCGCGTGCCCGGTTCCAAGTCGCTGACCAACCGTGCCTTGCTCATCGCTTCACTCGCGAACGGTAAGACCCATCTCACCAATACGCTCTTCTCCGACGACTCGCGCTACTTCGCCAAAGCCCTGCAAACTCTCGGCTTCGACGTGCAACTGGATGAAAAAAAATTTTCCATGACAGTGACAGGGTTGGGCGGGAATATCCCTGCAACGAAAGCGGAACTCTTCATCGGCAACGCCGGAACCGCCGCCAGATTCCTCTCCGCGTTTCTGACCCTCGGCACCGGTGAATATATCTTGGATGGCGAACCGCGCATGCGCGAACGTCCCATCGGCGATTTGGTGGAGGCACTAACTCAACTGGGTGCGAAATTGGAGCCCACTAACAACTGTCCGCCTGTGAAGATCACTGCAAATGGTTTACCAGGTGGAAAGACAACCATTGCAGGTGATATTTCTTCTCAATTCTTATCGGCTTTGTTGATGGTTGCTCCATATGCTCAAAAGCCAATCGAAGTCACTCTCTCAACCGACCTTAACTCGAAACCCTACGTGGACATGACCATCACCATCATGAAAGACTTCGGCGTGGAAATCGAACGCGACGGATATTCACGCTTCACGATTCATCCTTCTTCCTTCTTTCCTATTTCTTCGTATGCCATCGAATCCGACGCTTCCGCCGCCTCCTACTTCTTCGCCGCCCCTGCCATCTGTGGCGGGACGGTCAAAGTGGAAAATATCTCCCGCAAGTCCGTGCAAGGTGATGTTGCTTTTGTAGATGTACTAAAGCAAATGGGTTGCGTTGTTACAGAAACGGATAACTCAATCATGGTCCATCGTCCATCGTCTATCGTCGGTATTGATGTGGACATGCGCGACATCCCAGACACCGCCCAAACCCTCGCCGCCATCGCCCCCTTCGCGGATTCTCCCACTCGTATTCGCGGCATTGCCTCGGCGAGAGTCAAGGAAACAGATCGTGTCCACGCAACCTGCACTGAGCTTGCCCGCTTGGGTGTCCAAGTCGAAGAACACGAAGATGGCATGACCATCTATCCATGTCAAAACTTCAAACCTGCCAACATTCAAACCTATAATGATCACCGCATGGCAATGGCATTCTCCCTCATTGGCTTACGCTTTGATGGTGTCACCATCGAAAATCCCTCTTGCGTAACCAAAACCTTCCCCAACTTCTTTGAAGTTTTAGAAACGCTGCGATAGATCATGCAACGACCTTCGACCTTCAACTTTCGACTTGGGCTAATCGGTTATCCATTAGGGCATTCCCTCTCGCCAAAAATTCACACTGCCGCACTCAACGCCTGTGGCTTGCAAGGTGACTATTCTCTATTCCCCATTCCCCCCGAAGACAAGCCAGCCTTGCAAGCTTTGCTCGCCCGCGTCCGCTCTGCTGAAATTCACGGACTCAACGTCACTATTCCGCATAAGCAGAACGTGATCGAATTCATGGACGAACTCACACCAACAGCCCAAGCCATTGGCGCGGTCAACACGATCTACGTGCGTGGCGACAAACTCATCGGTGACAACACGGATGTGCATGGCTTTCTATCCGATTTGAAACGAGTGATTGGGAATCGGGAATTGGGAATTGGAAAATCGGCAATCGTTTTGGGTGCGGGAGGTTCTGCGCGAGCCGTCGTGTATGCTTTAGCCAGTGAAAGTTGGAAAGTTACTATTGCAGCCCGAAGAATTGAACAAGCCGAACAACTTGCAAATTCATTTCCTACTCACCACCTTCCACTCACCACCTTTGACCTTCAACCTTTGACCTTCGACTTGATCGTGAATACTACACCTTTAGGAATGACCCCAAATACAGAATCATCCCCTTTGCCTGAAAATCTATCATTTCCTGCCAGTGCTTTTGTCTATGATCTGGTCTACAATCCACGTGAGACCAAACTTGTCCGGGACGCACGGGCACAGGGACTGAATGCCTCCACAGGTTTAGGAATGCTCATCGAACAAGCCGCCCTCGCTTTCGAAAAATGGACAGGTAACAACCCGCCGCGTGATGTGTTGTTTGAATCCGTAGGGGCGACCCGCCCTGATTAATCAAAACCCTGGACGACTCAGAAGGGTCGCCCCTACTTTTTGGAGAACTTATGCTTAGATTCCTCACCGCAGGTGAATCCCACGGACCATCACTTACCACCATTCTTGATGGCATCCCCGCTGGGCTTTCCCTCTCGCCAGACATTATCAACAAAGAACTCGCCCGCCGTCAGCAAGGCTACGGCTCAGGCGGACGCATGAAGATCGAGAAAGATACCGTGCAAATTCTCGGCGGTGTCATGGGCGGTGAAACCACAGGTGCTCCGATCGCGCTGCTCGTTCAAAACGATGACCATGTCAAATGGAAGGGCAAAGCCATTGAGCCGATGACTGCTCCGCGCCCTGGTCATGCGGACTTAACTGGCGCAGTCAAATATGGTTATAAAGACCTGCGCCCCGCGCTTGAACGTGCTTCTGCACGTGAGACGACCATGCGTGTGGCGGCAGGAGCTGTGTGCAAGCATTTACTCGCTCAGTTCGGAATCATCGTTGGTGGATATGTCGCCTCCATCGGTGAAGTCACCGCAGACTTTGGCGACATGCCCTACGAAGAACGCTTCACCCGCGCCGAAGAATCGGATGTTCGCTGCCCGGTCGACTCCTCCGCTGAAAAAATGCGCGCTGAAATTGAAAAGACCATTCATGGCAAGAACACACTTGGCGGTGTTCTTGAAATTGTCGCATTGAATTTACCCGTTGGCTTGGGTAGTTTCGTACAATGGGACCGCCGCCTCGAAGCCAAACTTGCTATGGCGATCATGTCGGTGCAAGCCATCAAAGGCGTGGAAGTAGGCGATGCCTTCGAGAATGCTCGACGCATCGGAACTGAAGCGCACGATGCCATGCAACTCAACTCATCATTCGTCACTCGTCACTCAAACCGCGCAGGCGGCACCGAAGGCGGCGTTTCCAACGGACAGCCCATCGTCATCCGTGCCGCGATGAAGCCAATTGCCACAACTCTTGTCCCACAGCAAACCGTGGACCTCGCTAAAGGCGAGAATGCCCCCACCAAATACGAACGCTCCGATTTCTGCCCAGTCCCGCGTGCGGTTCCGATCCTGGAAGCGATGGTCGCTTTTGTTCTCGCTGACGCCTTGCTCGAAAAACTCGGCGGCGACTCCATCCACGAAATGAAGCCACGCTTCGAAGCCCTGCGCAAAGCGACACTGGACGATTTGCCAATGGACAACATCCCACATATTTTCTGGGAATAACTGACTACTGGATACTGATCACTTATGCACTTGTTTCTCTACGGACCTCCCGGCACGGGCAAAAGCACTCTCGGCAAACTTCTGGCGCGGAGTCTCAAACTTCCGTTCATTGACCTTGACCGCGTGATCGAGACAAATGCGGGCATGTCCATCCCGCAGA
>Ga0209066_10005688_pt1 | contig 13041 bp, 10 predicted proteins | sample All_14_2_FD_187198 | JGI IMG/M metagenome (GOLD analysis project Ga0209066, IMG submission 187198) | Freshwater microbial communities in response to fracking from Pennsylvania, USA - Allegheny Zone_MetaG_DW_15 (SPAdes) (version 2) ...
GAGCCGAAGAATCCGCCAGGCTTGAGCGCGTTGCGAACTTGTGAAATGTAATCAAATGGGTTTTGTACATCGAGGAAGAAGGCGTCTGCTTCAGTTTCGTCGAAGCCTTCTTGAATGTCGCGCAATTTGAAAGTCACGCGCGAAGCGAGGCCGATGCGTTCGACGTTCTTGCGGGCGAGATTCTGTACATCAGGCTTTTGTTCATACGAGATGACTTTTCCCTCAGATCCAATGGCAGTTGCGAGGGCAATGGTCATTGAACCTGAGCCTGTACCGGCTTCCATTACAGTTTGTCCAGGGGCAACACCCATTTGAATCAAAATATATCCGATATCCTTTGGATACAGAATCTGTGTAGTCCGTGGAAGTTCATTCAAAATATCTGAAAGTGAAGGCTGTAATAAAAAGAAAGGTGCGCCTGTGTGGCTGAAAACTTGTGAGCCCCATGATTTGCCGATGAGGTCGTCATGTTTCAAGACGCCGCGGTGACTTTGAAAATCTCCGCCGGCTTTGAGAGTAATGATGAAATGTTTATGCGTGAGTCCGACTAATTGAGCTAGATCGCCGTCCCGTGCTGTGGATGAATAATTCATAAGGGGTATTGTACTTCCTCTTCTTTAATGTCAGATTCTTCAGTAACCAATAGCTTGGTAGTCTTTCGTAGTTTTCGGTTGGATGCTAGCAACACTACCAACATGCCGATACCCATCACGAGCAGTCCACAGATCAACGCTGGGGCAAAATTGAACAACCATTCAGGTTTACCAATGGATTCGCCAATGGCAGAAAGACCTGCTCCTGCAGCGGAAGCATTCCATACTCCGTGGATTAGCACGGCGGAAAAATAAGCAGCGATCAATCGTCCGATGCGTTTTTCTTTGAATGCAGAAACGATTCCCCAGCCAACTAAGCCCGATGCTGTCATGTGTAAAATACTAGTCCCGGCACGTACACTGACGATCACAGGCCAACTGATCGTGCCGTCTGCACTTGCGTTTAGGCTTTCGATCAAGGCAAAGGATGCTCCACTTAGCAGCCCCATTACAAACCCCTGTGACGGAGTTTCGATTTTCGTCGCAAATGCCCAGACCGCTAAGGGTTTTAGTAATTCTTCGATCAATGGCACAATAAGAGCAATGTACCCAATGCCAGTGGCAATGGCGATCGGATTTGAAATATAGGGTGCCAGTAAACCTAGCAGCACTTCTTCATTTGTTTCTGTTTGGACAACATCGGCAAGACGTAGAACATCTTGAAATATGCCCGGCTCCATGACCGCCAGAAGAATCAATCCCAAGATGATGATGCTTGCTAGTGCAATCACTTCAAGTACGATCATTATCACAGGGCCGATGGTCATGCCAATTCCAAACACAGCAAAAACACGCCAACGTGGGCCAGTTTCCAAGCCGCGCGAACCGTAACCAAAGATTAACCAAATTGGCGGCACAATTACGAGGATCGTTGTGACAGGTAGAATGAGCCAGCCAACCCATGTAATTTCTGTGTATGCCGCCAGACCACCGACAGTTACTCCAACAAGAGATAATCCTAACGCCGGTATGATGTGCCAATCTGTAAATAGTTGATTAAGGGGCAGGTCTGCTTGTTCCTGATCTCTTACTTTTTGCAGGACGAACCATCCGCAGACCACCAGAACTATGACTTCAAAACCAAAAGCCGCGGCACCGATCATCTCAGCAGCAGGGTCACCATTTTCATTGAAAAGATCCATCAATGAACTTAGCCCTAGTATGGAGACAATTAATATTAAAAATAATATACTGATACCAAATATCAACAACGTTAAAAGGGAAGGCCAGTGAGTTTTTTTTGCTTGCATTATTTCTCTTCGATGGTCACACTGATGATCTTATCCCCAGGCGGCAGCAATAAGCCTTGGTCTGGGTCACGTGACGTAAGGTTCTCGGCTATATCCAAGCCGCTGGCGACCCACCCAAAAATGGTGTAAGAACCATCCAAATGAGGGGCAGGCGCGAAGGTGATAAAGAACTGGCTTCCATTTGTATCTGGGCCGGAATTGGCCATACCCACAATACCCGGCCTATCAAAAAGCAAATTACTAATCTCGTTCTTGAAGAAATATCCGGGATTGCCTTTGCCGGTGCCGCTTGGGTCACCTGCTTGTGCGGCAAAGCCAGGGATGACGCGGTGAAATGTCACGCCATTAAACCAGCCTTCACGCGCGAGGAATACAAATGAGTTCACAGCCAATGGCGCTTTGTCTGGGTATAGTTCGATGACGATATTACCCTTTTCAGTTTGGATAGTGGCCATGTATTGTTTTGTTACGTCAATACTAAATGGCGGGCATGTGGTGAATTGCTTTTGCCCAAGTGCGATAATGCCAATGGTGTCGTTCATGTTTTTATAGTCAAGCAAATAGAATTGCTCTCCATTCAGGAGAACCAGTGGGACAGCCGCAATGTTTAATTGCTTCGCCGCATCATACATAGACATCATCCTGGTCTTTGTTTCAGGGGCATTGATCGCCGCTGTGAGTTGGTTCACGTCCATTCCTAAAGCAGCGGTTTCTTTTAATATCCAATCATTAAATTTTGCAGGAGACAATACTGTCCACTCGGTATATTTAGCAAATAGTAGTTCATACATCACCCAGAATTGACCCTGCTCATCTGCTGCGAGAGCAGCCATTATGGCCTGTTCGGATTTATCCAAGATTCCGATTAATGGCAGGGGACGAAAGACAAAACGCAAATCATCATGGTTTTTCAATAACTCGGTAACCACAGTTTCCACACTTTTGCAGCCAGGTGACTGGAAATCACAATAGGCAACAAGGGTTACAGGAGCATCTGCGGGCCCCATGGAAAAGTCAGCGCCGCTGACAGGTGGGTAGATAGACCCAGCACCAAGCACAGGTGTGGGTTCGGCAGAAATGTTGGAACATCCATAAACTGAGGTTGGAGACTCTACAACAAATGGGATAGGGATAATCGTTGGTGTCGGTGAGATTTTCGTCTCACTTGCACAGGCGCCAAGGATGGAAATACTTGTAATGGAAAGAAATAAAACAATGAGGGTTCGTTTCATTTATTGACTGACTGCCTTTTGCAATTGCTCAAATTTCCACATCCACGATATGGTTTTAACAAAGTCTACGAGTGATTCGCTTTGCTCTCTCAACGCACGAACGGCTGGCCCAACAGGGTCTTCACCTGCTGCACCACCGGGAACGTCGGCATACGCTCCATTAAAGGCGAAATATGCCTGATTGATTTTGCGCAGTAAATATCCGTTTTGCAGGAAGATGAGACGGCGTTCTTCCATGTAGGCTTCGGCCTCTTCCACCTTTCCTTCTGCAAGCAGTGCGTCGACATTGATGCGTGTTTCGTGCATTTGGGCGCGGAAGTCAAATGGGGGGCGCGGTAGATCTCCCGGTGTAGGATGTTCTGACGGAGCAGAGATCAAACTTAGGCTTGAGGGGGAAGCGACGAGGCGTTCAGGGTAAAAGCGCTCCACGACGAGCGCCCCAATCTCATCCCCGGCTATGGATGCAGTTGTCTCATTCATCGTACGGAGTTCAGGCGTTTCGTTATAAGAAAGACCAAGAGGGCGAAGTGTGAGATAGTTGTGAATCCACTCATGGGCAATGGTGCTAAGCGTCCAGTTTAAGTCAGTTGTTCGTTGGACCATGGTCGGATACACACCAACGCCGCCAATATTAACAACAAGGGAAGATGCATTCAGCCCTTTATCAACGTTACTTTCGAGTTGTGCTTGTTGATCAACAGTGAGATAGGTATCTACAGAAATGTTTGCGGTTTGTTCGATTCGATCACGCGGCGAAACTATGAGTGCCATTGGCAAAGGAGTAGAGTGATACCAGACATTTGGTATTGGTTGACCAGCGGCGGTAAAACCAAGTTCTTTGAGGATTTGGGTTACTTGCTCTTGCAGTATCGCTTCAGCAAGAGGGGCAAGCTGGCTTTGCCTTGTGTAGTGTTCGTCAAGTTCGGCGCGCAGGCTTTCGGATGCGAGCTCCTTATCGGTAACAGCTGGGTCTGCGTACATACGGGCAAGCTGATATTCTTTTTCAAGAATGAGCTGGGTGACGTGTAAGTTTTCGTTGACGATCTCTTTTTGCGTTTCGCGGTTCAGGGTATAGGGAACACCCACTGATGCAGCGCGAATCTTTATCACTGCAGCTTTAGACATCCAGGAAATGTAATTGAATTCGATCTGGCGCGTGAATGCGCGCACCTTTTCAATTGGGTTTGTGAGGGAAGGATTGCTATAGCCAACAACAAAGCCAAGAATCAGGAGTGTAAGTGTGAGCTCAAGTCCGCGTACAATACGTTGAAACATGGGCTGGATTATAACAAAAGGGAAGGGCGGAACCTTTCGGTCCCGCCCTTCGTGTTACCCTGCCCTCACAACAGGTTATTTCTTGTTTTTGAGATACTCGTCGATTGCAAGCCCTGCTTTTCGTCCACCTACCATGGCTGTAACGACGAGATCTGGGCCAGTTACACAGTCACCGCCGGAGAATACACCTTCACGAGAGGTCTGGCCTGTGGCTTTGCTTTTCACGCTGACCAAGCCCCAGTCATGAGTTTCAAGGTTTGGCGTGGTCTTGCTGATAATTGGATCGGGCCAGTAGCCGAGCGCGAGAATGGCTGTATCTGCAGCGACACTGAAGTTGGAGCCTTCTACAGGAACAGGTTTGCGGCGACCTTTTGCGTCAGGTTCGCCAAGCTTCATTTCGATACATTCAACAGCTGCGAGTTTGCCATCCGCGCCTGCGATGAATTTGACAGGTTGGGTTAAAAAGCGATACTTCGCGCCTTCTTCACGAGCCATTTTGCGGTCTTTCTTTCCGCCGGGCATTTCCTTTTCAGTGCGGCGGTATAAACAGGTTACATCTTCTGCACCGAGGCGGATCGCAGTTCGCAGGCAGTCGGAAGCGGTATCGCCACCACCGATGACGACGATGCGTTTGCCTATCTCAAGCGGTTTGCGCATGCTCTCGGGAAGCTTTTCCGTTTCAATATTCCCACGGATGAGAAAGTCAGTCGCTTCGTATACGCCGGGTAGGTCTGTACCGGGCGTATCTTCCATTTTTGCATCTACTTCAGAGCCTACTCCAATGAATACAGCTTCAAAACCCTCTGCAAATAAATCATCAACTGTCTTGTCTTTTCCAATGTAGGTGTTCGGTACAAATTTCACACCGGCTTTCTCAAATTCTTCCCACTTTTCCTGCCAAACATCCTTGGAAAGTTTGAAGTTGGGGATGCCATAAACGAGCAATCCACCGGGTGCAGGTTTCGATTCGAAAATTGTGACATCATAGCCTTTTTGCACGAGGATATCTGCGCAGCCTAATCCGGCAGGGCCAGCACCAATGACTGCAACTTTCTTTCCAGTGGGAGTACCGGCGGGGATGGTATAACCACGTGTTCGGCGTTCATAGTCCACGGTAAAGGCTTCAAGTTCGCCACATAAAACCGGTTTGTGATGTTTATTCAAAACACAGGACCCTTGGCACAATGCTTCATGTGGACAAACGCGTCCGCATACTTCGGGGAGGGAGCTGGTCTTGTGGTAGATACCAGCTGCTTCCACAAAACGTCCTTGTTCAATTAACCACATTGCGGAAGGAATATCATTTGCAGTGGGGCAGGCTACCATGCAAGGTGCGGGATCTGGACAGTGAATGCAGCGCGCCGCTTCTACCATGGCACGTTCTGGGTCAAATTCAATAACCACATCATCAAAGTCACAAGAGCGTACCTCAGGGGGGCGGAGATCAAGGTCAAAGAACGGACTATTGGCACGTTCTTTCCTATTAATTGCTAGAAATTCGCTGGGTACTGCCTGCATTATTCCTCCGAAATACTATCAAGAACGTACGTATAAGGTCTCGTGTGATGATACCCAAACTATTTGGACAGACATAGGCGTAAATGTCACAAAACTGGGGGATAATCGTCACAAGTTTCTTAGACAAATATTAATGTCGGTCAATAACAAGGTTTATTTCTTTGTACCTGAATTAAAATAGCCTACACAATTTTTACACATTCATTTGATAAACTGGATGATACAGCCCGTAAGAATGTTCAAGTGCGGACTGACTGTATTCTTGGAGGATTTTCATATATGAAACAATTTTTTTCGAGATTTTCCCGCAGAACGTGGATTGTGGCGGGAGTTGTTGTATTGATCATAATTATTGCCGTTGCTGTCAATTCGGGCGGGGACGAAGTAATCGCATTTCAAACTTCATCTGTTGAACGTGGAAATTTGGTTGCATCTGTCGGAGCAACGGGAAGTGTCCGTGCAAGACAAAGCGCCACCCTTATTTGGCAGACAAGCGGAATCGTAGAGTCTGTGAATGTGGAGGTAGGAAGCCGCATCTCTCGTGACGGAGTATTGGCCAGTCTCGATAAAGCTTCTCTCAGCCAGAATGTTATCCTCGCCGAAGCGGACTTGGTGAGTGCAAAAAAGGCACTCGAAGATTTACTCTCCTCTGATACAGCCCGTTTGGAAGCTCAAAAGGCCGTAGATAGCGCTGAAAAAGCCTATGAAAAAGCCTATAACTGGCGCATGAAACTTAATGGGAAAATAGAGATCACAGATTACTATTTTGAGTTTGGTATATTAAAGTCCAGGCAATATAAGGGCTATGCCAGCGCAGAGACAATTGCCCAAGCAGATAAAGATCTTGCGCTTGCGGAGGCCCGCTTGGATGATGCTCGCCGTACCTACGAACGTTTACTAGGCGGTGCAGATTCTGCGGAAGTTGCCGCTGCGGAAGCTCGTGTGGCAGCTGCACAATCTACATTGAATGCAGCTTATTTGATTGCCCCATTTGATGGTACTGTCACACAAGCCAGCCCTGCCGTAGGCGACCAGGTAACTGCTGGAACGGTTGGTTATCGAATTGATGATCTTTCCCATCTACTTGTAGATGTTCAGGTTTCAGAAGTAGATATCAATAGTGTCGCAGTGGGCCAATCTGCAACACTTACATTTGATGCCATTCTTGGCAAGGAATATCATGGCGAAGTTGTGCAGGTAGGGCAAGCTGGCGACACCGTACAAGGCGTGGTTAGCTTCACTGTCACCATTGAATTGACAGATGCAGATGAACTCGTGAAACCAGGCATGACCGCAGCAGTTAATGTTGTTGTTGAAGAAGTGAAGGATGTTTTACTCATTCCTAATCGTGCCGTCCGTTTGGTTGATGGTAACCGTGTGGTATATCTTCTTGTTAACAATCAGCCTGTTCAGGTTAAAGTGCAGCTCGGTTCTTCATCAGACTTGGAGAGTGTAGTTGTGGAAGGGGATATTAAGGAAGGCGATCTAATTATTTTGAATCCACCTTCATTTAATGGCCCATTTGGAGGCTAATATGGATTGGGTGATTGAAGCGCGTAACCTGAAAAAAACCTACATGATGGGTGAATTTGAAGTACAGGCACTGCGCGATGTTTCATTTACTATTGAACGTGGTGAAATGGTTTCCATTATGGGTCCCTCTGGCTCAGGGAAATCCACTATGATGAATACGCTTGGCTGTTTAGATAGGCCTACATCCGGTGAGTATATTCTTGATGGTGAGTCGGTTGCTGAAATGACAGATGATCAGCTTGCCAGTGTTCGCAATCGCAAAGTTGGGTTCGTTTTTCAGAGCTTCAATTTGCTTTCCCGTTTAACCGCTCTGGGAAATGTAGAACTGCCGCTGCGTTATGCAGGGATTACTGAAGGCAGACGTGAACGCGCACAAGCTGCTCTTGAAGCGGTTGGTTTGAAAGACCGCATGTCTCACCGTCCTTATGAACTTTCAGGTGGGCAGCAACAGCGTGTAGCCGTAGCCCGCTCTCTGGTGAATAACCCTGCCATCATCATGGCAGATGAACCAACAGGGAATCTCGATTCAAAGGTTGGCAAGGAGATTATGAATCTTCTGCTTAACCTCAACAAAGACCGTGGGACAACACTCATTATTGTTACCCATGATCCCAATATTGCTGAACAGACCCAGCGCGTCATCCGTTTGCGTGATGGTGAGTTGGATACTTCTTTTGACGATAAAGGTAGGAAGAAATGACCTTTACACAATCCATTCTTGAAGCACTTGAAAGTTTGAACGGCAATAAAATGCGTTCAGGACTCACAGTGCTGGGTATTGTTATCGGTGTGGCTGCGGTGATTGCCATGCTTGCTGTTGGAAATGGGGCACAAGCGTCTATCACAGGTTCCATTTCAAGTATCGGAACAAACCTGCTTTTCGTTTTTAGCGGCAGCGCAGACGGTCCTCCCGGCGGCCCAGGCAGCGGACGCAGTGGAAACAATGACCGTCCGTTGACTTTGACCGATGCTGAAGCGATTGCAGATCCGTTTGCCGCTCCTTCTGTGGAATTGGTTGCGCCCGCTATTCAAGGTAATGGAACATTAACTTATGCTGGCGAAAATACCACTACCAGTATTTCAGGTGTAACCCCAGCTTATGCAACAGTCCGCAACATGGAACTCGCTGAGGGTGAATTTATCAACGAAGAGCATATTCTCGGGCGCATGTCGGTTGCAGTGATAGGTCCTGAAACAGCTACGGCAATATTTGGTCATGCAGATGGAGTGGTTGGTGAAACAATTCGTATTGAAGGCCAGCCCTTTCGTATCATTGGTGTAACGGTTGCAAAGGGTGGCGGCGCATTTGGTAGTGAAGACAACGCTGCATATATCCCCTTCACCACTGCGCAAGCGCGTCTCATTAAGCGAGGCTCTCTTGATGAAGTGGATGTAATCTTTATTCAGGCCACTTCTGCTGAAACCGTTCTTCAAGCTTCAGATGAAGTGTCAAACATTATTCGACAGCGTCATCGTACTCCCATTGGTGTAGATGATTTCACCGTCTTCACGCAACAGGATTTTCTCTCTACATTTGAGACTATTACAGGCGTTCTTACTATTTTTCTTGGCGGTATTGCGGGCATATCCCTGCTTGTCGGCGGTATTGGCATCATGAATATTATGTTGGTTTCCGTCACCGAACGTACGCGAGAGATCGGCTTGCGAAAAGCCTTAGGCGCGCGCAAACGTGATATTCTGCTTCAATTCCTGACTGAATCTTCTTTGCTCAGTTTGATCGGTGGCATCATCGGCATTATGTTCGGCTGGCTTATTGCTTTCATTGTCGGTAAGGTTGCAACCGCTACAGGAAATAACTTTACGCCCATAGTTGGCACGGATGCGATCATTCTTTCTACGAGCTTCTCTGCCATCATTGGCCTGTTCTTTGGAATTTACCCCGCCAGCCGCGCTGCAAATCTGGAGCCCGTCGAAGCGCTTCGTTACGAGTAATCATGTCAACTTTCAGGAAAGTATCAATTGCCCTGTCTCTGCTTCTTTTTGCACAGGGATGTTTACCTGCGCGAGTGGATGCGCCACTACCAACCCAAACAGTGACGATTCCGCTCGATACGCCTACTCCCGTTCCTTCAGCAACGCCTCTTCCTCCGCCGACAGTTGCCCCAACAGAGACAGTTATTGTGCCTACGCCTATGCCTTCTGTTACCATTACTGCAGTAGATGGCAACATCTATATTCGTCGCGGACCGGGATTACCATATAATCAGATCGGTGTTTTGTACAAAGGTACAAGCGCGCAAGTTATTGCCCAGGATGTTCTTTCAGATTGGGTACAAATTAAAGTCCCTGATGCGGAGTACACGGGCTGGGTCTCTGTTCAAACCATGTTTTCTCAAGTGGATGGTGACCTAAATCAACTACCAGATTTCACTTTTACAGAATGGCCCTTACCTGCCTACATCAAAAACTGTACCGAGCATGATCTATTTATTGGACCTGGCGACATTTATCTGGCATCTCTTTATACAAATTCTATCTATCAAAATGAAGTTCAAGTTAACCCAGGTACGTATGTTGCTTATGACCTTTTCCTCCCAGATATGCCTGAGGCACAAACCGTTGAAGTTCGTGAGGGGATGACAGCATATATCACTGTCAATGGTTTGGGGGAGCAGCATAAGTGTCCATAGCGTCTGAAAAAGCGATATTTTAGATTTCCAGCACCCCAAAGAAGACATGCTTTGGGGTGTTTTATTCAAAAGGAGGGTGCAAATTACATCTGATTACGATACAATCATAGAGCAAGCGCTGAGTACCAAAGCGGAAAAAATGTTTCAGAAAACAGGATCAGGCGTCCGTTAGGTGTGAGGCGTTTTGTCGTGTCTCATCAAATTTTGTTATGGAGGTTTTCATGTCCGAAAAGCTGGATCAGCTTAAGCAAATCCTTGGCGAAGTTTCTGATTTGAACCATGCCGCAAGTGTGTTGAGTTGGGATGAACAAGTGAACATGCCGCCGGGCGGCAGTGAGGCGCGCGGGCAGCAGCTCGCCACCCTGGGCAAGATCGTTCAGGAAAAATTCACATCTGATGAAGTGGGCAGATTGCTGGAAGATCTAACGAAGGAATACACCGACGTTGAGACAGATGATGGCGCCATGATCCGTGTTGCTGCGCGCAATTATAAAAAAGCCAAACTCGTGCCGCCCTCGTTCGTTGCCGAGCAGGCTATTGTTTCTTCGAAGGCGTTTGAGGCGTGGGTTGAGGCGAAAGGCAAATCGGATTTCTCCATCTTCCGCCCGCATCTTGAAAAAGTTGTGGAATTGGTTAAGAAATATGTTTCCTTCTTCCCGCCTGCCGATCATCCGTATGATGTGTTGCTAGATGACTTTGAGCCAGGCATGAAGACTGCTGAAGTGCGCGAGATCTTTGGAAACCTGCGCCCGAAGCAGGTGAAATTGCTTCAGGCGATTGCGGCTTCCAAACAAGTGAAGAATGATTTTCTGCATAAAAAATATAATGAGCAGAAATTGTGGGGCTTCAGCGAAAAGATCATCACGAAGTTTGGTTATGATTTCAGCCGTGGTCGGCAGGATAAAGCCCCGCATCCGTTCGAAACCACCTTCAGCGTAAACGATGTGCGCATCACGAATCGTTTCGAAGCTGGAAACCCCATCGCGACCATTTTCAGCGCCATGCACGAAGCGGGCCATGCCATGTATGAGCAGGGCATCAACCAAGCGTACGAGCGCACTCCGCTCGCAAGCGGCACTTCGCTGGCCGTGCATGAATCACAATCGCGCATGTGGGAAAATCTTGTCGGCCGTTCGCTTCCGTTCTGCGAACATTTCTTCCCTGAGCTAAAGAAAGCCTTCCCATCGCAGTTGGATGGCGTGACCGCGAAATCTTTTTACAAGGGCATCAACAAGGTTGAGCCTTCCCTTATCCGCGTGAATGCAGATGAAGCCACATACAACATGCACATCATGCTGCGCCTCGAAATTGAGATCGGCATGGTAGATGGCAGCATTGCCGTCAAAGACCTGCCCGAGATCTGGAATGAGAAGATGAAGGATTATCTTGGCATTGTCCCGCCCAATGACGCGAAAGGCGTTTTGCAGGATGTGCATTGGTCTGGCGGTATGATCGGTTACTTCTCCACTTACGCGCTTGGCAACATCGTCTCTGCCCAGTTGTGGGAAGCCATCAATAAAGACATTCGCGACCTCGAAGACCAGATCCGTAAGGGTAAGTTTGACGAGCTGCTTGGTTGGCTGCGCAAGAACATCCATGTGTATGGCCACAAGTATGATCCGCAGGATCTGATTCAAAAGGCCACTGGCTCACGAATTGACTCCGCTGCTTATGTCCGTTATTTGACGAAAAAATATAGTGGAATTTACGGGTTGTAATTAAATAAATTGTCCCGCAGGTTTGGATTATTTTTGATTTATCCAAGTCTGCGGGACAACCGATTCGAATCCTACATGAAGAAAAAGATACTAATCCTCGCCTCTTTACTTACGCTTTTATCTGCTTGCTCGCAAAGTATAGAATCCACACCGACAGCTTTACCTCCTAATTACCTTTCAACAGTTGTCGCCCTTACTGGCCAAGCCGCCTTTGCTACGGCAGATGCATTGACGCCAACGATCCCCCCTACAGAAATTGCCATTTCAACCGAACTTCCGATTTCGCTGACGGAAATTCCAAGCCCAACGCCCACGTTTGCTGCGGGTTTCACCGACTTTGCCCAAATCCGTTTTTTGACACCGGGGCCAGCTTCCAGTTTGATCTCCCCAATTAATTTACAGATGGAACTCGTTTCTGGAGAGAGTGAAGTGGTACAGGTGGATTTGTTGGGAGAGGATGGTCGTGTCCTGTACCGCGACCTTGAAAAGGTCACTCGAAATGAGAAGGGCATCTTCCGCAGATTTGATTTGAAATTCGAGATTCGTGCGGTTTCTGAGGCAGGGTATATCCGCGTTAGCAGCAAAGATGACTATGGTCGACTTCAAGCACTTAATACCATGCCTGTGTTTTTGTATTCTGTCGGTTCGGCTCAAATTAATCCACCGGGCAATATGATTTATGAAAGAGTAATGGTTGAAGGCCTAAAGGAAAAAGCCGATTTTTATGCCGGTGAAGTCAGTCTCAAAGGACGGATCTGGCCATTCAATGACCAGCCGGTATTCGTGGAGTTAGTTCTTCCAAATGGCTCACCAATCTCTTCCCGTATGCTGGTTTTTAACGGAATTAATACTCAATCGTTTGAAACAACTCTTCCATATAAAGTGACTGAGCCGACTTTGGCGCGCTTGACTTTTCGACAGGATAATCCATTATTGAGCGTCAGCGATTCGGAATTGCAAAAATATATGTATGTATACAGCATTGAAGTTACCTTGAATCCATAATAGGCTTGCCAAAATAAATCACAATGGTATAATTCGCAGGCTTTCCCACAAAGGGGCACTATCGGGGTGTGGCTCAGACCGGTAGAGCGCACGGTTCGGGTCCGTGAGGTCGAGAGTTCAAATCTCTCCACCCCGACAGAATAAGCAATGCACGCTGACCGCCTTACCCGAAGGCGGTCTTTTTTTATTCTATTTTGATGTCTGCTAAATTACTTGCATGGGGGGAAGGTAACTTTACATGCCCCAATACTGATTGTGAGTCGTAA
>Ga0209066_10005689_pt1 | contig 13039 bp, 11 predicted proteins | sample All_14_2_FD_187198 | JGI IMG/M metagenome (GOLD analysis project Ga0209066, IMG submission 187198) | Freshwater microbial communities in response to fracking from Pennsylvania, USA - Allegheny Zone_MetaG_DW_15 (SPAdes) (version 2) ...
ATCCACGCCGGCCGCCCCATTGGCAGGAACCATCGACACGACGGTCGGCCGGGCCATCTTGCCGGCCTCCGCTGGGCCGCCCCCGCGCGTGGTGAAAGTGATGACGGAGGGCAACGCGGGCACACCGGCCGCGCTGCGGAAGTTGCGGTGGCTCTTGGAGTTGATGCCGACGCGATAGTAGTGCCCCGACTCCAACTTGACAGGCAGCACAGCCGTGCGCGCGTCGCGCCAGAAAGGACGCTGGCCTTCCACGAGGGGCGGATAATCAGCCCCCCCTCCCGTCCACGAACAGCCTTTTGCCATATCGCGGTCAAAGGTGACCGTGATTTCGGCGACCGACGGACTGACGTCATTCGTTCCCGTTGCCGGCAACGTTGAGATGATCTTGGGCGATCCTTCCCTGGCGGCCACCTCAGCCAGCGCAGCGGCACCCGTCATCCAACCGGCAAGCGCCGCCGTCAGAACCCGTGCGCAACCTCTTGGCCTCATCGCGAACCTCCTGTTTGTTTCATGTGGCTGCTTCGAGCCGGGACAGCCGAAACGACAGGGTCTTTTTTTCCGCCGCCATCGCGGTCTTGGCTTGTTTCAGCACTGCGGTCAGCGTGTCCAGATAGGCCTGAAAGCGCTGGGTTCCGGAGGCGGTCAGCATAACGGTCGTGCGGGGCTTATTATTCACGAACGCCTTGGTGCAGCGCACGATTCCCTCCTTCTCCAGCGTCTTGACGTGGCGGTTGAGGTTGCCGTCCGTCAATCCGCACCGGTCGCGCAGCTCCGTGAAAGGCATCCCCCCGCGCGAGGCGCAGAGCACCGACAGGATCGCCATCCGGTTCGGCTCGTGAAACACGCGTTCAATCGCATCCATTCCGTTCACCTCGGCAATCGTTCCGCCAGCCGCCTGTCCTTGCGGTTGATGGCGTCGGCATTGCCTTTCCCGATTTCATTGTTCTTCCTTCGCATCCGCCGACTCTGCATCCGAGGGCAGGCGCAAGGTGGTCAGCACCGCACAGTTCGTCCACAACGCCGTACCGTCGCGATATCGCAATTCATAGACACCGGCGTTTGTCGGGTTTTCCATAAAACCTAGCCCATTGACCCTGTCCTGCATGACAATCCACACGCTGTTTGTCCAGACCTTAATATCCCGTGCGGAAATACGTTGCAGGGCGGACGGCAGTGCGGTGTTGCGGGGGGAGGTCTCAACCATACCCCACCGGTTGGTCACGAAGCGCTGGGTGATCAGTTCGCCGCAAGCTTGGGCCACCGCCGAATGATTGACGACGTGCAGACAATAGAACCGTCCCGCCCACATCGGTGCATTCACCCACACAAACAGCACCCCAATCGTTGCGGCGATCACGGGAAAGGCCGACGCCCAGCCCAAGAGTATCCGCTTAAACCCCTTAACCCGAGACGTGAAAAGCGAAAAAAAAACGGACGTCACAAACGTGATCACAGCCAGACCACCCGCCGCACCCCATCTGAGCCCGCGAAGCCGCCTGGGCGTAACCCCCATCGAATTCAGGTATTGACCGAGCCAGACCAAAGGCAGAGCCAACATGCAGAGGAGAAACAGACCCAGAACAATACCGCAGAAGGCATACACCAGATATGCGTCAGGCCTTTTCCGGTCGCTGAGCCAACGGACCGTCAGAGCCCATGGCAGAGACGTCACGGCCATGAACGTGAACAGGAACAGCCACTTGCCGATGGTCGGCTGGTCGAAACAAGATCCCGCATGACGGATGTCGAAGCGCTCGGCCAGCAGGCTTCCATTGCAGAGCGAAGCCAACCACGTGGACCTGCAATGGAAAACGGACTGGACCGGGCCTCCTGCTGCAGTCCACACCCACGCCAGAGCCGGAAGCATCAGCAAGGCCGTCGCCAGCCAGCCGCAGCTGTGACGAAGGCGCATGACGCGTGTGACACCGTTTCCCATGGTGAAAAACCTCCCGTTCAGCCTGACCCCTTCACCAGCACCCAGCCGCCGAACAGCTCGCCCAGGCCGAAGACGAGCCCCATGGGACGCGGATCGGTGAACGTCACATCGGGCCACAGCAGAAAGAAAATCCCCGCCGCCAGATACGCCAGTCCGCCGCAATAGATCAGAAACGGCAAGCTGCGACGATGCACCATGTGCGAGGCACCGTAGAGCGCCATCCAGACACCGAACAGCAGATCGAAATTGCCGGTCCGGACCAAGGCAACCGAGAGCGCCGCTCCCACCGACAACGTGGGAAAAACCTCCCACACCGGCCACAGCCCGGTGAGGCTCAACACGCGCCGGTTCTTGACCAGCCAATAGAAAAGCGCGGCGAAGTTGGTCGCCAGTGCGACCGCCAGCAGCAGCCCCCAGCCGACGAGATGAAGGCGGGGTTCCGCCGGAACGGCGTGCCTCAGGACCAGCGCCGTCACCAAGGCCGCGAAACCGCCGACCATACGGGCGGCGCCGGAGAAACCTTTAAACCGCTGACGATCCAATACCAGCGTTTGCATTTCACGCACGCTTTCAAGCGCCTGATCAATTTCCGCTTTGTTCATAGTGTCTAAGTCTCACATGTGATGCGGCATAGGATATCAGAACGAAGAGTACTTTGCAATACAAAGTCGAAACGTCTATTGTCAACTTGTCACAGCGCCGTAGTAAGGCTATTTAACGGCAGCGGCCGTTCCGACCAGATCCGCATCATTGGCGTACGTATACGTGAAAAGTTGCGGGGTGTCCACGTAAGTCAACGCAGGCGGAGCCCCCTCAACACCCGTTTGACGAGGCATATATTGCATTGCGCACGCCTTGACCGGTCGGTTCACCTTGTCGGTCCCCAGGACTTTATGTCCTCGATACGTGAAACGTTCCGGTTGTCCGGCGCTTCGAGTGCGGTACCATCCCCTCATGCGTCCGCTCGCATCGTACTCGTACAGGTCCTTCCAGCCCTTTTGCATTGTCAACACGGGGTCAGCATAGCGGTGCGCCGCATTGGTGTAGTCTACCGAAAGGATTTGACCGTCATCCCGGTACACGCGCTCCTCGTTGGGCAGATAGAAAAAGGAAATGATCGAGGGTGCCGAAAAATAGGGCCCCTTCTTCACAAAACAACCGATGTCCACACGGCTGCTCGTCATCGGCTGAGGTTCACCTTGGGCATTCTGCAGGCGAAACACACCTTGATAGGTGACGGTGATTTCAACACGTGAAGAGGTTATGTTCACGGGTTTTATAGCGACTTTCTTGGGGTCACCTTGCAAGACAATCCATTGAAATGATAAATCGTTCTGACCTTTCGAGGCGGCGGCCTCCACGGTCATACGCCGCTCACGCGCGACACCACGTACGACCCTTGCAATACAACAGGGCGTGTCGAACAATCCCTCAGGCCGGAGGTCAAAAAAGTCCACTCCCATTTCAGGTTGCACATCTTTGACGGTACGAAGCGCAACCAGAGATGGCACCTCATCCGGTTTCATCGCGTGCGCAAGCTCTACCATTGCAACTGCGTCGAGATTCGCCGCATCGAACACCACTGGGTGTGCTGTCCCGCTCAGATAATCGCTTGGGCTCTTGACCGTTTTCTGCGTCGCCCGCAGAATCATTTGGAGAGTCGGGCCCATCAACTTCTGGCTCACAATAACACGCTTAGTGGCAGGCATAAACGCCGCCATTGTCGCAGCGAATGCCTTCAAGAAAGGCTGGTCAGAACCGGATGAGCCTTGGCTGATCACATAGTAAGGCGCATTAACGGGGAATAGATCGCCTGTACCGGGATCGTGATCCTTGTGCTCCGGAAAAACCCAGCATTGGTTGCTGACATAGTACCGGAATGCCGCAATCGCTTGAAACGGATCTGTAACGACCGTGCGTGGAAGACTGCGCCAGTATGGTCCGCTCACCATCGACATCGACGAATTTCCCAGCGCCGGTGCAGGTGTTTCAAAAAGACCATTGGGCAAGCTTATATGAACCCTTTGCCGCCGAGCTTCATCACCGTACACCACAGGCGTCAAACCAGGAAAATTCGTTACGGCCAGCGGCGAATGCCCGCCATCACGATTCACATAGAGATCTCCAAAATTACCCGATGCCGTTTCCTCCTTCATCCACTTTCGGATCTGCTCCGCTGCGGGGCCCCGATACGCTTCGGCATAAGCGGACGTTTTTCGCATGTCAGGGCTGATCAGCCTCAGCAGTGTCCGGAAACACCCCGCTTCGAGATCCCAAAGCGTATTTCCCGCATTCACCTCCGCCGGGTGTCCCATAACGACAGACATGATCTTGACCGGTTGTGCCCCATCGACCGGCTGTCCTTTAAGGCGCTTCGCCTTTTCGACCAGCTCAGGAAATCGGTTTAGTTCGGCGAGTTGCTTGAGATCACCGTCTGCCGCGATGGCAGCAGCATCCCGAAAGCCCAAGTCGATCGCCCGTTCCAGCGCTACCAGAGCATCCTCTTTCTTTGCCCGATACGCTAGAGCGCAAGCCAAATTGTACTGCCACGTCGGATCGAGCGGTAGTAGAGCTACCCCTTCGCGACAGATGATTTCCATTTCATCGGTTTTACCCGCACGAACCGCTTGAACGAAACGTTGCTGCAACTGCCAGTGCTTGGTCTGGATAAAGGGCATTTCAAATACATTCGTCATCGCCTGCACGCCCAGTGCAGAAGTGAGCATCACCATCAGCAATATTCTGTTCATGCACCTCTCCTGATAAACAGCCTGTCGCACAAGATCGTCTGCGCATTCCTACCAAACGCGCCACCAAGGCCTCTTTGCACGTGTCTGCCGCAGAAGCCATCCGATCACTTCGGGATTTGCGTAGGTTTGATCCCACACGTTGTGTTCGGAGTGTTCGTACTCGGTGTACAGCACGTTACGGTTGCCGGCAACTTCCAACGCCTCAACCATCCGGCGCGAACATTCAACGTTCACATTCTTGTCGTTCTTTCCGTGAAAAGCCCAAACCGGCAAATGTTTGATTTCCTGAACGCGACGGATGTCACCTCCGCCGCAAATCGAAATTGCCGCAGCAAAAAGTTGGGGGTCGCGCTGGATTGCGTCCCATGTGCCGAAGCCGCCCAAAGATAACCCGGTGATGTAGAGACGGTTCGGATCGGCATGGCATTCAGCCACCACGAATCGGCATATTTCCAAGGCTACCTCCAGTGACGGGGAGGGCTCTTTAGAGGCAGCATAGTCAGAAGTAAGCGCCAAACGCTTCACCCACCAATTGCCGGTCTGGCACTGTGGCGCAACAACGATGACCGGTTCAGGGGTCTTGAGCAATGTGGCCATCAACGAAGGCAGCCCAACACCGATCTGACGCAGATTATCGGTGCCACATTCGCCCGATCCATGCAAAAACAGAATCATCGGGTACTTCTTGCCTGCTACCGGAAATTGCGGCGCACGCATGCGATAAGCAAAGATTTCACCGTTTTCATTCGTATACGTGTATGGCTTGAGCATGTCCTCGACAGAGAATTGCGCGCATGATGTCAAGACAAACAAGAAGTATCCTAGAAACCATTTCATGTGACCAGTATGCCATATTCACCGTTCAGCAAGAACCACTTTTATCCAATAACTGAGTCGACAAGTCAACGCCTGTCAGTTCACGGCAAACTGCATGATGCGCGCCGCATGTCCCGCGCTCTGGGTCTCGCTGGAGACCCGTAACGTCAGCGTGTGCGTGCCGGGCGGAAGATCGGTCTCGAACATCACGGTGCGCGGATAATGCAATCCTTTGCTGTAGGCGTGATAAAGGTTCACCGCATGAGACGGGCCACCGTCGACGCGGACTTCGACGATCCCCGCATCCGGCCCGGCAACGATGTATGCGCCGACCGATGTGCCCTCGAAGACAAGCACGGCCTCGGCGCCAGGTTCAGTCGCGCAGAGCATGGGAATCGACGTGAACCGCGCGCGTTTGCCGCCGGACAGCCCTTTCCATTCCGGAACGCCGAATGTCCACCCTTGCTTGATCTGTGCACCGTGAGGATCAACAAATCGCCCGGTCGAATAACTCAGAGGATCGAGCGGTGTCAGCGGGACCAGGTTTGGCGCAACGGCGGCTCCTTTCACGAACGGCTTGGCCCATGCGCGGCTGAACAGCTCGTCGATCATGCGCGCGCAGATCGCATTGCCGAACGGGGCCGGATGCACGCCGCCGAATTTCTCCCATGTGAGCGTGCCGCCCGTGATCTCGTCGGCAACCTCCTTTGCAAGGTTGATGGTCGGGATATCGTAATGAGCGGCCACCGCTGAGTGAGCCTCAAGCGTCAGCGGTGTTTTGCCCTGTTGGAGGGTTTTCAGGATATACTCGTTGACAAAAAAAGTCATCACAATGTCCATCTCGGGATTCGCCTGCCGCGCATGACGCACGATCCCCTCCATGCCGCGGATACACATTTCGCGGCTGTGGTGCGCATCTTGGTCATCATTCACCGCAAACTCCACGAACAGAAGATCCACATGCCCCTTGCCGAGCACATCCGCACCCAAGCGGAACGCGCCGGTGGTCGAACAGGTGGAGGATATCCCGGCCGGAATGAACGTAAAGGCCGTGTTGGGAAAACGCTTCCGCAAGATGTCGCAGACCATCGGCCGGTAGCCCTCCATTTCGGTGATGGATCCGCCCAAGAAAGCCACGGTTCCTTTGCCCGTCCGTTCAAAGGTGTTCCGGGCGTTCTGAAAGCTGCCGCGCAGGCACACCTTGTCGCCAAAGCTTTGGCTTTGCGCCATAGGCTCGACAGCAGACAGGGTGAGAACAGTCGCCAAGGTGAAAAGAGAATAACACGCCTTCATCGCCATGATCAGAGCCCTTTCATAAGAGGATGTGCTCATCGTTTATGAGGTTAATACTTGATCGATCTCGTCGAACGTGATCGCCCAGACAGACACGGGCTCACTCTTGCCCTTTACGGTGACCGACTGGAGGTCCCGCTCCCAAAGGTTTTTTGGAAGGTGCTTGTACGCGTCGGGGCCGATGACAATGTCTTTGCCCAACCTTTTGGATTCGGTCTCAAAGCGGAAAGCCAGGTTTACGGAGTCACCGATAGCCGTATATTCCCGATACCCGGCCCCGCCCATGCTGCTCAGCACGGCTTGCCCGGTATTGATGCCGACGCCGATCTTGAAAGGATAAGGGAGCTGCTTGTAGGTCGCGGTAAAATACGTGCAAATCGCAGCGAGTTTCTTTGCGGCTTTCAGAGCGTTTATGACCGGCTCGTTCCCGCCCTTGCAGACATCCGACGACCAGCGGACCATAATGGCGTCGCCGATGAATTTATCGATCGTTCCGGAGCACTCCTCAATGACCTTTGTGGCCATTTTGAACCACTTGGCCATGAGTGCCGCCAGTTCGTTCGGGGCCATGCTTTCACTGATCGGAGTATAATTGCGGATGTCACAGACAAACAGCGTTATCTCCTCCGTTTTTATGCCCATGGAGGTCATGGTGAGCGTGACTTCCGCATCATCCCCATATTCCGGCGCTTTGGCCACCTCCGGTGCGGCGAGGAATGTCAGCGTACAGTCCTCCAGAACAATCACATCGCGGTCGCTCAACAGCGTCGGCATCACAATGCGTTTCCCGTTCAGAAAAGTCCCGTTCGTACTGCCGACATCGATCAAGTAATACTCCCCGTGCCCAAGCATGCGGATCATTGCGTGGTTCCGTGATATTCTGGGGTTCGGGATGACAATGTCGTTCGGCGGGGTACGCCCGACCGTCATGAGCGCAACACACGCCAGTTCCCTTTCTTCCTGCCCCATTTTCAAATGGATTCTTGCCGGCATATGCTTTTCCCTGACGCGGAGAGGGTGTGGCGTTTCAGATGATATCCCGCATGAAAATAGGTAGCATAGCAGGTACGACGGATCGGTTCAATCGTGCTCCTTCCGACTTCGTTTCTCTTTCTGAATGACGTTTCAGATTTTCACATAGCGGCGACACTTCACGCCCGCCTCTTTGAGCAACCGTTCGGTCTGTTCCGTAAACGCGTAGTCGCCGCCGTAAACCACCTCTTTGATGCCCGCGTTGATCATCAGTTTCGCGCAGGTCAGGCAAGGGCTGATCGTCACATAGATGGTCGCCCCCGCTAGGCGGATGCCGTAATACGCAGCCTGACAGATCGCATTCTGCTCGGCGTGTACGCAGATACACTCCTCCAGACTCGACCCCGACGGTGCCGTACCCGCGCACCGGGCGCACCCTCCCTCGAAACAGTTGGTGACCCCGCGCGGTGTCCCGTTATACCCGGTTGAAATGATCCGATTTTCTGACACCACCACGGCGGCCACCTTGCGTCGCGAACAGTTCGCACGCGTTGCGGTCACCTGTGCGATTTCCATGAAATAGGTGTCCCAATCCGGTCGTGGATCACCGTCTTTCTTTTTTGCGGCCATGCTGACACTCCTTGAAGTTTTCTGTTGCCTACAGTGTACGTGCTGTTCCTCCCTGATTCAATCCCAATTCCCGCTCGCGCCACGTGCGGCCCACAGACCGTCCGTTCCATTTTGTCGGAGAGGCCGCCATAATTACTTACCCACCGGGAAAGCCGTATGCTATTCTAACGTTCATGAAAAACGCCATTTTTTCTGGCCTCCGCTTCATGACGCTTGGATTTTCGCGTTGCGTTGCCGCCGCACTCGCCGTCGCCGGGTGTCGCACGACCTACACCACGCTGGTGCAGGACCGCGACACCGTCACCCAACTCGCCCCCTTTCTGTACGTGCTCAGCGGCAATTACGACGGCGCACTCACGGTCGCGCAATTCAAGGCCGCCGGCAACTTCGGCATCGGCACCTTCGAAGGGCTCGACGGCGAGGCTGTCCTGCTGGACGGGGTTGTCTATCAGGTGAAAGGCGATGGGTCCGTGAACATCCCGGAGGACACGCGCCACATGCCTTATGGTGCCAGCACGCTCTTCGATGAAGACCTCCGCCGTACCATGAAGAACATCGCCTCGTTCGAGGTTTTCGCTAAAGCGCTGGAAGCGCATTTCGAGGACAAGCAGATCTTTTACGCCGTGAAAGCCCGCGGCGTCTTCTCAGCCATGCGCGTGCGCAGTTGCGATAAACAGGAGAAACCGTACCGCCCTTTGGCTGAGGTCACCAAGCAGCAGCACGAATACACCTACACGCAGACCCGCGGCACACTCATCGGCTTCTGGACACCGCCGTTTGTGCCAGGTGCCATGGGCGTGCCAGGCTTCCACCTGCACTTCCTGTCTGACGACCGCACGCAAGGCGGACACGTCCTCGACTTTCAGGCTCCCGCGCTCGCGATAACCCTCGATCCAACTCCCCGCATCACCATCGATTTCTCAACACCGGTAGGCGTCCCGCTCGTGGACCGCGACATCGACCGCCAGGTGCACGACTCCGAGCGTAAACATTGACCCGTGTTCCGTGCGGTTGCCCCGACGGCATGCTTGACGGATGTGCCCATTCTTCGTATGGTGTAACACATACTTTGCTAGACGCCAGAGTGGTGGAATGGCAGACACACCGGACTTAAAATCCGGAGCGGGGTTAAATCCGCGTGAGGGTTCGATCCCCTCCTCTGGCACCAGATGTCGACATGTTACACACTCCCGAAATACTTGCTCCCGCCGGCGACATGACGTGCCTCCAAGCCGCACTCGACGCAGGCGCAGATGCGGTCTACCTCGGGCTCGACACGCTCAACATGCGGCAAATGGCTACGCGTAATTTCACGCGCGAGACGCTGCCTGAAGCGTCTCGCCGCTGCCGCGAACGCGGTGCGCGGCTCTATCTCACTCTCAACACGATCCTCTTTGAAGGCGAGTTACCGACGATGGAGGACACGCTTCTTTTCGCCAAACCTTTCATCGACGCGGCCATCGTTGCAGACTGGGCCGCGATCGAGGCCTGTAAGCGGTGCGGCATCCCCTTCCACGTCTCCACGCAGCTGTCCTGCTCCAATTCTGCTTCGGCCCGGTTTCTGAAAAGCCAAGGCGCAAGCCGCGTCGTTCTGGCGCGCGAATGTTCGCTGGATGAGGTCGCCTCTGTCGTAAAAAAAGCGGGCATCGAGGTCGAAGCCTTTGTTCACGGTGCCGTTTGCGTGGCGGTTTCAGGCCGCTGTCTGCTTTCGCATGACGCGTACGGCTGCTCAAGCAACCGAGGCGAGTGCCACCAGCCTTGCCGCCGTGCATTCCGGATCCAAGAGGTTCGCGAAGGAGAAAACGCGAATGCAACCTTCACCGTCACGCCCTACACGGTTCTCTCCGCACGCGATCTTTGCTCGCTGCCGTTTGTCGACAAGCTGATGGAAGCCGGTCTCTCTTCTTTCAAGATCGAGGGCCGTGCGCGGAATCCGGAGTATGTGAAAGCCGTTGTCACCGCCTACCGTGCCGCTGTCGCTGCCGTTCTCGACGGCAGCTTTTCACAGGAACTCGCCTCGCGCCTGACGGCCGAGTGCGCCAAGGTCTATCACCGGGAGTACAGTTGCGGCCTCTATTACGGCCGGCCAGGTGCGGACCAGTTTGCCAACACCGACGAAAATCAGGCCACCACCAAGAAGTCCCATGTGGGGATTGTGCTGAACTATTATCCGAAAGCTCACGCCGTTCAGATTGTCATTCAGGACCGCCCCATCGTTGTCGGCGACATGCTCACGATCCACGGACCGACCTCCGGTGTCGTCGATCTGACCGTCACCAGCCTGCGCCGCGACGAAGAGATCTGCACACACGCCGAACGAGGCATGTGGGTAACCTTGCCCTGCGCGCAGCGCGTTCGCGTGAACGACAAAGTGTTTGTTGTGAACCGGATCGGCACTGGCTGAAGGCGGATCGTGCACGAAGGTTTCTGACGCGGTGACGCCAACCGGAAAGTTCCCGTTTCTAATACGATTTTCTAAAAGTTGCAAAACGTTGTGCCCGAAGCGACATTTTTTAAAGTGTGCCGAAAAAATAAATTAGCCGTTTATAGCCCTCCACATCGCGGCACACATGCAACGCATCTCGCATCACGCGATCAGGCAGATAGCCCACATTGGCCGACACACTGCTGTGGGCTATCAGGGCAGACGCCGCATGCTTAACGCGTCAAAATGGTACGACTTATGCTTGAATAATTTTGAAGCATAAGAGCAGAACAAAAGGCGGAAGGGGCTGCCGGCCTTCGGCGAAAAAGAGAAAGGGGGAGGGTATGGCGAAAATCTTGATAGCCGACGACGAGCGGAGTGTACTGCTGACCATACAACACCTCCTGAATGCGAATGGTTACGAGACGGTTGAGGCAACGAACGGGTTGGCGGCACTCGAATTATTCCAAACCCAATTCTTTGACTTGATCATCACTGACCTGAAAATGCCCCGGATGGACGGAATGACGTTTTTATACGAGGTCAGAAAACTGGATCCGACAACTCCGATTGTTATCCTGACCGCCTTCGCCTCAACCGAGATCACCGACGAAACACTCATAAACAGCTCGTTCATGTGTTTGACCAAGCCTTTCAAGGCAGACGAATTGATCAACCTTGTCAAATGCTCGCTCAGAACCGGCAAAAATAAAGACCCTGTTCAGGATGGCTCACCCTGCAAGGGAAATGACGTTCAGCGGGCTTCATGACTTCATTTCTTCCAACTCTGCCGAACGTCCTGAAACGAGCCATCACCCGTGCCGGTTTTTCCCTCGATGCTGTTCACGTCCAGAGCGATGCGTGCGGCGGGATTGTCGATCTGAAAAGCCACCGGGAGTTCTGAAGCGGTATTGACGGGATACCAGAAATAGGCGTGGTTGCGACGCAGCACAATGGCATCGCTGCCTTCGGCCGCGCGAAAAGCAACCGGCGCGTCGCGAACCACATTGAATTCAACGACCGTGCCGACAACAGAGGCAGACCGGTCCGCACCTCCGAGGTGGGCTTTTCGGCTGGTGATCACCACTCCGTTTCCGCGCGCACGGACAAACGTGTTGTGCCGTAACACGTTGCCCAACGCCCGCGGAAACTCGATGGGCAGGTTCGCAGCGTCGCCGCTTGTGACCAAGGCGCCGTCGCTGCACTCATCCACGCGGTTGCCCTCGGCCAGATTCCAGAAAAGTGGGCTGATCCCCCGATTCCATGTGCGCGGCATTGATGAGGCGAGCGTCGAACCATTCGCATACAGAAACAGTCCCGGCTTGCGCTGCCGTTCGATGGTGTTGCCGGAAACCACGTTCTCCACACACGAGATCCAGAGTTGCACGCCGGTCATGCCGTCCGGCACGTGATTTTCGACAATTAGATTCTGATGGAACATCGTCCCGACTGCCACCACGGAGCCCGCCTGCGGAGCGACACGCCATGGGCGGTCAACCGCAAGCCGCCCGCTCGAGCGGCCAACGACCCGCCGCGTTTGTCCCTGTCCTGTTCCCGAGAAAACCGTCACATAATACTCGCTCACAGGCGGCTCGCCCGTACCATCGTCCAGGTCTGGTGGCCAGAAGGGCGTCTCGCGTCCGTCGCCGTCATGGGCCAATTGCTCGCGCTTAACGCTCCCAAGCCGCGCCTCCGGCGTAGGCGGCAAGGTCTCTGGCAGCGTCACTCCCTGAAGGTCTCCCCCGGCCAGAGGCCCAAAATACAGAGTGCGATGGTTGCCCTCGAACAGGATCATCTCGCCGACATTCTGATCCGTGCCCGCCACACCGCCAAACCTCGCCTGACCGGACGCACCTGCGTTCTCGACGCCGTTATTCGCCAGCCAGTTATGCGCAACCGATCCGTGCCCGGTCGACAGCCAGATCAGCCGTCGCGCCGTCGGCCCGCCCGATTCCGCACCGGGGGGCGAGGCCACAATGTTGTTTTCGATGACGCACTCCTCGAGCGGCTCGGTGCGCCCCAGAATCGCCGCCTCGGAGTTGCCGCCGAAACGGGTGACCGACACCAACCGGTTATTGGCGAACACCGACTGGCGCACCCCCGAGAGAAACAGCGGCGTGCGCCCCCACAACTCGTTGTCGCACACCGAGCCGCCCCGCAGGTTGCGCACGTGGACCGCGCTGTTCTCCGCCTGCTTGCCCTCGCAACCGATCAGCC
>Ga0209066_10005690_pt1 | contig 13039 bp, 14 predicted proteins | sample All_14_2_FD_187198 | JGI IMG/M metagenome (GOLD analysis project Ga0209066, IMG submission 187198) | Freshwater microbial communities in response to fracking from Pennsylvania, USA - Allegheny Zone_MetaG_DW_15 (SPAdes) (version 2) ...
CAGCAATCAGGAGGCGGAGTGTGACACGTGTAATCTGCGTCCCATCTGGGATATCGGTGAATTCCGACAGCACGGTATTCCATATCTCTTGCCACATGCTCATAGTCACTTCTCGTTTTTGTTATTCCGTTTTTGTAGCGCTGATCGTTATGATATTCATCGTTCTGATATTACTGATGATAATAGATAAAAACATACTACGGCGCCAACATGAGTAGAGAAGTGAAAATGGTCATAGAAAACCCCTGTGGCTGTATATAACCGCTAATTTGATTTTTATATCGAACCATTAGTGTCCCAAGGTTGATGATTCAGAAAATGATAATACAACGGGTCTCAAGGAAAAGGAGGAATGCAGCCTCAATCGGAAAACAAAGAGAACGGCCACCAGCCGGGCAAGGATAACACCTCGAAACACTTCGAGGAACCGGCAAACGATCACAGGAAACAAAGTGAGCTTATACTGGAAGAGACATGAGCGCGGTGACTTCTACCTGCTGTTTTTGACTACTCCTTGAGATCCGTCTCGACACGGCCGCGCCTCTGGAGCAGGAGCGCTCCTGTCAAGCACAATAGCGCCCAGGAGGCGCCCGCCGTCCATCCGGCCAGGACATCGGTGGGCCAGTGCACCCCCAGGTATATCCGGCTGCAGCCGACGATAAAGGTGGCCAGAACCGACAGGGTCAGCACGTAGATCTTCAATCGCCTGGTCTTGATGTAGCGGGCCAGCAGACCGCCGAGAGTGAGAAAAACCACGGCCGAAAGCATCGAGTGTCCGCTGGGAAAGCTGGCGGACATCACATAGGTGCTGTGAGGAACGATGTCGGGCCTCGGCCTGTCAAAGAAGCTTTTCAGCGTAGAACTGAGTATAATACCGCCGATAACGGATGCCGCCATGAACAACGCCATCCCTCGTTTTTTCTGCAGCAGCAGATATCCCAAAACAGCCAGACAAAGTGCCACGAGGATAACCGTGCCACCGAGGGCGGTAAAATCACGCATCGTCTCTTCGAACCAGGACGGCCCGATTGGGTCGGCCAGGTCGGCCGGGTTGCGCAGGGACAGGAGGATAGCTTCGTCAAGCCTGCGGGTTTCACCTTCAAACACCTCATCGGCAATTTCCACAAATATCCAGACCCCTCCGGCCGCCAGTGCCGAAGCTAACAGAATCGACAGCTCATAAGTCCTTGCCCTGGAAAACAGAGAGGTGATACAATTTTTTGATTGCTTCTGTTCTTCCTGTAGTTGCATGGTGCATTCACGCGTTTTGCCCCCGCCTCCAGATAGGCCTGCAGCCTTTATCAATCGTTCGAAAACCATTGCCGGATGCGGTTCTTGATGTCGTCGCCGATGTCGTGTCCATAGAAAATGGTCGGCCTGTTCCGAACCCCGATGGCGTGCCTGTATGGAATTTCAACTCTTTTTCCGGGGAGCCATCCGGAAAAGTTTTGGGAAGTGTTTCTGTTACATTTTCCGATTGCCGACACCTGCCCTGTTATCATGGACCAAACCAACCGTGTTTCGTAAAAAAGTTCTCAGCACACAGGCAACTCTCTCAAGTCGCTTTAATAAGACCCTCATATAACCTCTCGGCATCCTCCCTCCGACATAGCTCGGTTCCCGGCGTCATGACGGCTGCGGAGCCGGCCGCCACGCCGAAAAGGACGGATTCCCTGAGAGGGTTGCCCCGGGCCAGGCTCAGGACTATGCCGGCGACCATGCTGTCCCCGGCCCCGACCTTGCTGACAATGGGCACGGTGGGGGGACGGATGTGTTCGGCAAACTCCTCCGAAACCGCCATGGCCCCTGCCGTGCCAAGGGAGATCACCAGTACCTCGCACCGGCCGCTCTTGACCATCTTTTGGGCCTCATCCTTGATCTGCGATTCTTCTTTGATCTCCTTGCCGACCAGTTCCCGAAATTCGCGGACATTGGGCTTGATCAGAAACACCCCTTCCTGAAGCGCTGCCTCCAGAGCTTCACCCGAAACGTCGATGATCACTTTTGCACCCCTCTTCTTCCCGATACGCGCAACCCGTGCATAAAAATCAGGGGGCACACCCGGCGGAAGGCTACCACTGGCCGTCACATAATCCGGTGAAGGCTCCATGTCCGCCAATTCCTGAAGAAATGGCTCCCATTCTTCTTTTTGGAGCGCCGGTCCAGGCATCCCAAAACGATACTGCCGGCCGGTGGATTCCTCCAGAATGACCAGACTCTCCCGGATCATTCCCTCGATCGGAAACGACCGAAAGTTCAGGCCTTCCTGATCCAGGAGTTCTTTCAGTCGGTCTCCGGTCAGCCCTCCCGCGGGATAAAGGAGAAGGGATTCCCCGCCCAGTTTCTTTATGGCCCGGCTGACATTCACCCCGCCCCCTCCGGGCTCGAAACGAGGCGGTTTACAGTAGAGTTTCCGCTCTGCAACGACGTGATCGACACTTGCGCTCTTATCGATGGCCGGGTTCAAGGTCATAGTCACGATGGTTTTCATCCATTAACCTTCTTCGAGTCGATCAGGCGAAATTCGATGGCCACGAGAAAAGGCACGGTTAACGCACAAGGGGGTTCCAAAACCGGCCAATCCTTCACCGAATCAATGTGTATCATTTCATTTCTGTGTTGCACTGTCGTCGCAACCAGAACAACAAGAGTCGATCACAACGTTACTATCCAATCTATGTCCATATTTTCTCTCGTTCTTATACCGCGACAAACGTTCCCCGAAGTTCTGCGCGCAGTGGACGGTGCCTGGCCAGATGTGCCCTCAGCGCATCGATGCTCCGCTCTGTGTGCTGTTGGCGATTGCGACCGTACTTCTGCGCGACGCCCTGTTCGGTGACAAAAGCCGTCGGGTAATAGAGCCCCGGTTGCAGCTCTTCATCACCGACAAACACTTGCTGCACACGCTGCCCGGGAGGATTCTCGATCTTGATGTAGGCGTTGAAACCGAGACCGCGCTTGACGTAGCCACCCATCTGGTCGAACGGATCGCGGGCAAATGTTCGCTCCAGATTTTCCTCCAGCATCGCGACAATTTCCTCGCCTGTCAGCTCGACCGTTGAGACCGGCGGGTTCATCGGGATCATGTTGTAGAGGTCATTCAGCGTGACCTCCCCCGGAATAATCGGTGCGCCATAACGCCATCCATTCGAGAATGCCAATTGCGCGCCCGTGCTTTCCAGCAATGCCTGCAGCAGGAAATTATCCATCGTCGATTCCAGCGTGGTGCCCCGGTTGAGGGCCGTTGCCGTTTTGCCCACAACCGTTGACAGTTCCTCCTGATACGGAGCGAGGGCCTGGCGGATAAGGTCATCCACTGCGGGATCGGGGGTTATTTTGGCTTTCACCTCAATCAGTTGGTGCCGATAGTCAACGACACGGCCCCCCTCGATTTCCAGATCCAGGCGGCCCAAAAAAGAACCATGGCAGCCCGATTGGATGATTAACGTTTTCCCCTGAAGTGCCGGTTTATACAGGCGGTTATGGGTGTGGCCGCTCAGGCAGACATCGATTCCCTCCACCTCTGATAGCAGCTTCATATCCTGGGAAAACCCGAGATGGGAGATGAGAACGATCAGGGCCACCTTCTCCTGGGTGCGTAGAACATTTATGATGTCAGGGAGTTCTTCTCGCCCAAGGGAAAAGTACAGTCCTTCGCTGAAAGAAGGCGGCATGGTTTTGTCTATTATGGTGGAGGCAATGCCCACGAGACCGATCCGCAAGCCGCCGATCTCCTTGACGCTGTACGGTGGGAAAAACCGCTCCTTCGTCGCGTGATCGTACACGTTGATTGCCAGCATCGGATAGCTGAGCTCCGCTGCGCGCTGCTTGAAGGCCGCGGGACCGTAAGCAAATTCCCAATGGGCCGTCATTGCATCGAGGCCCAAAGAATTCAAAACAGGAACCATTGCCTGTCCCTGCGTACTCTGGGCGGGATAGGTACCCTGGAGTGTATCGCCGCAATCGCAAAAGAGTACACGCTCAGGGTTTGCAGCCCGGATTTGCTTTACGAGTGTGGCAATCCGGGCATATCCTCCCGCAGGGCGATAGACTGCCTGATCACCCTGCCAGAACATCTCCTGGTGCAGATCGAAATAGGCGTGGCTGTCGTTGAGTTGAATGACCGTGAGTGAATTTCCGTTTTTCATCATGGCAAAAATGACCTCCAGCAAGGATTCATTTAGCGGACCAAAGCACGCGCAACTGAAATGCACGTGAGCGGGTGGTACTGCCCGAAGTACATTGGCGGCACCACCAGCGACGGCTTGACGAACTTCTTGACCGCATGGATCGCGCCCAGCACGCTGTACTCCGTGGTGAACACGATCCCGTTGGGAATCTCTACAAACTGCCCGAGGAACGCGAAGTTTTTTGAGCCCGCCGGCACCACCGCAGGGCGGTCGCCCTTGGCTCTGCCGAGAAACTGGCTGGTGCTGTAGGGCAGCATGCAGGGGATGCAGGTGGAGGTGTCGAGGATCTCGTTCTTCTCCACCTCGTCCTGGTCGAACTGCAGGTGGCCCAACAGCTCCTCCAGGATCTCGCGACCTGTGCACTCTGGCATGGTCTTCTTCACGAACGTGCCGATGTTGTTGTCCCGCAGCGCCGTCACCCAGATGACGCACGTATCGCGGGGCTGCTCGGGGAACAAGGGCTGGCGGTACGTGTGGAGGTGCATGATCCAGGGGGAGGCGGTGATGGGCAGCGGGCTCTGGCGACCCATCTGGCGCTCCACTAACCACTCGAACTTGCGCTGGAACAATCCTCCGCGGAAGGTGACGGTGAAAGTCATCATCTCGGACTGCGAGATGTCGCGCAGGAACTGGTCGGGGCGGCCGAAGTCGGGCTGCTTGGCGGCGATCTTCTTCCACAGCGTCCACGCTCCGCCAAGGTTGTGGCTGCCGACCGCGGGCTTGTCCACCGGGCGGTCGTGGGCGCCGAACGAGGAGTTGCTGATTATGGAGCCGATGGTCAGGAAGACCAGGTCGGTGTCGCGCACCTGGATGGAGGGCTTGGACTCGCCGCTCTCGGTTTCGAGGTGTATGCGCTCAATCCACCTCTCCTTGCCGCCGGAGTCGATCTCGAAGTCTACGTCTGAGATCCTGCAGTTGTAGTGGAAGTTCACGCCCTTCTTCTGCATGAAGCGCAGGGCGGGCAGGATGAACGAGTGGAAGTTGGTATAGCGAGTACGCTCCAGAGACACCATCGTGTTCATGTTCGGCATCTCGTGAAAGAAGAGGTGCATGTAGCGCTTCATTTCCACCGCTGAATGCCACGGCTGGAAGGCAAAGAGTGACCGCCACATGTACCAGTAATTGCTGGTGAAGAAAGCTTCGCCAAAGATGTCCGTAATCTTCGCACCGTCTGGAATCAGAAACTCGGGTGTGGCGAGAAGTTTTGCCATCTTCAATCTTTCAGCAGTGTTGAGACCAAGTTGATATCCGGTGTCCTTCTTACCATTCTCATGCAGAAGGCGAACGACAGTGTTAATTCTGCATTCTTCACGGTTCTTCTGATGGTCTTGGAGACACGATTCATTATCATTGTACGGAATAATGGACCACAGCTCTTTGGTACAGGGATATACCTTGTCTTCAAACATGCGACTGCCTTGCATGAAATACGCCGGCTGGTCGTTCACTATCATCTCTGAGGCATCACAGCTTCCTCCGACAAGATCCTTGTCGCCATTTTGCTCAAAAATATGGATATTGGATGGCTTAAAGTCCGCCTTCTGGATCAGATACATCGCAGCAGCAATGGAGCCCAAGCCAAGACCGTTAAGATAAACCTTGACGGAAGAATCTTCTCCCTTTTCCATTTTAGTGTACCTCTCTCGTTTCAGGAAACTTCTCGGAGAAAATCTTAATCGTCCCCGACAATACCGAACTCGCGCAACAGTGCGCCGATCTGGGTTTTGTCGAGCTTGTTCATCAGCAGATTGCGCAGGAACGCAGGACCCGGGATGTCGATCTCCTTGCCGTCGCGCAGGCGGCCGGTCGCGGACAGGAGCATACGAATGTCGTAGGTGGAGCTGAATACCTCCGGCACGCCGCGCTCGACGTCGAGCAGTGTGTAGACAGCCTCCATCGGCGTTCGTACGGAATACTCGGTGGTGAAGATGCAGTCGCGCTCCCTGGATTCCGCGAACTGCCCAATGAAGGCGAAGTTGACAGCGCCCTCGGGCACCACATCCGGGCGATCACCGGCCTGGCGCGGCATGAAGAAGGCGGTCACGTACGGCATCATCACCGGCACGGTTATCGCACCCGTTGCGGCCAGTTCGGGGATGTCCTCGACCGGCACGCCCATGTGGTAGAGCCATTCCTGGGTGATCTCCTCGCCGCTGCAGTCCTGCATCGCCTTCTTCACGTAATCGCCGGGTTGCTCGACGAACAGCGCGTAGACCCAAACCACGATCTGGTCCTTGGGCTGCTCTTTGAAGTGCGGCTGCCGGTTCACCGTCCAACTGAGCAGCCAGGATGAGTCCTTCGCGGTCACGATGCCCCCGGTAACCACCTTGCCGCTGAACGGATCACGCCTGGCGATCTTCTGGATGTACTTCGGGATGCGCTGATCGAGCGTAGTGACGGTGGCCGACTCCCATTTGGTCTCGGAGATGTGCGAGCCGAACACGTCCGGGCGCCCAAACGCCGGATCCTTGGCGGCGATGCGCCGCCACAGATCCCATGCCGGCGCAGGCCCTACATTGAGATTTGCCGGCGTGTGGTGGTCGCCGTTGTCGGAATTCTCGGTGAGCGAACCGATAGTCATGAAGACCAGGTCGTCGGGGCCGAGATCGACGCCGCCTTCGACTGCGTCCCTGCGCCAGTGGATGCGGGTCGCCTGCTTACGTCCGGGTGCAATGTCGAAATCGACATCGGTGACCTCGGTACCGTACTCGAACACTACGCCATGTTCCTGCAGCCACTTCACCAGCGGCAGCACCAGCGATTCGTACTGGTTGTACTTGGTGAACTTCAGCGTGGAGAAGTCCGGCATACCTTTGATCTGGTGGATGAAACGGTGCAGGTACCGCTTCATCTCCAGCGCCGAATGCCACTCCTCGAAAGCAAACATCGTGCGCCAGTACAGCCAGAAATTGCTGTCCAGGAATTCCTCCCCGAATACCTCGTTGATGCGCTTGTTCTCCATCTCGTCGCGGGTAGCGAGGAAGAGCTTGACGATCTCCTTCTGCGCCTGGTCGCTGAGCGTGAACAGGCCGTCGGTATGCGCGTCCTCGCCTCGATTCACAGTGGCGCGCTGCAAAGAGGAGTTCGGATCGTCCTTGTCGAGCCAATAGAACTCGTCGAGCACGCTGGCGCCCTCGATCTCCAGCGACGGGATCGAGCGGTACAGATCCCACAGGCACTCGAAGTGTTCTTCCATCTCGCGCCCGCCGCGGATCACGAAGCCCTTGTTTGGCTCCTTGATGCCGTCCAGCGCGCCACCGGGCAACTGTTGCTGCTCCAGGATGGTGATCCGGTTGCCCGGCATCTGGCCGTCGCGGATCAGAAAGGCCGCGCCCGCCAATGCCGCCAGGCCCGAGCCGACAAAACAGGCAGTCTTGTTCTCCACGCCTTTGGGTTTGCGCGGGCGGGCGAAGGCTTCGTAGTTGCCATTGCTGTAGTACATAAAGCTCTCATTTTGTTTGCCTAACGGGGTTGGACATGGCCCGTCGGTCGGTTTTTTGCCCGGTCATGGTCTAAAGACGTGGATGGGACTCTCTTTTCACTCTAAAAATAAATCCGTCCCTCTTTTTCCTATCTCAAGAACCCCTGTATAATCCGGCTGACCGCCGCATCATAATCAAGTCCGAGGCTCATAAGCTTCATCAGCTGATCATTGGCGATTTTGCCGATAGACGCTTCGTGCGTCAGCTCGGCATCCGGGTGCAGCGCGCGCAGGGCCGGGACCGTCTGGTTTCTGCCGTTGTCCATAATGATGGCATCGCATTCAATATGCCCATAGCATTTGGCAGATGCCGTCAGGTTGACGTAAAAATCCTGAGTGGAGTTGCCTTTTATAACGGAACGAGAGACGATATTCGTCTTGCTGTCGGTTCCGGCCAGTTCGATTTCATTTCTGGATTCAGCCGTCTGGTTCCCTTCAGTCATCACCCGTTCGGTGATGAGCAGGACACTGCCTGCACCGATTTTGGCTTCATTGAAGCGCTTGGCCTCATCCACCCCGCCCAGCTGGGTCAGTTCCATTTCCACCTGGGCATTTTCCGCCATAAACACTTTTGTGGTGGGATTTAAAATGCGCCGGCCGGTGCCTTCACCAAGGGCAATATGTTTTTCAACATATTTGACTTTCGCGCCGGCCTTGATCTGAAATTCATGAATGCCGGAATGGCCTTCGGATTCTTTGCCCCCGCAGTGAATGCCGCATCCGGCAATGATCGTCACATCGGCATCTTCCCCGATGATAAAAGTATTGTAAACCGTATCATGAAGACCTGCCTGGGACAGGATTACCGGAATGTGCACGGATTCATTCTTTGTGCCCGGCTTGATATCAATGATGATGCCATCGCCTTTTTCATTGGTTTCGATATTGATATTGGCGGAGACCTTGCGATCCAGAAGCTCGCCGTTTTTCCGGATGTTATACGCGCCTTTGGGAATCCCTTCGAGGTCCGCAACTTCCTTTAATACCTGTTTATCGATAGCATTGAGCATTATCTACTCCTTGACATAATTCATTGAATGTACAGACACTTAAATCCTCGAGAATCGGCACGGCACCGGCCAGGTCACCGGAATAGCCGATTTTGCCGTCTCTGATCAGCAACAGCGTATCAGCGGCTTCAAGAAATGCTTTGTTGTGACTCACCACAATGGTGGTGGTTTTGTTTTCTCTCTGTTCGCGTTTGAGCAGTTCCACCATTGGACCGATGGTCCAGAGATCAATGCCGGTGTCCGGTTCATCATAGATGGCCACTTTTGGATTTCTCGCAATGACCGTGGCCAGTTCGATTTTTTTGATTTCCCCGCCGGACAGTTTGCTGTCCACAAGCTTGTCCAGAAAATCCAGAGAGCAGACGCCCACCCGCGAAATGATCTCAAAGAGTATTTTTTCGTCATCAGACCCGGCGGCAATCGATAACAGATCCCGAAAAGTCGTTCCCTTAAATCGGGCCGGATTCTGAAATCCATAAACAATGCCGGCGTTGGATCGTTCATGAATGGGAAGCTTGCTGATGTCCGACCCGTTGAAAAATATCTTTCCGGACGTGAGTTCATTGATTCCCATAATCAGCTTGGCCAGGGTGGTTTTGCCCGACCCGTTGGGTCCGGTAATGGCGTAAAATCGGCCGGATTCAAAGGTAAAACTCAAATCATGAATAATGGTCCGGGCAGCCGGACTTTGAGCGCCGGCAACCGGTTCCGGGGTTCTGAACGAGATATTTTTTAATTCCAGCATGGCTGCTCGCTTTTAGTTGAATTTTGGTTTCTCATATTCAATTCGGTATTGGACGTATACAATGCGATTGCTCAACCTCCATGTATATTGCATGTCATTTTACCACGATCTATCCCAAGTACTCATGTTCCAATCGATGCAAAAGTTCATGAAATTCCTCATGTTTTCCAGGACCGATGCGCTCTTTTTCGAGTTGCTCGAAAGCCTCGAAGAGTTCATTGTCTTTAGCAGAGTCCAGTTTGGCATCCGCCATTGCAAAAAGAACATTGCTCTCTTTTTCGATATGCTGTGTCAGCAGTGTTACATATTCACTGGTGGTCTGCTGAAAGTCGGCCGCAGCCGTTTTGTTCCCGGATGTGGATGTGTACCGTGTCACGGCATCTTTGAGTTTTACAACAAGTTTCCGGCCCTGTTCGTGCTCGTTTAACATGATACCTATCGGACCACCGTCACGATGCACGCCAACAGCCTCCAGAGCTGGAAACAAAAACTCCTCTTCCTTGCCATGATGACATTTGTCGACAAAAATCGACAAGAATTCCATGATACCATCAAGGTGTCCGCTGCCAATCTGTTCACCCTGTTCAAGTTTGCCCGCTATGGCTTGTAGAATCCTTAGCATGAGTTCTATCCCTTCGTGTTCATTTCTGAGATCATCTGTTGCTTTCATTGACACCTCTCATGGAAAAAATATTGTCGATAGTTAATTCAAGAAAAACCTGTCTTTATTGAAGAAAATAGATGATCACGTTAACCTCCTGAGCCGCACGATGGCCTCTCTTAGGACTGTAGCGGAAGCCGAGATCGCCCGCCGCTCCGCCTTCCGGAAACTTGCTCACGATGATCCTCTTGATTCCCCTCTTCGATATGCTACACGGCACTGAGGCAAACATCTTGAATCCCGCTTGGGGTTTGCGGCACTCAGAGAATTCCTGGAGGGGCCCTCTTTGCATCAGTTTCATGCAGACGCCATACATACAGGAAGCTTCTCTGACACAGTTCCGATGCAGTTCCGTCAGCGGACCAGAACGATAGAATCAGCTCTGACTGTTCTCCTTTTTTGCTTCCTGCTCCATCTTGTCTAAGCGGGCGTAATAATCGGCAAACTCGTTGAGATGTGCGAGTGCGATTTTGCCGGTGAGAATGGGGTCGTCGCCTGTCACGTCCGTTGACGGGTCAACGAGGCCGTGCTCCAACTCAACATCCAATCCCATGCGGAACTGGTTCAGGTCAATGCGCGTCCAATCAATGCCCAACTTGTCACCTACTTCGCGGGCCTGTTCAGTCGTAAAATGTTGTTTGGCTACCATTTTGCTTTCCTCCTCAAGATTAAACTTACAATGTGCTATAGGGTACGAAGCCCTCGACGACATAGACTGTTGGCAATGCGGGCATATCCTCCCGCAGGACGATAGACTGTCTGACCACCTTGCCAGAACATCTCCTGGTGGAGATCAAAACAGGCATGGATGTCGTTGGGTCGAATGACCGTGAGTGAATTTCCGTTATTCATCATGGCAAATATGACCTCCAGCCAGGTTCTTCCATCATCGGTTGAAAAAACATGACGTAGGGTCCCCGGATAAGATGGGCCATAACGCCATCATCGTGGATTTTTCGGATGTCATGATTCACCAGGACTTTTGCGAAACCCAACTGAGCCATTTCCGTCGCGTCCCACTCACTGTGAATGAGGTATTCAGGCGGGCTGGGCATGGCATCCAGTGTATTGAAGAGCGGTATCGGGTTGCTCGGCGGGTTGGCTCCGAGTGTCTGCAGGGTTTCTGCCGCTGAAACCGGGTCGAGCATAAAGCTGCCCAAGGCGCAGACCCCGATTTGTTTTAAAATCATGTACCCGAGAAAACCGGTTGAGTCAGACAAGGCCTCCATGGTTTTGATTGCCCCTTCTTCAAATGCCTTTTCCCTTCCCGGAGCCACCGTATGTTCGCCGATGGCAACACAGCGCTGAGGGGTGGCAAAGCGGATAAAATCTTTTTGCTGTATAAAATCTTTACCGAGATCGGCGATTTGCCCCATTGATCGAACAGGTGGCATTTTGGATTTGACAATGCTGTAAACCGGCTCCCAAGGGCCTTCTACCACCATCTCCAGGCAACTGGTACAGAGCTCAAAGATCCGACTGAACTGTTGCTGATGAAACTCGTCATGATCCTGCCAACGTTTCCACATGGTATATTGATAGTTGCGGACAGGGTTCAGTGTCTTTTCCATGTGAGTGCTCCCGCCCCCATATCTGCCGGCGAGAGGTAAAATGCCTGTTTGGATATTAGCCATAAAGCCGACAAATCCCGGGTGGGTGGCTGTGGTGATGCATACCCGGGGCCCTACTTTGTGCATCAGATTGAAACTTTCTTCATTGTTCACAACTTTAGACATATTCAGGGCAATGTAGATGGGGGTATTCGTCATAATTTCGGTTGTCACACTACACCTCCTTGTTAGAATTTTCCTTGGGTAAACCCCCGGCTTTGCCGGTGGTCATGACTTACCGTGCGCCAATTTCAATCTTTGCGGCCTTCGCGCCGAGCGCTTTTTGTCGTCACCGAGGGGTGAATTGCGGTGACACCACAAGGAGAGCGGTAAGAGCCGTTGCAAAGCAGACTACAAAAACGCCGCGTGGCACGCCCAGCAGATCGGGGAGCACCACTTTGCCGAAGTCGCCGGGCGACACCCTTTCCGGCAGAAATGAATGATTCTGGTAATGCAATCGAAACACGCTACCGTTTCAGGCAGTTGGAGAAGGACTGAGTAGGAGCATTCTCCAGCATGGCCTCACTGACCGACAGGGTAGCTCGTTCATTCTCTCTATCTAGCTTGAACGCTCCCAGCGAAACGGCAAATGTCTTTGCGGCCTATACCAATAGTAACTCCTTTGGGCAGAGTGAGGAATTCGACCTCGCCGGCCTGAGAGAAAACCTGGAAGCCTTTGAGATCCTCGTCAGACTGGGGATGACGAGCGCCGGCCTGCTATTGGGTGTTTGTACTCAATTCTTTCCATCTGCTGCATGGAGCGGGCAGGCCAAAGCCCGCATCGCGAAACTTGCAACAAACGTAGCCGTAATCTTATATACTTCTGCGGCCCTGAAAGAGGTTAAACACCAATACAATTAAGGCTATTGCCAGCAGGAGATGTATCCAGCCTCCCAGAGTGTAACTACTCACCAGACCTAACACCCATAGAACCAACAATATTACAGTGATCATCCATAGCATATGAGTCCTCCTTTTCGAACTGCTGTCGGTTTGGAAACCAATCCGATCATGTGTCTACTTTATCTGCAGATGTCCCAATTCAGACGTCTTCCATTCACAATAAAGGGTGTGATCTGCAGTCAGAATAGTAGCTGGTTTCCGTCCGGAAACGGCTCTTCTGCCCTGACTCTTCGTTGCTCTCACAATTTAATCCTCGGAATATTAAGCTCTATGCCTGCGGTTAAATTTATCGAGCCTCGATTCAGAACAAAATATCTTCTTTCCGGATGGAAACTTGCTACACGGGTGTATTAGAAGTTAGCGTCCGGGCCAGATTCAATCCCATAGTATGAATGGATTTTTTTCCCCCACGATACGTCTGCCATGTCGGGCCAATTGT
>Ga0209066_10005691_pt1 | contig 13038 bp, 11 predicted proteins | sample All_14_2_FD_187198 | JGI IMG/M metagenome (GOLD analysis project Ga0209066, IMG submission 187198) | Freshwater microbial communities in response to fracking from Pennsylvania, USA - Allegheny Zone_MetaG_DW_15 (SPAdes) (version 2) ...
TGTCAAGGGTTGCTGGTTTCGCCCATTCCTTCAGGTTGTCCGAGGCGCTGGTGGCCGCTTGCAATTCGGTGGACGCGGCCAGCAGTTCAACGCTGTGTTCCTTTTGGTGCACCAGCGGCTTCGGTGCTTGGGTTGCGGACGCTGCGACGGATTCGGTAGGCGCGTGCTGGGTCATGCCAGGCGCGGGTATAGGCTGCGGCTGAGCCTTGGCCGAGACATGGCTCATCAAAATGTCGCGATCCTTCGGCCATTCGTAATCGGAGCAGTCGTATTGCAGATCATCCGGAATGCAGGCTCTTTGCGCTCCGTCTTTCCTGACCGTGGCAATCCATCCATGGTTGCGGCTTTTCTGGAAATAGAGCTTGTTGTTCATGCGGATTGATTCGTGCGCCACCCCAAAACCGCCCATAACAGCTTCGTCGCGCTTCCACAAAGCCGCGTATTTTTCAGAGGCAAGACACAAAACGTGGTGCGAGTCCTGCAAGGCGCTGTTCATCCAGTCGCGCCACTCGGCAAGCGAAAGTTTTCGGCCTTGGCTCGCCTGATGTCGCACATCCCAAACGACCTTGGCCCCAACGGCATCAATGGCCCGAGCCAACTCAAGAACCGAAGCTTGGTCCCACACGGGATCGTCGGCTGCGTAGCTGATAAAGATGTTCTTCATGGTTTTCCCTTCTCCCGTTCAAATCCAGTCTAGCCCGGATATTTCACGCATCACTTCGACATGAAGCAATGGCATGTGACCGTCCCCCAGCCGTCGCGCTTCCGGAGAGCCACGGTGGCTACTGACCTTGGAACGCATGCAGGCGGTGCGGGTTTGCAAGCGGCGCCAAGTTTGGGTTGCGGGCCACGTTGGCCTGCTAGGCGCTCACAATGGGAAGCGCTTTATCCGCGCATTCACAGGCTGGACAGGCCGTACGCCTGCGGAGTGTCGCCTGCACGACTCCCAGAGACCCCTGGGGAGTGAAACTTCTTCAACCGACTGACAAAAATCATTCACGCCGGGCATGCTGGGTGGTCTGGCCTGCAGGGTCTGTCAAACCGGCGTTTTTCACTCTTGTGGACCCGCCGAAAGCGGTCTCAAAACAGCCTGAAAATGCGCGCCGAAAACACCCGGCTGATGCGCTGCTACAGGCTCCAAAACCCGCTCAAAACGCCCGCCTAGGGTAAATCCTTAGCCGCTGCGCACCCAAAACATTTGGTCAAGCGGTTCTACTAACTGGCCTCAGGCGGGTTTGTGTGGGTTGGGTCGTTTGCGCGGCAAACAGCCCACACCGGGGCTTGAGCCCATGCGAAAGTCAGATCGCCTACGGCTGAAAAGCCACTGCGGTTTGCTCTTGTGTCCATCGAAAACTGAACGGAGACCTTCACCATGAAATACCCCTTGAAAGCCCTGGCACTCACTGCCTCCATGGTCGCCATGACCCTGCCCGCCACCGCACAGGAAACCGTGCGCTGGGGTATTCCCATGGCCTTTGGATCCAACCTGACCGCACTCGGCGACACCATGCCCTGGGTGTCGGAGCAACTGAAAAAAGTGTCCGGCGGTACCGTCAACCTGCAAGTGTTTGAGCCCGGCAAGCTGGTGCCTGCGCTGGGTATTTTTGACGCGGTTTCATCTGGCAAGGTGGAAGCGGGCTACAGCTTCATGGGCTACGAGCTGGGCAAGGTGCCGGTGTCGGCCATCTTCGGCGCCCTGCCTTTCGGCATGGAAACGCCCCAGTTTTCGGCCTGGATGTACTTCGGTGGCGGCGATGCGCTGCTCAAAGAAGCCTTCAAGCCGCACAACGTCTACCCCATCTTTTGCGGCTCCATCAGCCCCGAAGCGGCAGGCTGGTTCCGCAAGGAAATCAACTCGCCCGACGACCTCAAGGGCCTGAAGTTCCGCGCTGCCGCACTGGGCGGCAAGATCTACCAGAAACTGGGCGCTTCGGTGACCATGCTGCCCGGTGGCGAGCTGTTCCAGGCGCTGGAAAAAGGCGTGCTCGACGGCACCGAGTTCTCACTGCCCACGGTGGACGACCAGCTGGGCTTCTCCAAAGTGGCCAAACATTACTACCTGCCGGGCTGGCACCAGCCGTCCACCAACCAGTTCCTGTACGTGAACATGGCGGCCTGGAACAAGCTCAAGCCGCAGACCCAGGCCCAGATCGAAACCACCTGCACGGCGGGCGTGACCATGGCCATCTCCAAAGCCGAAGCCCTGCAAGGCGAAGCCCTGGCCAAGTTCGAGCGCGAAGGCGTGAAGCTGCACCAGTTCAACAAGACCATGCTGGACGCGTTTGCCAAAGCCTCGAAGGACGTGCTGGCCGAAGAGTCCGCCAAGGACCCGATGTTCAAGAAGGTGTACGACAGCATGTCGGCCTTCCAGAACAAGAACCGCGCCTGGCACAACCTGGGCTACCTGCCCCGCGACCACAAGTAAGGCACGGATGAGACGGGCAGCGTTGATCGCTTAGAAGGACATTGAAATGAAGAACATGACGCACAACGCTGCCCCGCTGGAAGCAGGGCCTTCGGGCCTTGCCCTGCCCACCACCGCCTTTTCACGGGCGGCCGACCGGGTGGTGACCTGGTTCGGCGAACTCGCCTCCGCCTTGTGGCTGATCCTGGTGCTCGTCATCGTGATCCAGGTGGTGGCCCGTTACGTGTTTGGCGCCGGTTCGATCATGATGGAAGAGTTGCAATGGCACCTCTACGCCATTGGCTTCATGCTGGGCATTTCGTTCACCGAGGTGAAGGAACGCAATGTGCGCATCGACGTGCTGGCCGAGCGTTTCACGCAGCGCACCCGCCAATGGATCGAGCTCTTCGGCCTGGCCGGCCTGCTGGTTTTTTGCTGTGTGGTGATCTGGTATTCCATTCCGTTTTTCTGGTCTTCTTACCAACTCAATGAAGTGTCTGCCGCAGCCGGCGGCCTGCCCTACCGCTGGTTCATCAAGTCCTTCCTGGTCACCGCGTTTGTTTTGCTCGCCCTGGCCGCGGTGAGTCGGCTGACCCGGGTATGGGCCGCGCTCTTCACCACCCACAACGCATAAAAGAGAGAAGACCCGTGCTGCCTTTCTACGAATTCCTCGCCATCGGCCTGATGGTGACCTTCATCCTGGCGCTGTTCACCGGTTACCCGGTGGCCTGGCTGCTGGGCATTCTGTCGCTGGGTTTTGCCGCGCTGGGCATCTTTCTGGGCGATCAGTTCGGGCTGGACACCTTCCTCATGACGAGCTGGGCCAAGTTCTCGGGCATCGTGGACCGGTTCGACGCCATCATGTCGAACTGGGTGCTGGTCTCGCTGCCCATGTTTGTTTACATGGGCCTCATGCTCGACCGCTCGGGCGTGGCCGACACCATGATGCGCAACTTCGTGAAGGTGTTTGGCGGCATCAAAGGCGGTTTGGGCCTGACGGTGATCGTCATCGGCATTCTGCTGGCGGCGTCCACCGGCATTGTGGGCGCGTCGGTGGTGCTGCTGGCCGTGTTGTCCATGCCCATCATGCTGCAGAACAACTACAACAAGGCACTGGCCTCGGGCGTGGTGGCGGCTTCGGGCACGCTGGGCATTCTGATTCCGCCGTCCATCATGCTGGTGCTCATGGCCGACCAGGTGTCGGTCTCGGTGGGCGACCTGTTCATGGGCGCACTCATTCCCGGTGTGGCGCTGGGCCTGCTGTACATGGTGTTCGTGATCATCGTCGGCTTTGTGCGCCCCGACCTGGTGCCGCCGCGCCCGGCCGATGCCGAGAAGCTCACAGCCCGCCAGGTGGGCATTGCCTTCCTGTCCACGCTGCCCACGTTTGGCCTGATCCTGCTGGTGCTGGGTTCCATTTTCTTCGGTGTGGCCACACCCACCGAAGCCTCGGGCCTGGGTGCCTTTGGCGCCATCTTGCTGGCTGCGGCCAACCGCAAACTCAGCTGGTCGGTGATCCGCCAGGTGGGCATTGAGACCACGCTCACCACCTGCTTCATCTTCGCCATCTTCATCGGCGCCACGGTGTTTGCCTATGTGTTGCGCCTGATCGGTGGCGACGAGCTGATCGCCGAGTTCTTCAAAGGCCTGGGTCTGGGCCCCACCGGCCTGGTGCTGGTGGTGCTGCTGGTGGTGTTTGTGGCCGGCTTCTTCCTGGACTGGTTCGAGATCGTGCTGATCATCTTGCCGCTGCTGGCCCCGGTGATCAAACTCGCCGGGCTGGACATGACCTGGTTCCTGATTCTGGTGGCGCTGATGCTGCAAACCTCGTTCCTCACGCCGCCGGTGGGCTTCTCGCTCTTCTACCTCAAGGGTGCGGTGCCCAAGGGCGTGACCATCCGCGATATTTACATCGGCGTGATTCCGTTCGTGTTGCTGCAGATGGCCATGGTGGCGCTGTGCTTCATGTTCCCGCAGGTCATTCTGTGGCTGCCCCAGCAGATGTACGGTGGCGGTTGAGAACACGCCCGCGTGGAACGAAAAAAGGGCCTATCGGGCCCTTTTTTCATGGTTTGCAGACCCGCATCAAGCCGGCCAGAAGCGCGCCAGTTCATCCATGTGGCGCAGCACGCGCGCCACCGGCAAGCCAGCAAACGCGCGGCCGTGCCCTTCGGGGCAATAGCCCCATACGGTGGCGCCGGCGTCCAGCCCGGCGCGTGCACCGGTGGCCGTGTCTTCAATCACCAGGCAGCGCGTCGGGTCGGCTCCCAGGTGGGCGGCGGCGGCCAGGTACACATCGGGCGCGGGTTTGGAGCGTGGCATGTCGTGGCCGCTGAAGATGCGGTCTTCAAAGTACGGCGACATGCCGGCCATGCCGATCTGCATCACCACTTTGGGCCGGTCGGCGCCCGAGGCGCAGGCGATGCGGCCCGCCGTGTGCGTGTGTGCGGCCACCACGGCGTGCAGCGCACCGTCCATGGCCCGCAGTTCGGCGCGCAGGCGCTGGTCGCGCCGGGCGTAAAAGGCGCGCATCCAGTCTTCGGTGAGCGGGCGGCCGGTTTCCAGCTCAATGCGGGCACGCTCATCGCGCACCGCCTTCCCAATAAAAATCTGCATGCACTCGGCCTGGCTCAAGGCCCAGCCGGCCTCGTTGAGCATCTGGCGCAGCACACCGTTGGTGATGGGCTCGCTGTCCACCAGCACGCCATCGCAGTCGAACAACACAGCATCAAACCGTTCGCTCATTTCAGGTCTCCATCCACATACCACCAGCGCCCGCCCTCGCGCACGAAGCGGCTGTTTTCGTGCAAGCGCTGGCCGCGCCCGGCCACACGCGAGCGCGCCACAAACTCGACTTCGGCATGCTCGGCATCGATGGCGCGGTGGTTTTTCACCGCCAGCCCCAGCCATTTCACGCCAGGCTCCAAGGCCAGATCAGCAGGCCGGGAGCTGGCGTGCCAGCTGGCGGCCAGATAGTCCACCCGGCCCAGCACAAAGGCGCTGTAGCGCGAACGCATGAGGTGTTCGGCGTCGGGGGCGGGCGTGTCGTGGTCCAGAAAGCGGCCACAGCAGGCCGGGAAAGTGCAGGCTTTTCCGCGGGCATCCACCCGCCCGCAAGGGCAGGCCAGCGTCACGCCCGGGCCGCCTTGCTGCGCGCCTTGTGTGCCTCCAGCGTTTCGGTGGGCGCGCTCTGCTTCAGCCATTCGGCAAAGCCACCGTCGATGTGGGCCACGTTGGTCATGCCCATGTGTTGCAGCGCCTGGGTGGCCAGCGCACTGCGCCAGCCCGCGCCGCAAAACAGCACGAACTCTTTGCTTTCGTCGCCAAACACGGGCTTGTAATACGGCGATTCGGGGTCCACCCAAAACTCCAGCATGCCGCGCGGCGCGTGCAAAGCACCCGGCACCGTGCCCTCGCGCTCCAGCTCGCGCACATCGCGAATGTCCACGACTTGCAGGCTTGGGTCGGCGCCTAAACGCTCACAAACCTGCGCCACGGTGTAGGTGGTGATCTGCGCGGTGGCTTCGTCCACCAGTGCTCGAAATCCTTTGGTGATCGGCATGAAAGTCTCCTGTTGATACGGGCAGTTTATCGACGCGACAGCCGACACGCAGCCGGCGAGAAGTGCATCACCCCTTTGAGGGGATGACGCGCCGCAGGCGCGGCGCAGGGGTGGACTCATTTTCTCCAGAAATGCGCGGTGAACAGCACCAGCACCGTCAGCAACTCCAGGCGACCGAGCAGCATGGCAAAGGTCAGCACCCAGATTTGAAAGGGATGCAACCCCCCAAAGTTGCCGGCCGGCCCGACCGCACCCAGACCTGGGCCAATGTTGTTGACCGTGGCAACCACGGCAGAAAACGCGGTCACGATGTCCAGCCCGGTGAACAGCAACACCATGGTCAAGCCCATGATGGTGGCGCCGTAAATGAGCATGAAGCCGAGCACGGCCGTCATGACCGACATGGGAATGACAGCGCCGCCCAGCGTGACGGGGTTCACCACGCGCGGATGGATGATGCGCACCAGCTCGCGCCGCGCCTGCTTGATGAGCAAAATCATGCGCACCATCTTGATACCGCCACCGGTGGAACCGGCGCAAGACACAAAAGACCCCAGAAACAGCAGCAACACCGGTGCAAACACCGGCCACAACGAATAGTCGGTGGCCGCATACCCGGTGGTGGTGGCCAGCGACAGCACGTGAAAGGCACTGGCGCGCAAGGCCTCAAACAAGTCGTCGTACACGCTGTGCGCCAGCAGCAGCATGGCAATGAGCGCAATGGAACCCAGCAGCACGGCAAAGTAGGTCCTGATTTCGCGGTCGCTGGTGAGCGGTCTCAGCGAACGGCTGCGCAACACGATGAAATAGCGCATGAAGCTGATGCCGGCGAGCGCCATGAACACCACCGCCACCCATTCGATGGCGGGTGAATTGAAGTGGCCCAGGCTGGCATCGTGCGACGAAAATCCGCCCAAGCCCATGGTGGTGCACATGTGCATGAAGGCGTCGGCCCAGTCCATGCCGGCCCAGCGGTAGGCCAGAAAACACGCCCCGGAAAACAGGAAATACACGCCCCAGAGCCCGCGCGCGGTTTCGGCAATGCGGGGGGTGAATTTGGTGTCTTTCATGGGCCCCGGCGTTTCGGCCTTGTAGAGCTGCAAGCCGCCCAGCCCCAGCAAAGGCAGCACCGCCACCACCAGCAGCATGATGCCCAGCCCGCCAATGAGCTGCAGAAAACAGCGCCAGACATTGGCCGACACGGGCAAATCGTCCAGCCCCGACAGCGCGGTGGCACCGGTCGCGGTGAGCGCGCTCATGGCCTCGAAATAGGCCTTGGTCCAGGTGATGTCGGGCACGGTGAACATGAGTGGCACGGCCGCATACGTGGGCAGCACCAGCCACACCAGGTTGACCAGCATGAAGCCGTCTTTGGGCATGAGTTCGCGCCGGTGCCGCCGGGTGGCCCACCACAGCAACAAGCCGCTGGCCAATGTGATCGCAAAGCCTTTGGCCCAGATGAAGGTGTGGTGGTCCGCGTCCAGAAACCAGCCCCAGGCCAGCGGCACCAGAAAGGCCGAGGAAAACGCCACCAGAATGCGCGAGAGAACCGAGAGAACGGGCAGCAGGCTGTACATGTGTGAAATTACTTGCGCCAGAACCCGGGGGTGAACAGCACCAGGAAGGACAGCATTTCCAGCCGTCCCAGCAGCATGGCCAGTGAACAGACCCAGGTCTGGAAATCGGTCAGCCCGGCAAAGTTGCCGGCGGGGCCCACCTCGTTGAGCCCCGGGCCCATGTTGTTGACGCTGGCCACGATGGCGGTGAAGGCGGTGTCAAACGGCATGTCGGTGAGCAGCAGCACCATGGTCAGACCGATGATCACGCCACCGTACACCAGCATGAAACCCAGCACCGAGAAGATGGTGCTGTTGTCCACCGCGTTGCCGCCCAGCGTGACCGGATGCACCGCGCGGGGGTGCACGATGCGGCGCATTTCCCGCCGGGCCTGCTTGACCAGAATGACCATGCGCGCCATTTTGATGCCGGCGCCGGTCGAGCCCGCGCTGGTGGCAATGCCCGACAGCATGATCATGTAAAGCGGCGCAAACACCGGCCACAGGGTGTAGTCCACCGTGGAATAACCGGTGGTGGAACCGATGGAAATGACATTGAACAAGGCCATGCGCAGCGCCTCCATGGGTTCGCTCACGGTGCCTTTGACGAGCAGCAGGCCGGCCACAAAAACCCCCGATCCCACCAGCAAACCCACCGAGCCGCGCCACTCGGCGTCGCGCCAGATGCGCCCCGGCTGGCGCTTGGTGAGGGCCACGAAATACAGCGCAAAGTTGCAGCTGGCGATCAGCATGAACACAATGGCGACCCACTCCAATGCCGGCGACTGGAAATAGCCGAAGCTGCTGTCGTGCGACGACAGGCCACCCAGGCTCAGGGTGGAGAACATGTGCATCCAGGCGTCCAGCGGCGCCATACCCCCCAGCCAATACGCCAGCACGCAAGCCAGTGACAACAGGCAATACACGCTCCACAAGCCCTTGGCGGTTTCGGTGATGCGCGGCGTGAGCTTGGTGTCTTTCATGGGGCCGGTGGCCTCGGCCCGAAACAACTGGCTGCCGCCCACACCCAGCATCGGCAGAATCGCCACGGCCAGCACCAGAATGCCCATGCCGCCGAGCCACTGCAAAAAGCAGCGCCACAGGTTGATGGAGCCCGGCAGTCCGTCCAGCCCCACCAGCACCGTGGCGCCGGTGGTGGTCAGACCCGACATGGCCTCGAAATAGGCGTCGGTGAACGACATGGGCGTGGCCGTGCCTGAGAAATAGAGCATCAGTGGCAGGCTGGCGAAGAGCGGCAGCAGCGTCCAGACCAGGCCCACCAGCAAAATGCCGTCGCGCGACTGCAGCTCCAGATGGCGCCCCACGGCCCAGACCGCCGAGCGCATCAGCAGCCCACAGGCGAACGTGACCAGCATGGCCAGCGGGTACGCCGCCTCGGCCCCGTCATGGGTCCAGACCGAGACCCCCCAGGGAACCAGCAAGGTGAGCGCGAACACCATGACGATCGCCCCGAGCACGGGGAACACACGAAGGAACGGCATGGGGTTCAACCGAAGAAAGTGGCGCCAACCTGGAACAGCTTTTCGACCTCGCGCACCAGGCGCTTGTTGGGAATGAAAATGATGATGTGGTCGTCGGTTTCGATCACCGTGTCGTGGTGCGGCATCAGCACCTCGGACTTGCGGCCCTCACCGCGCACGATGGCGCCGATGCGCGTGCCCTTGGGCAGCTTGATCTCTTCCACCTTGCGGCCCACCAGTTTGGAGGTTTTCGCGTCGCCGCGCGCAATGCCTTCCAGCGCTTCGGCGGCACCCCGGCGCAGGCTGTGCACCGCCGCCACGTCGCCCCGGCGCAGGTGGGTCAACAGTTCGCCGATGACGGTCTGCGCCGGCGAAATGGCGATGTCGATGGTGCTGCCCTGCATCATGTCGGCGTAGGCGCGGCGGTTGATGAGCGCCATGACGCGGCCCGCCCCCAGCCGTTTGGCCAGCATGGACGACATGATGTTGTCTTCGTCGTCGCTGGTGAGCGCCAGAAACAGGTCCATCTCGCCCACGTTTTCTTCCAGCAGCAGATCTTCGTCGGCCCCGTCGCCGTGCAGGATGAGCATGCTCGATGGCAACTGGCTGGCCAGGTATTCGCAGCGCTTTTGGTCTTGCTCGATGATTTTCACCTCGCACTGGCCCACCAGGCTGCGCGCCAGGCGCAGACCCACCTTGCCGCCGCCCGCAATCATCAGGCGCTGCACCGGCTTGTCGATGTTGTGAATGGCACCGAGCACGTAGCGGATCTTGCGGGTGTCGGCCAGCACAAACACCTCGTCGCCCGCCAGAATGCGCGTGGTTTTGGTGGCCTCCATTTCGGTGTCGAGCCGGTACAGCGCCACCACCCGCATTTCGGCATGGGGAAAGCGGTCGCGGAACTCGCCAATGGTGTGGCCCACCAGGGAGCCGCCGTGGGCCGCGCGCATGGCGATCAGGCTGGCGCGGCCGTCGGCAAACTCCAGCACCTGCAAGGCCTCGGGGTAGCTGATGAGCTGGTGGATGTAGCGCGTGACCGACTCTTCGGGGCAGATCACATGGTCCACGGCAAAGCCGTTTTTGCCCAGCAGCTCGTCGCCTTCCAGAAATTCGGGGGAGCGCAGCCGGGCAATGGTGCTGGGCACGTTGAAGATGTCGTGCGCCACCTTGCACACCACCAGGTTCGATTCGTCGGCAGCGGCGCAGGCGATCACCATGTCGGCGTCTTGCGCCCCAGCCTCGCGCAGCACCGAGGGCTGAATGCCGTTGCCCACCACGCCGCGCAGGTCCAGCCGGTCTTCCAGCAGCCGCAACCGCGCCGGGTCGTGGTCAATCACGGTGATGTCGTTCTGCTCGGAAACCAGGCTCTCGGCGACGCTCTCACCCACGCGGCCAGCGCCCAAAATGATGATGTTCATAAGGGCAGAATCTTACGCCTGCGGTGGCTCATCCCTGGCCACCGCGCCAGCCCGCTCAAGCCAGGGCGCGTTGGATGATGATTTTTTGCACGTCGCTGGTGCCTTCGTAAATCTGGCACACCCGCACGTCGCGGTAAATGCGCTCGACCGGGAAGTCGCTCACGTAGCCGTAGCCGCCAAACACCTGAATGGCAGCGGAGCACACTTTTTCGGCCATTTCGCTGGCGAACAGCTTGGCCATGGCGGCCTCTTTCAGGCAGGGCTGGCCGGCATCGCGCAGGGCGGCGGCGTGGTGCGTGAGGGCGCGCGCGGCTTCAATTTGCGTGGCCATGTCGGCCAGCCGAAAGCCCACCGCCTGGTGGTTGAAGATGGGCTGGCCAAAGCTCTCGCGCTCCTTGGCGTATTGCACGGCACATTCAAACGCACTGCGCGCCATGCCGATGGCCTGCGAAGCGATGCCGATGCGCCCGCCTTCGAGCGCGCTCAGGGCAATTTTGTAGCCCTCGCCCTCACTGCCGATCAGGTTCTCGGCGGGGATGCGGCAGTGGTCGAAGTTGATCTGTGCCGTGTCGCTGCTGTGCTGGCCCAGCTTGTCTTCCAGCCGCGCCACCACATAACCCGGCGCGGTGGTCGGCACGATGAAAGCGCTCATGCCCTTCTTGCCCGCGCCCTTGTCGGTCACGGCAATGACGATGGCCACATCGCCGTTTTTGCCGCTGGTGATGAACTGCTTGACGCCGTGGATGACGTACTCATCGCCCTCTTTCACCGCCGTGGTGCGCAGCGCCGAAGCGTCCGAGCCCACATGCGGCTCGGTCAGGCAAAAAGCGCCCAACATCTGCCCAGCGGCCAGCGGGCGCAGCCATTGTTCTTGCTGCTGCGGGTTGCCGTAGCGCATCAAGATGGCGTTGACCGGGCAGTTGGTGACCGAGATCACGGTGCTGGTACCGCCGTCACCGGCGGCAATTTCTTCCAGCACCACGGCCAGGGTCACGTAGTCCAGCCCCGCGCCGCCCAGCGCCTCGGGCACGCAAATGCCATAGGCGCCCAGCTCGGCCAGACCCTGGTGCACGTCTTTCGGGAAGTGGTGTTCCTTGTCCCATTTCGCGGCGTTGGGCCAGAGCTGTTCCTGGGCAAAGGCGCGCACGGCGTCGCGGATCATCAATTGGTCTTGGGTCAGCAGCATGTTGTGTGTCTCGTTGGTTGTTTGAAAGTTTTGCCAGCGCTCGACATGGTGGCACGGGCGGAATCGATCACGCCAGCCCCACAGAGCGCCACATCCAGCCGCCGCAGCTCGTCACCCGGGTCACGCAGGCGGGCCAGACCTGCGTCGTCTCGCGCGGCGGCCATCCCCCTTCTGCCTTCTGCCAGGACCTGCCGCACCCATTTCAGACCCATGCCGCGTGGAGCACCCATGACCGGCCCCGCGTTCATGGCGGTTCGTGGCAAGCCACGGCCAGCTTGTTGCCATCCGGGTCCCGGAAGTAGGCACCGTAGTAGTGGGCATGGTATTCGGGGCGCAACCCGGGCGGTCCTTCGCAACGCCCACCCTGCGCCAGTGCTTCGTGGTGCGCCGCGTCCACAGCAGCGCGGCTGCTGGCCATAAAGGCCGTCATTTGCCCGTTACCCGGTTGGTGCGCTTCGCCGTCGCGCGGATGCGCAATCACGAACAGCGGACGCTGCCCGCCCGCCGTTTGCCAACCGGCCCATGGCCGCTCAGGCTCGCAAAAACGCCGTGTGTGGCCCAGACACGCCATGACCGCACTGTAAAAACGCAGGGCGCGATCAAAGTCGGACACACCGACGAAGACATGGGACAGCATGCTCGGCCCATCTGTTTCAAACCAGCTCAATCGCCATGGCCGTGGCCTCGCCGCCGCCAATGCACAAGGTGGCAACGCCCTTCTTGCCGCCTCGTGCCTGCAAAGCGTGCAGCAGCGTCACCAGAATGCGCGCACCGCTGGCACCAATGGGGTGACCGAGCGCGCAGGCGCCGCCGTTGACATTGACCTTGTCGTGCGGGATCGACAGCTCGGTCATGAGCGCCATGGGCACCACGGCGAAGGCTTCGTTGATCTCCCACAGGTCCACATCGCCCACGCTCCAGCCGGTCTTGGCCAGCAGCTTCTGCGTGGCGCCCACGGGCGCGGTGGCGAACCAGTTGGGTTCCTGTGCGTGCGTGGCGTGGCCTTGGATGCGGGCCAGCGGCTTCAGGCCTTGCGCCAGGGCGGTGGACTCGCGCATGAGCACCAGCGCGGCGGCACCGTCGTTGATGGACGAGCTGCTGGCGGCGGTGATGGTGCCGTCTTTCTTGAAGGCGGGCTTCAAAGAGGTGACTTTGTCGAGCTTGACCTTGCCCGGGCCTTCGTCCACCGACACCACACGCGCGCCGCTGCGGTCTTTCACCGTCACGGGCGCGATTTCTTGGGCAAACGCGCCGCTCTCGGTGGCGGCCTTGGCGCGCGTCACCGAGGCGATGGCGAACGCGTCTTGCTGTTCGCGGGTGAAGCTGTATTTGGCGGCGCAGTCTTCGCCAAAGGTGCCCATGCTGCGGCCAGCTTCGTAGGCGTCTTCCAGGCCGTCGAGCATCATGTGGTCGTAAATTTTGTCGTGGCCC
>Ga0209066_10005692_pt1 | contig 13031 bp, 15 predicted proteins | sample All_14_2_FD_187198 | JGI IMG/M metagenome (GOLD analysis project Ga0209066, IMG submission 187198) | Freshwater microbial communities in response to fracking from Pennsylvania, USA - Allegheny Zone_MetaG_DW_15 (SPAdes) (version 2) ...
CGAAGTCCCTCCCGGCTATGCTCGCGCCGGGCAATACCAGTCCATGTCACCATTCACTCCATCTCTTCGCAAAGAGGCGTGAATCACAACATGCTGGTATTGCTCAACAACTTTCGGTTCGGGCTCTAAGTGATAATGCTCCCAGCCCATGAAGCCAATCCTCAAAACCGGGCTAAGAGGTTTTTTAAGTATCTCTCTGCAGTCCCGCTGCAAGCATAGCCAATCCTGCTTCCAATCTATCAAACATGAACTTATTTGGTCGTAAAAAGCATCTTGAGACAATTCTTTTGTTGCAGCATATGCTATTCTGTCATTTATCGCCCCATCAAACGATTTCTGCTTTTTCCATGATGTAGGTGTTCCAAAGCGGCGTAATATGTCTGCTCGCTTCACCTCCGGTTGGCGGAGCTCGGCAGATGTAACCGGGGCATAGTAATCTATGCTGTAAATCTTCGTCGCCATGCCCAACGATGCTTTTGCAAAGCCCAAGGTTACGACGTTAGTATACGAAGGCTCTGCTATATTGGAGGATGGATCACGAGCTATTTGTTTTGGCTTAGGGCCCTGAAATTCAACGAAGCCAAATTTAACGTTCTCGGCATCTTTTGGGGGCACGACGCTATCTCGTCGCTCAATGAAGCCCTGTTTCGCAAGTATCTTTTTAGCGTCGCTTAATGACATCCCCAACGTTAAACCAATCAGTTCAAACCTGCCAACTTCAGCAGGCGATCGAATTGGGCCCTCAAATGATTCCGCTACGGGGACGACGGGGTATGGTTTGTGAGAATTGGCCGAGAACCAAAAAAGCATAATTGCCGCCGCGCCTAGTGACGCCAGCATCGCAACCCAGCATCCTTTTGCGGTCACGTTCGACAATTATATCCCAGTCAGATTCTTATGATAAAAGGGCATTTTCTGAACCCGTCAGAAGCTGTATCCGCTTGGCGGGTCGTCGGCAACCAGGTCCGCAATGGCGTCGTGTCCGGAATGTCAGCTTTCAGCGCTCAAATTGCGATTGCTGCCAAAATGAATTTTGCTAGTTATTCTAGGATCGAGGGAAGTCGGAGATAATCAGATGAAGCGCGTGACGACCTCCCGCTCTGAAACAACGGAATCCGATTGGTCGCTGCCGCCTGACTCTGCAGCGTTCCAGCACCTCAAGCAAACTCTTGCAGAGGCATTCGAGGCACCAGATTCAGCCTACGTCACAATGACGGCTGAAACCATCATCGCCCGCAACCGCAAAAGCTGATCTTTAAATCAAGCAGCCGCCCGTCCACTGCGCAGCCATTCGCGCGCCCGGCGCTGGGCTTCGGCAATCTCGCGTGCGGTCATCTCGTCGGATACGTCGGCCCTGCAGTACCCGGCTTCCTCGTGCCCGCCCACGGCGGCGAGGTTGAACCATTTGTGGGCTTCGATCATGTCGCACGGCACGCCGTGGCTGCCGGTGGAATAGGCCACGCCCAGATCGAACAACGCGTTGTTGTCGCCATTGGCAGCTGCCGCGAGGCAGGTTGCGACGAGCAGGTCGCCCGACGCGGTTGATTCGGCGGCAACGCTTGGCGCGTTTTCATCGGCTACTAGCTTGATCCATCCCTGTGACATTACCCTGTAATCCCCTTGAGGAAAGCCGTTCCCCAAACCTTCCGGGGGTGCTTCCGATGGGGTGAAAGTCACAATTCTTGGTCAATAAATGGTTAACGCCAAAAACTACCCTACGTGCCGATGTGTTTTGGGCTGAAACAGTTTGGGAAAAACCCGTCCACCCCCTCACGCTTCATGCCGCCTTAATGCAACAAGGTTGCCTATTCGCTTGTGCGGGTCACAGGCCAATCCTATAGGCGCGCCAGTACAGGAGTCTGCGCGCCCGCCGGGGAATGATGGGGGGAAGAATGCAGGCCGGGAGGGGCGGATAGCTTGTTATGCGGAGGGCCGAATGGCTGGGGTTTTGAGTGACGAGATTGACGTTCTTGCCAAAGCACGACGCGCTCTTCCGGGCGACTATGTGCCAAGCGACGCCGAACCATACATGAACGAGGCGCAGCAGGATTATTTTCGCCGCCTGCTGCTCGAATGGAAAAGATCGATCCTTTCGGCCGCCGCCGGCACGCTTTCGGCGCTGCAGGACGGCCCGATTCGCGAACCTGACCTCAATGATCGCGCGTCCAGCGAGACCGATTGGGGCATCGAACTGCGCACCCGCGACCGTCAGCGCAAGCTGATCGCCAAGATCGATTCGGCCATGCGCCGGATTGATGAGGGTGAATATGGTTACTGTGAAGTGACCGGCGAACCCATCGGCCTTGGCCGTCTGATCGCTCGGCCCATCGCCACGATGACGGTTGAAGCACAGGAAGCACATGAACGCAGGGAAAAAATTTCCCGCGATATGTGATTTCCCTGAGGGCGGGTGGCAAGGCGCGCTCCCGCCCAAACGCGGTTAACGGGATTGCGCGCTAACGTCGTGTTTACCTTGCTGGTTTAGGAAACAGCGAGGAATTGGTGCGATAACCCTGTGTGCGGGCGTTTTCTCACCCGTGCGGGAACGGCGTTCATGGGATTGGCGGAACCTCTGGTGACTGACATCGACCATCGACATATCGGGCGAGACAGCCTGTTTCTGATGGCCGAAGTGCGCCTGCCGGAATCTGATGCCGAACACCGGATCAAGGTGCGCAATCTTTCTGCCGGTGGCATGATGGCCGAAGGTCCGGTGAAAGTGCAGCGTGGCACGCAGATCGAAGTGAACTTGCGCAATATCGGCTGGGTCGAAGGCGTGGTCGCCTGGATTCAGGAAAACCGCTTCGGCATTGCATTCCACGAAGAAGTCGATCCCAAGCTGGCCCGCGCGCAGGTGGGGGCAGGCGATTCGACGCCGCGCTTTGTCAAAGTGCCGCTGGGCAATTCTCCAATCGGCCCGATCCGCAAGATTTGAGTTGGCCGAATAACTGAACGTTGCAGGCCCAGCGATGTGGACGCATCGCCACACCTCGCCTAGTCTGCTTTTGATGGTTGGTAGGCTCCTTGCAATCACGTCGCTTTCTGTGCTGCTCGCGTCTTGCGGGCAGGGGCGAGATGGCACGCTTGGCGTTGCAGTGATCGGCGATGCGGCGGCGTTGAAGGAACGCGGCCAGCGCCTGTCTCCTTCTGCCCAGCTGGTTCGCGCTGCCACCGACGAAGGATTGGTCGGCTTTGATGAGCGGGGCCGCGTGGTGCCCGCGCTGGCGGACCGCTGGATCGTTACCGACAACGGACAAAGCTATATCTTCCGCTTGCGGGATGGAACCTGGCCCGATGGCAAGCGAATCACCGCCGATGCCGCCGTCGCGCTGCTGCGCAAAGCGATCGCCGGGCTGAAAGGCACTGCGCTCGGCCTTGATCTTGCAGCGATAGACGAAGTGCGCGTGATGGCTGATCGCGTGATCGAGATTGATCTGGCCGCCCCTGTGCCCGAACTGCTGACCTTGCTGGCCCAACCGGAACTTTCGTTTTCATGGAAGAACGCGAAGGGGCAGGTGGTGGGCACCGGGCCGATGGCCGTTACCGGTGCTGAGGACGGCGCGCAGTTGTTCACGCTGATCCCGCCGGAAAAGCGGGGCTTGCCGCAACAGGCCAGCTTCGCCACCCGCGCTCGCCCCGTTTCGCTCAGCTTTGCCAAAGCCGCAGCAGCGGTGGCACGGTTCGATGATGGCGATGTCGATGTCGTGCTGGGCGGCAAGGTTGATAACGTGCCACTGGCCGGGCGGATCGGGCTGACGCGCGGCAATGTTCAGCTTGATCCGGTTACCGGGCTGTTCGGCCTTGTGGTGACGCGCACCGAAGGCTTTCTCGGGGCGGCTGCAAACCGCGAAGCGCTGTCTATGGCGATTGATCGCGATGTCTTGCTGGGCGGCTTCAATATCGGCGGTTGGCAACCGACCACGCGCATCGTCTCGCCCGATGCCGAAGATGATCTGGGCACTATCGGCGAACGCTGGCAGGGCATGAGCATGGAAGACCGGCAGGCACAGGCCTCCGCGCGCGTTTCGGCGTGGAAGGACGCGGGCCGTGCGTTGCCGACCATGAACATCGCGATGGCCGATGGCGCAGGCTCCACACTGGTGTTTGAAGCGCTGCGCCGCGATTTTGCCCGCATCGGCATTGCCGTGCGCCGCGTGCCTGAGAGCGACCGGGGCGATCTGCGGCTGGTCGATGTGGCGGCGCGCTATGGCCGGGCCACGTGGTTCCTCAACCAGCTCTCATGCACCGTGCAAAAGGCCGTGTGCAGCCCCGCTGGGGACGAGCGGGTGGCCGAGGCGCGGCGTGCGCTGGACCCTGCCGCGCGCGCTGCGCTGCTGGCCGAGGCCGAGGCCGAGATTACCGCCGCCAACGGCTTTATCCCCATCGCGCGACCCTTGCGCTGGTCGATGGTGCGCAGCGGCACCACGGGCTTTGCGCAGAACCCGTGGGGCTGGCATCCCTTGCCGCCGATGGCATGGCTCCCCAGATAGGTGTGATGGACAAGCCCGCCGCCACTCGCCCTCAGCCGATGCGCCCCGAAATCCCCGGCCTCGGCAACGATCCCGCATCGGTCCGCCAGCGCGTGGAAATGCTGGAACGCGTGCTGGAGCGCAGCTTCACGATTCCGGTGATTCGCCGCGATGTGGGCCTTGATGCCATCGCCGGGCTGGTCCCCGTCCTGGGCGATGTGCTGACCGCCGCGATGGGCGCCTATGTGGTGTGGGAGGCGCGCAATCTGGGCCTTCCCAAGTGGAAGCTGTGGCGCATGGGCGCGAATGTGGCGGTGGATACGGCCATCGGCGCAGTGCCGCTCGTGGGCGATGCGTTCGACCTGTTCTTCCGCTCAAACTCGCGCAACCTGAAGATCTTGCGCAAACACCTCGACAAGCATCACCCGCAAGCGCGCGTGATCGAGGGTTAGACCTCGCTTCTACTCCGTCATTCCCGCGAAGGCGGGAATCCAGCGGATTTTGCGCTGTTTTCCGGGCTGGATGTCCGCCTGCGCGGGCATGACGAAGCTCTAGCCAGTGCCGAGAAATCAGAAATCTATCGCGATCCCGTTCTTCTCCCAGTCGCCAAAGCGCGTGGGGTCGATACCGTCAGGATCATCGCCACGCTCGATGGCCTTGGGCGCTGGTGCCGGGTCGTTGGTCCAGTGCGCGGGGCGCGTGAAGTCTGCCGGACGCGTGGTGGCGCGAGGGGTTGGGTTGTCCATGTCCCACCAGATGGGGCCGCGCGCCGCGAAGTGCAATTGCATATTGGGGCATGACCGGCGATAGGCGCTCATGGCCAGAACACAATCCGACGATGAGATCCCCGGCGTCCCCGCCCGCCGCGCTGCGCTGCGGCTGCTTGATGCCGTGCTGCGCCGGGGCGATCCGCTTGATCAGGCCGCGCCTCCGGTGCTGCGCGGGATCGAACGCGGCGATGACCGCGCACTCGCGCTTGCCATCGCGCACGAGGCGCTGCGCTGGATGGCCGATCTCGATGCGCTGATCGATGGCGCAACGCAGCAGGCCCTGCCCGACGATGCCAAGGCGCGCGCCGTCCTGCGCATCATGCTGGCACAAGCGCTGCGGCTGAACCTTCCGGGCCACGCGGTTGTCGCCACCGGCCTGCCGCTCCTGACCGGCGGTCCGCGCCGCCTTGCGCATGGTGTGTTCTCGGCGGTGACCAAGGGCGCGGCTACCCTGCCCGATGCCCCCACGCTCCCTGCCTCTGCCGCGATCCGCTGGCAGCAGGCTTGGCCAGAGCGTGTGGAGGCCATCGCCAAGGGCCTCGCCGTGCCGCCGCCATTGGACCTGTCGTTGCGCGATCCTTCAGAAACCGCGCAGTGGGCAGAACGGCTCGGTGGTCACTCGCTCGCCCCCGGCCACGTCCGCCTTGCGCGGGCAGGGGCCATCGAGGCGCTGGACGGTTTCGCAGAAGGTGCATGGTGGGTGCAGGATCTCGCCGCCAGCGTCCCCGCCCGCCTGCTGGGCGAAGGGCAGGGCCGCCGCGCGCTCGACCTGTGCGCCGCGCCCGGAGGCAAGACGCTGCAACTTGCCGCAGCCGGATGGAATGTCACCGCGCTCGACAAATCCGCGCGCCGCAACGAACGTCTGTCCGAAAACCTTGAGCGCAGTGGCCTCACCGCCGAAATCGTCGTCGCCGATGCGCTGACGTGGACGCCTGACGCGCCGTTCGACGCGATCCTGCTTGATGCGCCGTGCAGTGCCACCGGCACCTGCCGCCGCCACCCCGACGTGCTGCACCGCCTTGCCGCGATGGATGACCTCACCACACTGCAAGCCGCCATGCTCCAACGCGCCGCCACATGGCTCGCGCCCGGCGGCACGCTGGTCTACGCGGTCTGCTCGCTGGAGCCGGAAGAGGGCGAGGCGCAGGCAGCGGCCTTCACCGCGCTCACCCCCAAGCCGGTCACTGACGCAGAACTGCCCGAGGGCCTTACCGCCACCAACGGCCACTTCCGCTCCGATCCCGGAATGCTGGCCGACCACGGTGGGATCGACGGCTTCTTCGCCGCCCGCTGGACGAAGCCTTAACGCATTTTGGGCCTTAACGCGGCTTGCGCAGGATGATGTAAACCGCGCCCGCTCCGCCATGCCTCGGCTGTGCGGGGCGCACGGCGGCGATGCGGCTGGCGTGCGGGCTGTGTGCCAGCCAATCGAGCAGCTTGGCCCGGATCACGCCGCGCTGGTTCCCGCGCGCGTCCTGCTCGTCGTGCGGACGCGGCTTGCCCGCGATCAGCAACATCACGCGCGCGCCCATCGCCAAGGCCTGCGCAATCCCGCCGTTGAGCCGCGTATGCGCCGCGTCCAGCCCCATGCCGTGCAGGTCAATCGTCACATCAGGTGCAATCGCCCCGCGCGCCAGCTTGCGCTCCCAGCTTGAATCCAGCCCATGCCCTTCCAGCGGCCGGCGGGCCACGGGTGTTGGCGATGGTGTGGGCAGAGGAGGCGGCACGCGCCCCTTCACCCGCTTGGGCGGCGGCGCAGGCGGAGCTATCGCAATAACCTCGGCCACCTTGGCCTTGGGCCGCACAGGATGGATGGGCGTGATCGTCGCCGCCACTTTCTCCCACAGCGCGGCCTCTTCTGCCGAAAGGCCGCGCGGTGCTCTTACTGCGGGCGCGCGCATCAGCGCTGCCCCGAAAGTCTTGCCAGCACGCCCTTGGGCAGCAGCACCAACGCCTTGCCCCGCGCAGACATCCCGCCCGCAATGCGCCGTGCCTCTGCGCCGGCACCCCAGAACGTGTCAAAGCGGTTGGCCCCGTTGATCGCCCCGCCGGTATCCTGCGCGACCCACAGCCCATCCGCCTCGGCCCGGTCCACGTCTAGCCACACCGGCGCGCCCAGCGGCACGAAAGCGGGATCGACTGCCACCGTCGCCCGCCCTGTCACCGGCACGTTCAGTGCGCCCACCGGACCTGCCCCGGACAGTTCGCGGAAGAACACGAAGCTGCGGTTCTGCTGCATGAGTCGCCGCCCCGCATCGGGAAAATCGCGCAAGTATTTCTGGATGCCCTGCAACGACCCGTCATACTGCCCCGGCCCGCTGCCAATCAACCCACGTTCGCGCATAAGGCTGCCGATGCCGGTGTAGGGATAGCCGTTCTGCCCGGCAAAGCCGATGCGCACCACGCTGCCATCGGGCGCGCGCAAGCGGCCTGATCCTTGAATTTGCAGGAAGAAGAACTCCACGGGATCGGCTGCCCAGCCAATCTCCAGCCCTTTGCCAATCAGCGCCCCGGACTCGATCTGCGCACGGTCCCAATAGGCCGTAAACACCCCCGCCTCGTCATAGCGGCCCAGCGGCATCCGCCCATCGGGCAAGGGTTGCGCATCGCCCGCCTTGGCCCGCACCAGATCGCGCGGCATGGCATAGACCGGCACATCAAACCCCGGCTGGCGCGCCCGCACCCCGGCGATTTCCGGTTCAAAATACCCGGTGGCAAAGGCATTGCCGCCCGCCACTTCGGCGCTTTCGAAATAGTTGGCAAAGAACTGCGCTGCCTGCGTTTCAGGCCAGCCCGCTGCTGCCGCACAAGCCGGTGCCCAGTCCTCGGTCCGGGTCAGCCCCGATGTGTCGGCGCGCCGCGTCAAACGCGGGCAGGAGATAATGAAACTGCGCAAGGCCAGCGCCGCATTGTCCGCCTTGAAACCCAGCCCCGCCACCGCAGGCCCGCGCGCCACTCCGGCCAATGCGGCGGTGGGGGCGGTCACCGTCGACACAGGTGGCGGGGCCACCGGTCCGGGGCCGCGCCCTTCGGGTATCAGTCGCCCGCAGCCGCCAAGCAGAAAGAGCGCCGCGATAACCGCAGCGCTCTTGCCTTTGCCAAACCTCGATAAAACCCCCACGGTGCCTTCCCTGAAAAGGATCAAGCCTCGTCAGTTTCGTCGAGCAGCCAATCTGGATCGCGCGCCGTAATGTCGCGGCGGAAGGTCCACAGGTCACGCGTTTCAACCGCATCGTCCAGCGTTCCGGCAATCACATTGCCTTCGGCATCGCGCGTGACCGAAGCAATGTCAGCCAGAAAGCGCACGGTAATGCGCGACGTCTTGTCCTCAATGGAAGCTGCCACGATACGGGCTTCCTCAATGCGGATCACGCGGGCGACGATGGTTTCTCCCGCCGCCACACGTGCGTCGATGGCCGAATCGAACCCGGCGAACACGTCTTCGTCACACAGCTGGCGCAGCTCGTCCTTGTCCCCGCGCCAGAAGGCTTCGAGGATCATCGAATAGGCCGCTTTCGATCCGGCAAGGAACTGGGCCACGTCAAACCGGCGGTCCGCCGCGATGATCGCGCGCACGCCCGCTTCGGCGCTGTTGTCAAACGTGTTCGGTTCAGCCTGCGTCAGTTCGCGCGGGCGCGGGGCAAGCTGGCTGCCTTCGGCTCCGCGTGGGTTCACCGGCTGCCGGTTCTGTGCCGATGGATCGGGTTGTTCGATCCGGCGGCGCATCGGCTCTTCGTCATGTTCAGGGCGGCGGCCCAGAACAGAGTAAAGGCGCAGGCCCAGAAAGGCCGCAATCATCGCCAGGATCACAATTTGAACAATCACGCGCAAAGTTCCCGATAGAGCCGCTGCGCCCAATCGAGGCGCAGGGCGTCATGCCAACCTGCCTCAAATAGGTACGGATTACAAATGAACAACGCGTGCATGGCCCTTTGGGTGGTCCACTTGGGCAAGATTTCCGTCCGGTTGCGGTGTTTGTGCATTAAACAAAGGCGGATTGCTCGCGTGGGGCCACGGTGCTAGTCGCCCGCAGCAACATCCATATCTCTCGGAAAGCACGTCTGACATGGCCGACGAAGGCAACATCATTTCGAATCTCAACCTTGATGGTCCGGTTCCCAATGGCGAAGACACCTCGCCCGCCATCGGCCTGATCTCGCAGTACGTGAAGGATCTCTCGGTTGAAAACCCGAACGCGCCTGAATCCTACCAGTGGACTGAAGTCCCTGAAATGGCGGTTGATTTCAACATTTCGGCGCGCGCGATCCAGCCTGAGATTCACGAGATCGAGCTGAAGATCAACGTCACGTCCAAGGGACCAGAGGGCACCGCATTCATTGTCGAACTGGCCTATTGCGGACTGATCGGCATGCGCAACGTGCCCGATGAACAGGCCCATCCGTTCCTGTTCGCCGAAGGCCCGCGCATCCTGTTCCCGTTTGCCCGCCGCGTCATCGCCGATGCCGTGCGCGATCTTGGCTACCCCGCGCTGATGCTCGAACCGATCGATTTCAACGGTTTGTACATGCAGCAGCTGGCGCAGGCGCAGGCCACCGCCGAGGCGACTCCGGCAGGGCAAGCCTGATCTGAACACCTGAACCCGGTGGCCCGAAGGATGCGGCTATGAACCTCCTAAAGGCCACCGGCTCCATCGGCGGGCTGACCTTGCTCAGCCGCATTCTGGGCCTTGTGCGCGACAGCCTGTTCGCGCGCTTCGTCGGCGCGGCGTTCGCCTCAGACGCGTTCCTCGTCGCGTTCCGCCTGCCCAACATGTTCCGCGCACTGTTTGCCGAAGGCGCCTTTGCCGCCGCCTTCATCCCCATGTTTAACAAGCGCGTGGCAGATCCTGAGGGCAAGGGCCTGCGCGATGGGCTGGACTTTGCCGAAGCGGCACTCGCGGTGTTGCTGCCGGTCCTGCTGGTGATGACCGTCCTGCTCGAAGTCTTCGCATGGCCGGTCACGTTCGTGCTGTCGGGCCGGTTCAACGGGGTGAGCGAGGATCAGTTCGCCTATGCGGTGGAACTGTCGCGCTGGACGATTCCCTATCTCATGCTCATCAGCCTCGTGTCGCTGCTGGGCGGCATCCTGAATTCGCTGCAGAAATTCTGGGTCAATGCTGCCGCGCCGATCCTGCTGAACGTCACGCTGATCGTCGCGCTGCTCGGCTTCCATTCGGACGATCCGCTGGTCACTGCGCGCAATCAGGCGATTGCCGTGTCGGTTTCGGGCGCGTTGCAACTTGCTTGGCTGGCATGGGCCTGCCGCCGCAACGGTGTGCGCCTGAAGCTGCGCCGACCGCGCCTTTCGCCCGAAGTGAAGCAGTTGCTCAAACTGATCTGGCCCGCTGCCGCAGGCGCTGGCGCGGTGCAGATCAACCTCGTCATTTCCACCGCGCTGGCAGCCTCGCTGCTCGATGCAGGCTCGGTCACTTACATCTACATGGCGGACCGGCTGAACCAGTTGCCGCTGGGCCTGATCGGCATTGGCCTTGGCACCGTGCTGCTCCCCACCATCTCGCGCCAGTTGGGCGGGGGGGAAGAGGCGGCGGCGATGGACACGCAGAACCGCGGCATGGAACTGGCGTTGCTGCTCACCCTGCCCGCCACCGTGGCGCTGGTGCTGTGCGGGGTGCCGATCACGGCTGCGCTGTTCGGCTATGGCAAGTTTGATGCGACCGATACGTTCTACACCGCGCAGGCGCTGGCCGCGTTCTCAATCGGTTTGCCCAGCTACATTCTGGTGAAAGTGCTGACGCCCGGATATTACGCGCGGCAGGATACAAAAACGCCGGTGCGCTATGCCACGATCTCGATGGCGGTGAACCTTGTCGGCAACCTCCTGCTGATCGTGCCGCTGAAGCACATGGGCCCGCCGCTTGCTACCGCGATTGCCTCCACCGTCAACGTCTGGATGCTGTACTACACGTTGAAAAAGCGCGGGCATTTCGTGGCCGATGCGCGGTTGAAGCGGCGCGTATGGCGGCTGGCGCAGGCGGCTGTGGCGATGGGCGCGGTGCTGTGGTTCGGGCAGGGGCTGGTCATGCCCTATGTACAGGGCACGTGGGCGATCCGCCTTGCTGCGATGGCTGCTCTGGTCACCAGTGGGGTCGTCGTCTATGGCCTCGCCGCCGTCCTTACCGGGGCTTTCCGGGTGGATGACCTCAAGCTTCTCCTGCGGCGTCGCCGCTCAAACTGAAGGCACTGAAATGCGTATCGTCTCCGGCATCCAGCCTACCGGCAATCTCCACCTCGGCAATTACCTTGGGGCGATCCGGAACTGGGTGCGCATGCAGGACGAATGGTCGGCCAAGGGCGGGCAGTGCCTCTATTTCCTCGCCGATCTCCACGCCATTTCCATGCCGCACACCCCGGCGGAACTCGCCGCCAACACCCGTGAAATGGTGGCCGCGCTGGTTTCCTGCGGGATCGATCCCGACAAGTCGATCCTGTTCAACCAGGCGCAAGTCCCTGCCCATGCCGAACTGCAATGGCTGCTCAATGGCACCGCGCGCATGGGTTGGCTGAACCGGATGACGCAGTGGAAGGACAAGGCAGGCAAGAACCGCGAAGGCGCTTCAGTCGCGCTCTTCACCTACCCGGTGCTGCAGGCCGCTGACGTTCTGCTCTATCAGGCGACTCACGTTCCGGTGGGTGAGGACCAGAAGCAGCATCTCGAACTGGCGCGCGATATCGCACAGAAGTTCAACAACGATTTCTGTGCTGAAGGCGCACCGCTGTTCACCCTGCCCGATCCCATCATCCCGCCCGAAGCCGCGCGAATCATGAGCCTGCGCGATGGCACGGCCAAGATGAGCAAGTCCGATCCTTCGGACATGAGCCGCATCAACCTGACCGACGATGCCGATGCGATCATGCAGAAGGTGAAGAAGGCCAAGACCGATCCCGAACCGCTGCCTGCAACGGTCGACGGCCTTGCCGGTCGCCCCGAGGCCAACAACCTCGTTGGCATTTATGCTGCAATGGCAGGCACTTCTCCGGCAGATGTGCTGGCTCAGTTCGAAGGCAAGGGCTTCGGCCAGTTCAAGCCCGCGCTGGGTGAACTGCTGGTCGAAACGCTCTCGCCAATGGCCGCGCGCTATCGCGAGTTGCGGGAAGATGGCGAGGCGCTCGATGCGATTCTGGCCAAGGGTGCGTTGAAGGCGCGTGATCTCGCCGCTCCCACTCTGGCACGCACCTATCAGGCGCTTGGCCTCGTAAGGGGCTGAATTCCGTTACCTTCATTGCTGAACAATGCGTGCCTGCAACATATGTTGCAGGCACCATTCAACGTGCATTCAGCACTTCCCGTCCAAATTGCAGGCATGCTAAGCACAGTTGCGTCCGGCAAGTCCGTTGGTGAACCATCAGGTTCGCGGTGGGCATTGGGGCGGCGGACGGCACGATAGGAGTCGCAGGATGAATTCTCATATGCACAACACGCCACGTTCGCCCGCCCGGCGCCGATTGCTCGGGCTTTCGGCAGTCTCGCTGATGATGGTAACGCTGGCTGGCTGCACCACGCCGTTCAAGGCGGACGTGAAGCGCTTTCAGTCGCAGCTTCCGGCGCCCACCGGGCAGACCTTTGCGGTCGTCGCGGATGATCCGCGCGATGCCGGGGGCCTTGAATTTGCACAATATGCAACGCTGGTTGGCCGCCAGATGGAAAAGCTGGGCTATCGCCCAGCCAATGCCGACATGGCGGACCTGATCGTCAAGTTCGATTATGGCATTGATGGCGGGCGCGATCGTATCCGCAGCACCGGCTTCAACGATCCCTACTGGGGCGGTTGGGG
>Ga0209066_10005693_pt1 | contig 13031 bp, 9 predicted proteins | sample All_14_2_FD_187198 | JGI IMG/M metagenome (GOLD analysis project Ga0209066, IMG submission 187198) | Freshwater microbial communities in response to fracking from Pennsylvania, USA - Allegheny Zone_MetaG_DW_15 (SPAdes) (version 2) ...
TGCGCGGACCAGGCGCTGGCGGACAAGGAGTACGAGGATACGCTGGCGGCGATCGTGGAGCGCTATGCCGCGATTCAGCGCGAGCTGAAGCTGCCCGTCGGCATCACCGCGGAGATCGAGAAGGACCTGCGCTTCCGGCTGGCCGGCGACAAGTCGCACCGCGGCATCTTCATGGACTGCATGAAAGCGGCCGGCGAGGACAACAGCGCGAAGATCGTGGCGCAGGCGTTTCAGGCGCGCGGGCTCAAAGCGGTGTACCTCGACCCGCGCGAGGCCGGCATGTACCTGACGAGCGACTACGGCAACGCGCAGCTGCTCGAAGAGTCGTACCAGTTTCTCGCCACGACGCTGCGGGGGCGCGACGAGATTGTGATCTTCCCTGGCTTTTTCGGGTACACGAAGGACGGCAAGGTGGCGACCTTCCCGCGCGGCGGCTCGGACATCACGGGCTCGATCCTGGCGGCGGCGGTGAAGGCCGACGTCTACGAGAACTTCACCGATGTGGACTCGGTGTACCCGGTGGATCCGCGCCTGGTGCCGAACGTGAAAGCCGGCATCCCGATGATGACCTACCGCGAGATGCGCGAACTCTCTTACGCCGGGTTCGGCGTGTTCCACGACGAGGCGGTGATCCCGGCGGTGAAGGCGGGGGTTCCGATCAACGTGCGCAACACCAACCGGCCGCAGGAGCCGGGAACGCTGATCGTGCAGTCGCGCCGCGTTTTGGCGGGCGGCGTGGTGGGCATCGCCAGCGACGACGGCTTCTGCAATATCTTTGTGGACAAGTACATGATGAACCGCGAGATCGGGTTCGGCCGCCACCTTCTCCAGATTCTGGAGTGGGAGGGCGTGTCGTACGAACACATGCCTTCGGGCATCGACAACGTGTCGGTGGTGATCCGCGACAAGAATTTCAGCCCGGAGTGCGAGCGGCGCGTGATCGAGCGCATCAAGCGCGACCTGAACCCCGACGCGGTGCTGGTGGAGCGCGGCTACGCGCTGGTGATGGTGGTCGGCGAGGGGCTCTACTACACGGTGGGCATGGCCGCGAAAGCGACTCGGGCGTTGTCGGATGCGGGCGTGAACATCGAGATGATGAACCAGGGCTCGTCCGAGATCAGCATGATGTTCGGGGTCAAGGCCGAGCAGCGCGCGAAAGCGGTGCAGGCGTTGTACAATGCTTTTTTCTGATCGCAAAAGACGAGGAGCGCAAGAGTATCAGGACGGGCCTTTGCGGCATCCGAATCGTCCCGGCAGGGAAATTCCCGCTTTGCGGCGGGTAACACCCTGAGACATGATTATTACCGTCTTCCCTTTCTGAGGCCGGATGTGCTTTAATGGCGCCCCATCTTATAACGGAGTTCCCCATGCCGCTTTCTTGCTGGTGCTATGTTCTGGGTCTTATCTGCGTCCTGCTGGGCGCCGCCATCGCCGTCGCACCTGGGCCGCTCTCCCGGTTCTACAATGCCCTGCCGCGCAGCGTCATCGCGGGCGGCATCCTCAGCACGATCGCATGGGTCTGGGCCGGGTACGCGCTCTGGACGATGGAGCTCGACCTCCTTCTGCCGTTCAAAACATATATTCCTTTCGCCGTGCTGATCTGCATCCCCCTCACCTGGTACTGGCTCGACAATCTTTTGCCCTGCCGCGCGCTCGGCGGCATTCTGGTGCTCTTCCCCTACGAGCTGTTGCACGTGGCGCGCGTCCACCCTTCGCCGTGGCGGCTGGCGGTCGTCGCCGTGGCCTACCTCTGCATCGTCAAGGGAATGGTTCTGATCCTTTATCCGTGGAAGCTCCGCCAGGCCATCGTCTGGATGACGCAGAGGCCGGTGCTTTTCCGGCTTGCGGGAGCCCTGAACGTCCTGTTCGGGCTTTTTCTCATCGGTCTCGGGGCGGCCGTGCTGCGCTAGTGCGGAGGCGCGGCCAGCGGGGCGCGGCGCCGAAACGCGAGGGTATCGACAAGGGGGCAAAATGCGGAAATGGGTCAGCGTGTTTCTTCTGGCCGCGTGCGGCGTGCGAGCCGCGCAGGCTCAAGTCGATGCGCGGCATTGTCCGGCCGACGCGAAATGGGTGATGCACCTGGATGTGAAGGCGCTGAGCGCCGCGCCGATGGGCCGGTTCATCCGGAAATCGCTGGACGCGGAGGCGATGCGCAGGCTGTCCGCGCTCAAGGCGATGAGCGGGATCGACCTGACCAACGATGTGGACTCGGTGGTCGTGTGCGGCAAAGGCGACGCCAAGGCGGGCGGCGTGCTGTACGCCAGCGGGCGGTTTGACATCGCGAAGCTGACGGCGATCGCGGGCGGCGGCAAGGAGTTCCGGAACAAGGCGTTCGGCGAGCGCAGCCTCCTGAGCTGGAGCGACCGCGGCAAGCGCACCGCGCTCTGCTTCATCGATCCCACGCTGGCGGTGATGTCGCAGGACGAGAAGCAGGTCGAGGAGGCGGTGGCCCTGATCGACGGCAAGAAGCCGGGCATGGGCGCAGGGCAGGGGTTCGCCAAGGTGCTCGCGCACGACACGGGACGTTTCTTCTCGTTTCAGGCCAACAACCTCGCGGCACTGGCCGGCACGAATCCTCAGTTCCAGATGTTCAAGCAGGCGGAGGCGCTGCTGTTTGAGCTCGGCCAGATGGAGGGTGCCAACGGGGTCGACTGCTCTCTGGCCCTGAAGGCGCCGAGCACGGAAATGGCGCAACAGTTGAACCAGGCCGCGCTGGGGTTGCAGGCGCTCGTGATGCTGCAGGCGGCGCAGAATCCGGACGCGGCGGCGCTTGCGCAAGGGGTCAAGGTCGCGCTGCAGGACACGGTCGTGACCGTGAACCTCCAGCTGCCCGAAGAGACGCTGAAGAAAATGCTGCAAATCCAGGTCGCCCAGCGCGAGGCCGCACAGGCGGCCCGCCAGGCGAAACGCGAGGCGGCACCCGCGCCCGGTGCCGGAAAACAGCCCGAACGGCCGGCTTTCTGAAACGGTTGAGCGGCGGGTCTCAGGCCGGCTCAGAAAAGCGAAGAAATGCGATTTTTTGCTTTTGCGCTTGAATTGACCGCCGAAAAAGTCAAAGATACGCGCCTTTAATTAGCCCCGAAAAGGGCTTTTCTTGCCGGATGCAGGAGTCCGGCCCAGAACGGGCGAGTCGAACGCGAACGCGCCCTAGAGCGAAGACCACGGCTACAAGGAGTCCAAGACCATGCCCAGAACCATTCCGCTGGAGAGAGTCCGTAACATCGGTATTATGGCGCACATCGACGCGGGCAAGACAACGTGCAGCGAGCGCATCCTTTTTTATTCCGGAAAGAATTACAAGATCGGCGAGGTGCACGAGGGCGCCGCAACCATGGACTACATGGTGCAGGAGCAGGAGCGCGGCATCACCATCACCTCGGCGGCGACGGCGGTCTCCTGGCGCGATCATCAGATCAGTCTGATCGACACCCCGGGACATGTGGACTTCACGGCCGAAGTGGAGCGTTCGCTGCGCGTGCTGGACGGCGCGGTCGCGCTTTTCTGCGCGGTCGGCGGCGTGCAGCCCCAGACCGAACAGGTGTGGCGGCAGAGCGAGAAGTATGAAGTGCCCAAGCTGTGCATGGTCAACAAGATGGACCGCATCGGCGCCAATTTCTTCAACGTGATCAACGAGATCCGCGAAACCTTGGGCGGCAACCCGGTCATGATGGTTTATCCCATGGGGGCCGCCGACACCTTCCGCGGCGTGATCGACCTGCTGACCATGAAGGCGCTGACGTTCGACGAGGAGTCCCGGGGCGTCAAGGTGATCGAGGGCGAGATCCCGGAGGAGTACCGCGAAGAGTGCGAGAGCCTGCACCTCGAGATGATGGAGAAGGCGGCCGAGCAGGACGAAGCGCTGATGAACAAGTACTTCGAGACCGGCGAGCTGACCAACGACGAGATCAAGCAGGGCATCCGCAAGGGCACGATTTCGCGCACGCTGGTGCCGGCCTATTGCGGGACGGCGTTCAAGAACAAGGGCGTCCAGCCGCTGCTCGACGGCGTGATCGACTACCTGCCGTCGCCGCTGGACGTCGGGTCTGTCCACGCCGCAGACAATCCGGAGATGGTGCGCAACCCGGACGACAAGGAGCCCTTCGCGGGCCTGGCGTTCAAGATTCTTTCGGACAAGCACATGGGCAAGATCACCTTCGTGCGGATCTACTCCGGCACGCTGAAGGTGGGCGATCCGATTTACAACAGCACGATGGATGCGGAGGCCCGCATCGGCCGCCTGTTCCGCATGCATGCGAGCCGGCAGGAGGCTCTGGAAGAGGCTTACGCGGGAGACATCATCGCGGTGGTCGGCCTTTCCAAGACCCGCACCGGCGACACGATCTGCGATCCCAAGAAACCGATCATCCTGGAGTCGATCGAGTTCCCCGCGCCGGTGATCTCGATCTCGATCCGCCCGGCGTCGCGCGGCGACAACGAGAAGCTCGGGGCGGCCTTGCACTCCCTGGCTCAGGAAGACCCCACGTTCATCGTCAAGTTTGACGCCGAGACCAGCGAGACGATCATCTCGGGCATGGGTGAGCTGCACCTCGAAATCATCGTTGACCGGCTGCGCCGCGAGCACAACGTGGAGTGCGAAGTCGGCAAGCCCGAAGTCGCCTATCGCGAGACCATCCGCCACATGGCGGACGGCGAGTACAAGCACGTCAAGCAGTCCGGCGGCCGCGGCCAGTACGCGCACGTCTGCATGCGGCTTGAGCCGCAGGAGCCGGGTCACGGGTTCTCTTTTGTCAACGAAGTCAAGGGCGGCGTGATCCCGAACGAGTACATCCCCGCCGTCGAGAAGGGCGTCATCAAAGCCATGGAGAGCGGCCCGTGCGGCGGCTTTCCGGTGGTGGATGTCAAGGTGGTCGTGCACTACGGCTCGTACCACGAGGTCGACTCCAACGAATTCGCGTTCGTGGAGTGCGCGCGCCAGTGCTTCAAGAACCTCTTTCTCAAGGGCAACCCGCTGTTGCTCGAGCCGGTCATGAGCGTCGAGGTGGCCGTGCCCGAAGAGTACATGGGCACCGCGACCGGCTCGATCTGCTCGCGCCGCGGGCGGGTCGAAGGCATGGACGACAAGGCCGGCACCAAGCTGGTCCGCGGGTTCGTGCCGCTCGGCGAGATGTTCGGCTACTCCAGCGCGATCCGCACGGTCACGCAGGGGCGCGCCACCTTCTCGATGACGTTTGAACGCTACGAGGGTGTGCCTTTCGAGCTCTCCGAGGCCATCATCGAGAAGCGCAAGAAGGACGGCAAAGTGCATTAAGCGCCTGCCGCTTCTCTGAAAAAAGGCCTCCCGTCCGGGCGGCCTTTTTTTGTGACCTGAACGTGAACGATGGGGGACGTATGACGTGTTCCGATCTGATCGAGCACCCCGAGGGCGGCCGCTACCGGGAGGTCTACCGGTCGGGAGCCGTGGTTCAGGCGCCGGACGGGCGCCTGAAGGCCGCGCTCACGCATATCTATTTCTCGCTCAATCCGGGCGAGGTGAGCCATTTCCACCGGGTCGCCGGCGATGAGGTCTGGAACCTCTATCGGGGCGCAGGTCTTCGCCTGGTCCTGTGGGACGGGGGCTCCGCCGGCCTGCAGAGCGTCGAGCTTTCCGCCGCCTCCGGCGCCTACTGCCATGTCGTGCCGGCCAACTGCTGGCAGGCGGCCTTCCCGCTGTCCGACACGGTGCTTGTCGGCTGTTCGGTGGCGCCCGGCTTCGAGTTTGCCGATTTCGAGCTGATGCGCCGCATGTCTTCTGCCGCCCAAGCGCTTCTTGCGGCGCACCCCGATACCGCGTCGCTCATCCAGTCCTAGCGAGCCGGGCTGTGCTCTTCCAGCCAGGCCACGATCGCCCGGCCGACCTCGAGCTTGCTCATGAGCGGCAGGGCGGCCGGCGGCTCGGTCGCGGAAACGAACGCCACGCGGTTCGTGTCCACCGCAAAGCCTGCGTCCGGCCGGGTCACGTCGTTTGCGACGATCAGGTCGAGCCCTTTCGCGGCCAGCTTGCGCTGCGCCTCGGCGAGCGGGTCGCCCGTCTCGGCCGCGAAGCCCACGAAGAGGCGCGTCCCTTTGTCCGGGCGGATCGTTCCCAGGATGTCGGGGTTGGGCTCCAGCTCGAGCAGCGGGCGCATGGACGACTTCTTGAGCTTGAGGGCGCTCGTCTGCTTCGGACGCCAGTCCGCCACCGCGGCCGACATCACGAGCGCATCGTGTTGGGGCAGGAGCCGCTGCACCGCCGCGAGCATGTCCCTTGCGCTCACCACGTCAACCCGGAGCGCGCCCTGCGGGGTCGGCAGCGACACGGGGCCGGCGATGAGGGTGACCGTGTGGCCGCGTTCGGCGGCGGCCTGCGCGACGGCAAACCCCATCTTGCCGGTCGAGCGGTTGCTGAGGAAGCGCACGGGGTCGAGGTGCTCTCGGGTCGGTCCGGCAGTGACGAGAAGTTTCATAAGGGCGGTCGGTTAGGCGGTTGGCCGGGGCAGTTGCTGGACAGGATAGCAAAAAATCCGAATGTGTGCCACCCGCGCGGGAAGGCGGACGGCAATCAAAGAACGAGAGCGGAATTGCCGCGGAGCCGCAGACGGGGGTTGACAATCCGGCGCGGCGGTTGTGATAATACAGATATTGAAAGTGGGTTCTGTCACACAACACCATGACGTGCCGTGCGCGTCATAACAAGGGGTCCTCTATGTCCGATCAGATGCCGCTGGCGACGCGTATTAAACTGAGCGCCATGATGTTCTTGCAGTTCATGATGTTCGCCGTCTTCTGGGGCGCGCTGGCCACGTATGTGACGAACAACAAGTGGGACGCCATGAAGCCCTGGATCCTCAGCACGATGCCGCTGGGCGCGCTGGCCTCGCCCCTGATCGGCATGATTGCCGACCGTTTCTTCAACAGCGAGAAGGTGCTGGCCTTCTCGAATCTGCTCTGCGGCCTGATGCTCTTTATGGCGGGCCGCGCGACAGGCGGAACCGAGGTCTTCGTCTACCTGCTGATCGCGCTGCTGTTCTACATGCCGACGTGGAGCCTGACGGCCTCGATCGCCATGGCCAACAGCCCGGCCGAGCAGTTCCCGCAGATCCGCGTCTTCGGCTCGATCGGCTGGGTGGCCTCGATGTTTTTCAGCATCGTGGCGCTCAAGGCGTTCGGCAAGACCATCGACGGCACCTCGATCCCCTTCTACTGCGGCGCGGCCGTTGCGGTGGTCGGCGCGGTGGTGGCGCTGCTCTGCCCGCCCACGCCGCCCAAGGGCAAGGGCCAGCCGCTCTCGGTGGTCGACGCGCTCGGGCTGCGCGCCTTCTCGCTGATGAAGGACAAGAACTTCGCGGTCTTCATGCTGGTCTCGTTCGTGGCGATGATTCCCTTCAACATCCACTTCGCGTTCCTCTCCGACTTCCTCGCGGCGAAGGGCTTCAAGCTGCTGACCGCCACCAACTACATCGGCCAGGCGGCGGAGATGGGCTTCATGCTGCTGGTGACCGTGGCGATGCGCAAATTCGGCGTCAAGTGGTCGATCGTGGCCGGCCTGGTCGCCATGGTGGTCCGCTACGGCGCCTACTATCTGGGCGCGGGCGACATGTTGCCCGCGATCTATGTCGGCATTCTCGTGCACGGGATCATCTTCGGTTTCTTCATCGTCGGCGGCCAGGTGTTCGTCGGCAAGTCGGCTCCGGCCGACATGCAGGGGCAGGCGCAGGGCTTCTACGGGCTGATGACCTTCGGGTTCGGATCGCTCATCGGGACCTTCGCGAACAACGCGCTGATCAACTCGTATACGACGCGCAACGCGGAAGGCCTGCTCGTCGGCTCGTGGGACAAGGTGTGGCTGATCACCCTGGCCTGCTCGGTGGTGCTGCTGGTGGTGATGGCCCTGTTCTTCAACCCAAAAATTGACGAGAAGAAAGCGTAGCCATGGCCCGTTACCTGGTCGGCATCGACAACGGCGGCACGATGTCCAAAGCCGCGGTCTTCACCGAAGACGGCCGCGAGCTGGCTGCCGCATCCCGCAAAGTCGAGCTTCTCGAGCCGCAGCCCGGCTGGTCGGAGCGCGACATGGTCGCCATGTGGCGCGGCACCGCCGAGGCGATTCGCGAGGCGATCCGCGAGGCGGGCGTGGATGCGGCGGCGGTCGCCTGCGTCGCCTGCACCGGCCACGGGAACGGGCTCTACCTGATCGATGCGGACGGCAGGCCCGTCCGCAACGGCATCAATTCGATGGACGGCCGCGCGGCGGGCCTCATCGCCCAATGGACGGCGGACGGCGTGGCTGCGCGGGCGCTGCCCAAGACCGCCCAGTGCATCTGGCCCGCCCAGCCGAACGCGCTGCTGGCGTGGCTGCGCGCGCACGAGCCGGCCGCCATCGCGCGCGCCTCGGCCGTGCTGATGGCCAAGGACTACATCCGCTTCATGCTCACCGGCGAGGTGAAGATGGAACTCACCGACATGAGCGGCACGAGCCTCATGAACGTGGTCACCGGCCAGTACGACGACGAGGTGCTGGCGCTCTTCGGCATTCCGGAGATGAAGCGCCTGCTGCCGCCGCTGGTGAAGAGCGCGGACCTCTGCGGCACGGTCACGGCCGCTGCGGCGGCCGCCACCGGCCTCAGGGCCGGCACGCCGGTGGCGGGCGGCATGTTCGACATCGACGCCTGCGGCCTGGCCTCCGGCTGCGTGGACGAGCGCCAGTTCGTGATGGTCGCGGGGACCTGGGGCAACAACCAGTACATCGCGCGGCAGCCGCTGGTCGACAAGGGGCTCTTCATGACCTCCTGCTACAGCATGCCCGGCTGGTACCTGATGCTGGAGGGCAGCCCCACGGGCGCGGGCAACCTGGAGTGGTTCGTCAGCGAGTTCCTCGGCGACAAAAAAGAGCTGCTCGCGAAAGCGGGGCAGGGGACGGTCTACGCGTGGGCCGACGCCGCCGTGGGCGCGATGGCCCCGCGCGCGAGCGATCCGCTCTTCCTGCCCTTCCTGTATGGCGCGAACGTGGGCTATCCGGCCAAGGCCTGTTTCCTCGGGCTGGAGAGCCGCCACACGCGTGACGACGTGATGCGCGCGGTCTACGAGGGTTGCGTCTTCTCGCACAACACCCACCTGCAGCGGCTCTACGCCTTTCGCGCGAAACCGGAGGTCATCCGGCTCACCGGCGGCGCGGCGCGCAGCGCGGTGTGGGCGCAGATGTTTGCGGACATCTTCCAAGTGCCGGTTGAGATCCCCGACGGTTCCGAGCTCGGCGCGCTCGGCGCGGCGGTGGCCGCGGCGGTGGCCTGCGGCGTCCACCCGTCTTACGAGGCGGCGGTCGCGGCCATGACCCGCGTCGCCCGCAGACACGCGCCCAACCCGGCTCTGCGGGAGGTGTATGAGGCACGCTATGCGAAGTACCTCAAGGCCGTCGGCGCGCTGCGGGATTATTTCTGACTTACGCGCCGGTAGATCCGAAGCCGCCCGCGCCGCGCGCGGTGCCGGAGACCTCGGTCACTTCGACGGCGTCGGCCCGCACGACAGGCGCGACCACCATCTGCGCGATGCGCATGCCGGGCTGCACCTCGAACGCTTCGGCGCCTAAGTTGATCAGGATGACGCCGATCTCGCCGCGGTACCCTTCGTCGATGGTGCCGGGCGTGTTAAGCAGCGTGACGCCGTTTTTCAACGCGAGGCCGCTGCGCGGGCGCATCTGCGCCTCGGTGCCGTGCGGCAGCTCCATCACCAGCCCGGTCTTGACCAGCTTGCGCTCGCCCGGCAGCAGGGTGGCCTTTTCGCAGGCGCACACGTCCATTCCCGCGTCGCCGGGGCGCGCATAAGAGGGCAGCACGGCCGCCGGGTGAACCTTCATGAAATTCACTGTCATGCGAGAGAGGATAGCAGATGCGGACACCTTGCCGCAACCGTCAAGCCGCAAGCTTCAGCGGGGGGAGCGACTCCGCCGGGAACGAGCAAACTCCGTCGTTGACTGGGTTTGTTCCATTTGGATATCATCGTGACACAGTGGGGTTGAATGGTTTCACCCCTCTGGCGTGATAGGTTCCAATCAGAGGAACCGATGTGTCACCGGTCAAGCCTATGGGTGGTCAAGCCAGCGGATGCGAATGAAATGCGGGTGCGGTAAAACGCAGGGGCATCCGCAATAAGGAAGGAGTCGACAATGAAACTGTGCGCGTCGGCATGGGGCATCGTGATCGTGTTTCTTTCAGTCGGGATGGCGCGGCTGCAGGGCGCCACGAATTACTGGGACAACAACGGCGCAGACGAGGGGTTCGGGAGCGCGGCCGGCAGCTGGGGCACGGAGGCCAAGTGGAGCGCGGACCCCGCCGGCGGCTCGGAGCCGCTGGTGACGGACACGACAACCGGCGACGATCTCTTTTTCGGGACCGAAAGCGAAGGCCTCGGCGCCGGAACGATCACGATCCAAGGCACTGCGCAGGGCTTCAACAGCCTGACGTTCGGCGAGGCGTCGGGCGCGATTCTGTTGACCAACGGGACTCTGGCGCTGGCGGAACCCTATTCGACTGTGACGGTCAACAATCTTTCGAATGTGATCGCCTCCGCGCTGACCGGTGCCGGCGGGTTGCGCAAACGGGCCGTCTCCTTATCCGCCACGTACACCGGGTTTCTGACCACGAATTCGGCCGTGATCGTCCAGGACAGGATGCTGTCGAAATGCGCGCGCATCACGGCCCTTCTGGCGGGCAGCGCCATTTCGGGAGGCAGTGCTGCCGCCACGCCGTACTTTTACACCAATGACGGTTCTTGGGCCGCGGTGCAGCTTCAGGCGGTGAACGATAGTTTCACCAAGTGCGTGAAGGTCGAATTGACGCAGACCGGTCCGGACATCGCCGCCCGCGCGGTGTATGCCAAATATGTCAGCGGCCCCAACCTCGGCTTTGATTTCGACGCGGGAGGCTCGACCTATTCGGTGGCCACCAGCCCGAATGGGGATGGATACGGTGTCAGCCAGCTCGATCTCCTGTTCGGGCTTCTGGCCGACAACTCCCTGACGCTGGCCGGTGTCAACACGTACACGGGCGACACGCGCGTGGAGGAGGACACGCTCGAGCTCGCCGGTTCCGGTCAGTTGGGCGGCGGCTCGTACACCGGCGCGGTCCATCTCACCGGGGACCTCCTCTACCGCAGCCTCGCCGACCAGCGCCTTGACGGCGCGGTCGCGGGCGTCGGGAGGCTGACCCGGGCCAGCTCGGGCCTCCGCTCCGACCGCTTGGCCTACATGGCCTTCCTTCCGACCGCAACCAAACTGATCTACACCAACAAACTGGTGTCTCTATCCGCCTGCGTCGCTGTGGAGGGAGTGCTGGGCGGCGCGGCGATCAACAGCAAAATGCCGCTTCCCGCCACCGTCTACCACTATGCGAAAACCTCGACGAACATCACGTATCAGTTGCAGGCGATCGACGGCGGACACCTCAAATGCGTCAAGGTCGAGCTGACCCAGACGGCCGACGGCATCGCGGCCCGGCCCGTCTACGCCCGATATTTCACAGGCGGCATTCCCGGCTATAACTTCGATGAAGGGGGCAACACTTTCAGCATCGCGACCTCGTACGACGTTCACGGCTACGGGGTTGCGGAGTCGGCCGCGGTCTTCCAGCGCGAATCCGTCCTGACGCTTGCCGGCACCAACAGTTACACCGGAGGGACCGAGGTGCGGGGCGGCGTGCTTGAGGTTGTGTCCACCAACGGACTGCCCGCCACCGGCATGATCCAGGTGAATGGGGGCGAGATGATTCTCAGGGTGCCCGGCATGAACGTGGGCAATCCGGGAGGCGTGGGCAACAACAACACCCTTTTCGTCAACAGCGGCGGCAAGCTGACCTTGGCCCGCGAGTTCAATGCCGGCTACAGCCGTCCCATCCTGCTCGACGGCGGCATACTCAACTGCACCTTTTTCCAAGGGAACGACTCCGCCAACTATGTGAACCGGCTGACCCTCCGCAATGGCGCCCGGACCATCGGATATAAATTGCGCGTGGGGTATAATTCCTCCGCCCTGTATACCGTGTCCGGCACCCAGCCGTCCGTGATCGAATCCGGCCTGAACCTGGCCAGAAGCGGTTCGTATAGCCTGACCGTGGACGTGCACGACGTCACGTCCGATCCGCTTCCGGACCTGATCATATCCGGCGTGATCCGGGATTATGACGCTTCGTTTTCAGAACTGCCGTTCATCAAGACCGGTCCCGGCACACTCAGCCTCTCCGGCGCCAACACGCATGTCGGGCTCATCACCGTCAACGGCGGAGCGATCTCCTTGGGGGCGAACGCCACGCTCAATCCCGGCAATCCGATCCGCCTCAACGGCGGCTCCTTGGAGATGGGGGCCTTCACCAACACGCTCGGCGTGTTGACGCTCGCCGCAAACAGCGGACTCACGCTCGGCAGCGGCCAGATCACCTTTGCGGACAGCAGCGCCGCGGCATGGTCCGGCACGCTCGCGCTGACCGGTACGCTGCAACGCTTCTCCGTGCGGTTCGGCACCGACGGTTCCGGTCTCACCGCCGCACAGGTCTCCGCGATCCGCTTGAACGGCGAACACGTGCGGCTTCGTGAGGACGGCTATCTCTCCCCGGGCATGAGAGGGACGGTCCTGAGTGTTTATTAAGAATGCGAATCGCCAAGGTATAGGATACGACATGAAAACGACACGGAAGGCTTTTTGCAGAACATTGTCGGCGGGCACGGTCGGGGCGGCGCTTTGCCCCGCGCGGCTGTTCGGCCAGACGGCCGCCGGAGCGGGCGACGGCGGCGGTTTGGTCAAGCCCACGCCCCAGCACTTGGCCTGGCACGACATGGAGCTGGGCATGTTCTTCCATTTCGACATTCCGGTTTATCGACAGGACTGGAAGTGGCGGAGCTTCAGCGACTTCCCGGACCCCAACCTCTATCAGCCGAAGCGGCTCGACACCGACCAGTGGATGGAGGCCGCCCAGGCGATGGGCGCCAAGTACGCCATCTTCGTCGCCAAGCACTGCAGCGGCTTTCTCCAATGGCAATCCGACCTCTATCCCTACGGCGTGAAGCAG
>Ga0209066_10005695_pt1 | contig 13030 bp, 11 predicted proteins | sample All_14_2_FD_187198 | JGI IMG/M metagenome (GOLD analysis project Ga0209066, IMG submission 187198) | Freshwater microbial communities in response to fracking from Pennsylvania, USA - Allegheny Zone_MetaG_DW_15 (SPAdes) (version 2) ...
TGATAGAATCGAAAGCTGTTGCGGCTGTAGCTCAGTGGATAGAGTATTGGCCTCCGAAGCCAAGGGTCGTGGGTTCGATCCCCGCCAGCCGCACCAAAAACAACGGAACCACAATAAACACGCGGGTTCCAAGCGAATCGGGCCTTCCTGAAGACTGCACTGTTCCACAAGCCTGTACCACATGGGCGAAAATCAGGAAGTGCAAGAAGTGAAGCTGCCCCCATATGTCAAGAAGCGCGGGAACGTCTATTGGTTCCGCCGTCGAGTTCCTGAAGAACTCATCCCCGTTGTCGGCCGCGCCGAGTTCATGGAAACCCTGCGAACTACCGATGTCAATGCCGCTCGTACCAAAGCGGCGTACAGGAACGCGGAGGTAGAAGCCGAGTTCGCGCGGGGAAGAATAACGATCAAGCGTCAGGCCGTCGTCCCCATTCTCGTGGAGACCCCAACACCTGAAGAGCAGCACTACATACGGGCGGCGGTACGAGCGCATGTGCTCGAAGAGGATGAGTCCATGCGCATGGCGCGACCCGACGACGACACGGTGGAAGCCTACCAGGGCATCAGGTCCGACCAGTTCGACGAAGCCGTAAGGGCTCTGCAGTCGGGGCGAGTAGCGTGGGGCCGCGAAGAGAAAGCTCGCTTTGGCAAGCTCCTGGCCGCCGTAGGTGTTCAGGTGACTCCAGGTACCCCTGCTTGGGACATCGTGACCTACAAGGCTGCTGAAGGTCTCCATGAAGCGTTGAAAGACATCGGCAGCCGCATCAACGGGAATTTCGTTTCCACGCCCCCGCGGCCCGCGACGCCAGTGACACTGGCACCGAATTCGGAGGAAAGCGCTCCAACCTCTGCAGCAGTCACCCTCGGCGATGTCATCGACCACTACCTCAAGGGCCTCCCGTCCAATGACTTCAAACGCAAAGTGCGCAGGTGCCTCCAGCTGTTCGGAGAAATGCTCGGGCGCGATCTCAATGTGAACGAACTACGTCAGAAGGCCGTCACCGACTTCATGCGTGACATCTGCCGATTGCCTGACAAGTGGGCGCGGAGGTTCGATACGGGTGTGTCTATCAAGTCGATGTTGGCGGAGGAGACGGAGAAGGTGATGAGCCCAAGCACCTACGAGGGCAACTACCGAGGGCCTCTGGGGACGTTTCTGACGAGCGCAGCGCGAGACTTCGGAGACGATGGGTTCCGCCTGCTCACGGTGGGGGGCATTAAGTACACGGGCGACCGACAGGCGGAGGAGGACCAGCAGCGGGCGCTTACAGACGGCGAACTAAAGTCCCTGTTCGAAGGGGGCGCCTTTCTCCAAATTGCGCGAGACCCCAAGCAAGAGCCGCTTTATTGGTTGTTGGTCGCAATGCTTTTTACGGGCGCACGCCCCCGTGAGGTGTGTCAGCTGAACCCTCAGGCCGACTTTGGGAAGTTTGAAGGACACTGGTATATCGACTTGGACGAGAAAAGCTTGGCTGGGGTAGGAGTCAAGAAGTCCATCAAGACTGGCGAGGCACGGCGCGTTCCCCTGCACGCTGAACTCGTGCGTTTGGGGTTCCCTGAGTACCTCCAGCGGATGAAAGAGTCCGGCGCGGACCGCCTCTTCCCCTCATGGCGGGTGAAGGGCGGTAACCCTTACACGGCTCACTACCAGCTTGTTGCGGGCCTGTTAAAGGACATCGGGCTGTACACGCGTTCTGCACCGCCGGGAGAGCAAGTCACAGGCGCCTACACGTTGCGCAAAACATTCATCACTCAGTGCCGCAATCACGGCGTCGTTTCCAAAGAAATTACCGGTCATCACGACGGGTCTACAACAGCGATTCAGGACCGTCACTATGTATTTGGGCCAGAACCCTTTGAGCGAAAATTGAGTGAATTGAAGAAGCTGGTACTCCCCATAACTATTCCCATAGCAAGCTACTAACGCCGTGTGGGTCACAGGCTACGGAGTAATGCCGAGCATAACTAGGGGAACTGCAGGAACACCGCGCCCTTGTCTCACAATGTCGTAGAGCGCGCTCTCGTAGTAACCTGGCCCAGAAGACATTTCTTTCTGCATGCTTTTCATTGGCAGTATCTCGATGCCGCAGTCAATCTGGTCGCCGACATAGAAGGCCAGATGCTTGACGAACACATCGTATGCAATGAACGGATACTTGCCAAACTGCACTTCAATCGCCACTCGATCTTTCACGAAGTCAGTCTGGTTATAGGAGAGGATGGGCGTCTTCCCTTCGGCCTCGATCATCTTCTTTTGCTGAGCCTCTGGCTCGTCGATAGTCTGCCGAATGAGCTTCTCATCGTCCGTAACCCAATATCGCACTCTCGAATCGTGCCACCCCGCTCCAGTAAGGTGCCTATGGAACTCGACGTTGAGCTCGGCTGGGTTGTACTTCAGCTCGCCCATCATGCGGGCTTCTTTGGATACTTTGGTTTTGCACTTCTCCGCGTCGATTGAGTCGATGATGGATTCGATCTCGGTCCAGAAGCCTGGGCGGCGGACTTGGAGCCACTCAAACCCGTTCAGATGTGAGTACGTAGCCGCGATTTTCATGCAGCCCTTCGCACTCTGGTGTAACCCAACGAGTCATTGGTAGTTGCGCCCACAGCTGCGCCAGCAACAACGGCATTCGTGTTCAAGAGCAATTTTTTCCACCCAAGGACATCTCCAGCTTGTCCCGGGTCGAGCAGAGCCTCTAAGACGCTGTTTAATGGTCCAAGTTGCTCGAAAATACCCATGACATCTGCTGCTGCATCACGTATCTCATCGACAATTACGTACGGGTGTACGCCTTCTGCCAACTCGCGAGTCCACACGCGCTGAACATCACTCGGGTCCAGCGTCTGCATGAGAAGTCGCAGCGAAGTAAGTCGATCCTCAACCGCCTTCCGTACTGGATCGAGTTCACGTGCGCGGCGAAGCACCTGCAGAACACGGGCATCAAGTCGGAGTTCCTGGATGCTTTTGGAACTGCCGTAGAAGAACGACACATTCCATGCTGCCTCCCCACCCGAGAAGCTATTCGCCAATTCAAATCGCATCCCGCTTTTGAAGCGCAGTCCTGGAATCGCAGAGCGAAAACGTCGATCTGGGCTGTAGTTGCTGCCTCGCGTATCGGGCAAAGTGCAGGGCGGCGGAAGGGAGGGGCCTTGAAAGACCTTTGACGCCTCTTCCGGCTGTATCAGCTCGGACGGTTGAACTTCACGCATGGCTTGCGCGATGTAGAACGTCATAAGTGGTGGAACTGCGTTGCCGATGAGTTTGAGCTTCGCTTGATAAGATGATCCGTAGAACTGAAAGTCAATCGGGAATGTCTGAAGGGATGCCCGCTCTCTCACGCTGAGGCGTCGATAAGTCCCAACCTTCCGCTCATCCTGAACAACGACGCTTTCTCGCGATACGCGTGTGCATAGAGCGGTAATTGTCCGAACTGGCCTATCAAGCGGGTCTGGGAATGGCATGTTGTTGTAGACGGGGTGATGAGTTTTCGCCTCCCGATTCATCCGCTCCTCTTCATGTTGGAGCGGCATTTCGAGCTCATGGTCCACCAATCCCTGTGGCAGAGCCCTTCGCCCGTAGATAGGGTCCTTGGGACGGGAAGATGCAAGTTCCTCCATCACCTTGCCTAAGGTGCGCACCGGGCAGTATTCCCGGTAAGACCTGAGTAAGTCAAAGTCGAAGTTGCCCGCGATGCAGCGAGCGCGGCGCTGGGGAACGCCAAACTCCTCCATGTTCACAACTTCGATCCGCATGTCTTTCCTGAGCAGTTTGGCGAAGCGATGCAGCCGGCCACCCTTTTCAAACTCGGCTTCGAGAATTCCTGCGACGCGAGGTACGTTCTCCATTGCCCAGAACTTTGGCTTGACGTGCGCCACAACTTCAAAGAACTTGTAGATGTCTTTGAAGCCGTCCTCCAGGTCGCCCTGCCCGCCTCGATTGGCGTACGAGAACTGGGTGCAAGGGGGGCTACCTACGACGATCTGAATGTCGAGCGGCAACTCGGCCAAGCTCAACGCCCTTATGTCGACTTGATTGGTCTTGTGGCCGTTGTTTATCTGGTTGGTCTGATTTGCAGGGGACCACCATTCGTACGACGCGACCACATCGATGCCCGCCATTTGCATGCCGAGGGACCACCCGCCAACTCCTGAGTAGAGGTCGATTGCTTTCATTGTCGAGGGTGCTCCAGCGTGCAGGTTTTTCAAACCGCAATGATACGAGGAGGGCGGACGACGACGCTGCCGCCCCCTGGCGGAAAAACTGCAAAAAAAATGTGAGCCCGTAGTTGACAAGCCACGCAGGTTGGTTCCCCCCCCAGGGGGGCTCTTCGCTGCGCCGTCCTACCCGCCTGTGGCAGCGCCATCGCCGAACCACAGAGGACCCGTGGACAGGCTCGGGGGATGGAAGGGTTCGTGGCTGTGTCATCCACGGCGCTAAAGTGCTGCGGTAGGAGGAAGAAAATGAGCACAAACGAATACGATATGAACAAGGTGCCGGGAAGGGTGTATGTGAGCCCGAGCCTTGCCGCTTTCGGGGAACCAGACCGGAAGGTCCGCATCCTCTCTGCCGTGCTTAGTACCGACGAGGACTACACCTTCGCGCAGGTCAAGAAGGAAGTCATACTTCGGCTCACCGGTGGAAACAAGAAGCTCATTAAGGCAACCGTCTTCGAGGACAACCGGGGCATCCGCAGCTTGAACTTACAGGCTTTCACGCCCAGCAACGCCAAGCCGCATGCCGGTTCGTTCACTCTCCTCGGGAACGAGATTCAGGAACTCATCGAGTTCATCAACGCCGTGCAGGTCATGCCATTCTCAGGGACTCATTCCATCAAAGTCCCAACTGACCAGCTTCGTCAAGCCATCCTCTCGCGGGAGCAAGCAGTGCTTCTGCTGGAGCAAAACGAAGAGGTCGTCACCGAGGCACTGAAGACCCGAGTGACCAAGGCAGACATCGTGGCTGTGGGGTACCGCAGGCAACAGCTTGACATCTTCGCGAAACTCCTCGATGACAGCAGATACTTCGACAAGTTCTGCGAGGAGTTTCCATCGCCCGAGGCCCTTTGGCAGAACTTCTTCGAGAAGAACACGTGGATGTTCGGCTACGGGCTGGGCTACCTTTTCGTGTCTTCACTGGACGACTCCAAGCTGGAACAGGTCGTGCAAGGGGCATCACTCAGTGGCTATGGGAAACGGGCGGACGGGGTGATGAAGACGCGTGGGGCGGTTTCCAACCTCTGCTTCGTGGAAATCAAACGTCATGACACCCCCCTGCTCAGTGGGAAGCCCTACAGGGTCGGTTGCTGGGCGCCCTCGGCCGAACTCGCGGGTGCCGTCGCGCAGGTTCAAGGAACCGTCCACGCGGCTGTGGAAACCATTGGAATGAAGTTCACCGGGCTGGATGAGGATGGGTTCCCCACGGGCGAAGAAGCCTTCAACATCCAGCCGAAGTCCTACCTCGTCGTCGGCAGCCTTCGGCGACTTGTAGGCGATCATGGCGTGAACGTGGGGCAGGTGAAATCGTTCGAGCTGTACCGCCGGTCCACGACAGCCCCTGAAATCATTACCTTCGACGAGCTGTACGAGCGGGCTCGTTTCGTGGTCAATCACAACGGCTGAAGGCTGTGACCGAAATCGTCCGGTTCCGGTCACCCCTCTGTAGCCATGTCCGAAAGTGTGCTTGACAGCATTGCGGACATGCATGATGATGCGGACATCCTTTTCGTACATCACACACCATGACCACCTCCACTGCCCGTGTCTTTGCCTACTGTCGGGTGTCCACCTCGGACCAGACCACCGAGAACCAGCTCCGCGAGATTGCCGCAGCAGGCTTCGCGGTGACCCCTCGAAGGGCCGTTGAGGAGACCATATCGGGCTCCGTAGCGGCGTCCGAGCGGCCCGGCTTCAAGAAGCTCCTGGACAAGATGGAGGCCGATGACATCCTGGTGGTGACTAAGCTGGACCGCCTGGGCCGCAACGCAATGGACGTGAGGAAGTCGGTGGAGACGCTGGCCGAGCTGGGTGTGCGGGTGCACTGCCTCGCTCTCGGGGGTATGGACCTCACCAGCCCCGCCGGGAAGATGACCATGAGTGTTATCGCCGCCATGGCTGAGTTCGAACGCGACCTCCTCATCGAACGTACCGAAGCAGGCCTGTCCCGAGCTAAGGCACAAGGGAAGACGTTTGGGCGGCCTTGGAGCGTGTCTGCACCCCAGATGGAGGACATCCGCGAGAAGCTCGCTAGGGGCTCTTCCGTGGCTTCCCTGGCGAAGGAGTACAGCACCAGCCGCCAGACCATCATGCGCATACGTGACGCCGTCGGGGCTGCGTCGGCATAGCTTTACTCGTTTTTCGGGTGTACACTCGCTATTTGAGTAACCATCCAGGAAACGAGTATGACCAGCTTTCTCCGCCAGCGCCGAACCGCCATGCGTCTTTCCCAGGGGGACCTTGCGGAGGCTCTCGGGGTTTCTCAACAGACCGTCGCACGGTGGGAGACTTCGGGTCAGGTGCCCGCCAAGTACATCAAGGACCTCGCGGTCACCATGGGTGCTCGCGCGGAGGACTTCTTGCCGCGAGGCGAAGAAGGCCCAGGTCGGCGGTCGGTGGTAGGGCTGATTCCGAAACAGCACGTTGAAGACAAGGACGGGGGGGACGATGCGACGCTTCCTTTTGGCGATGTCCATCTCCATTTCAACGACCGCACCGGCCCGTGTGTCTACAGCTATCCAGTCACTTGGGGCACGCTCAACCTCATCCAGGAGCAACTCGGGGACGTTGGTCTGGGCTTCGTTCGAACGACTCCCTGGGTTCAGTTCGAAACCTTAAACAACAAATGGGTCACGGTGAACACTCAGGTGATCGACCGGATCACGTTTGTGGATGACGATGAGGAGCAGATGACGTCGTACGAGCACGAGGAGGTCTACAAGGCCGCGCGGGAGCTGTGGTCCCGTATGCCAACCGTGGAGGAGATGGATCAAGAGAACTTCCCATACTCCAAGCGGCTGTTAGAAAGCGTGCAGGACCTCATCGCCACGTTCGCGGAGGACGCCTCGACTGAGTTGGAAGGGATGACCGTTGACTTCACTTCTGGCGGGCGACTGTCGGGGGTGGTGGACTCAGAGGTCGCGTTGTCGCTAGATGGAGTGTTCGGGCCGCCGATGAATGCAGACCTTGAACCGCATCAATTTATCCAGTTGAGCTTCCGGGACGTTGGGACCTTTGAGCATGTCCGACTGGGTGCTGTCAGGCGCATTGAGGCATCGCTCCTGGCGTTCAACGAGGCGTGCGAGCTAGATGCCGACGACTGTTGATCGACATCCCCGGCGCACCATCTTTTTCGTGCCTGTCCCTGAGTGGGGACGGGTACAAATCCTCCTACCTATGCTCATGCAATGTCGCGCGACCGGCTGCCCAGCCGCAGCCCACGGTTACTCCACGTACTGCCAGAACCATAAGCAGAACCTCCGCCGTCACGGCGCACCTACTCAGAATGGCGTCACCGTCCACGAGCTGCGCCCCTACGTCAACCTTGTGGAAATACGGAAGGCCAAGAACCCCACCAGCGAGGCGTGGACCATCCTCTCAGCCCGCTGGGATGTCGTTCAGGACCAGGCCAGGGCCACCCTCCGGCGTTTCTCAGAAGGTCTTGCGGGCAGCCGTGTTGACCGTCTCGCGGCCCATCACCTCGTCATGGTGGGCCAGTCCGTCAAGCCGTGGGTCGTGGTGAAGACCTCACTCGCCTTGTTCATCATGCAGGAGCAGCGTCCTACACGGTTCGCCACCGATACCGCCTTTGACTTCCAGTTGGTGCGCCGTGTGCGGGGCCTGACGGAGTCCAACGCGGGGGCCTACTGGGACCACAAGGAACAGCGGAGCAAGCGGGTCTACCGTGACATCCCGCCTCGTGTCATCCAGGCGATGGCGCACCCACTCAAAGCTGCCTTCGGGGCTGCGGGGTTGATGCTGGCCGCGAAGGAACGTGAGGACATTGCCAAGGCAAACGACGAACGCCGACGGCTTGCCGCCGCGCTGGAGGGCTTGGAATGAGCGCTCCTGGCAGCACACGGAAACAGACAGCGTTGACGGACGTTGCGATGGCGATACTTCAGGAGAACCTGGAGAGCGTCGCGTTCGGTGGAAACCGGCTGACCGAAAGCCACACCTCCGCGCTGCGGCAGATGGTGGATTTGATGGGCCAATACGCAACAGGTTCAGCGTATGGCCGTAAGGCCATTGCCATCCCAACAGGTGGCGGTAAGACCAGCGCGATTGTGGCGTTCATCACCGCGCTACACCGGCAAGGCTGTGACGTTCCCCTGTCCGTGGCCGCGTCCCGTGTGGAGGCCCTGTGTGGGCTGTACCGCTCATTGTTGGCGCAAGGTGTTCCTGCTGAGAAGGTAGGGTTGAAGCACTCTTCTGCTACGGCGTCGATACCCAGTACAGGAGACACGCCATACCTCTTCCAACTCGTTACCCACGCACGTGTTCGGGGCGGCACAGACCTTGAACTCCTTGTTAGCTACAAGGGGCTACCCCGTGCCCTATGCCTGTATGACGAGACGATGCTTCGCTCCGAAGTCTTCTTCCTCACGGACACTGACTTGAGGCAAGCGGTTGCGTCCCTCACTGTGCTTGCGGAAGACTCCGGCGATCTGGTGCTTCGGGCCGCAGCTGGCTTCGCTGGTGCTTGCTCGGACGCCATCCACGCGATCGCTGTCCAGATGAAGGACGAGCCAAGCGAGCAAGGGCTTGCGGTGGAGTTGCCCAAGGCCCAGTCACGCGCACACCTTGAGGTGCTCCACGAGGCCATCCGCAAGAAGAAGGGGCGACTGCAACACGCGGACAAGTTGCTCGGGATGATGGAGGCAGCTGACCAGCCTCTTCGCGTGGTGGCGACCCAGCAAGGTACTGCCGTGGTGTTCGTCACACAGGTGCTGCCACCGGCGCTGACCAACGTCCTTGTCCTTGACGCAAGCACGCCAATCCGTACCCTGGTTTCCTTAGACCCCACGATCCAGCAGGTGACCGTACCCTCGTTCAAATCATTCGAGGCGGTGGAGGTTCTCCAACTTGTGGCAGGTGGTGGTAGGGACTCGATCCTAGGATCGTACGCAGACACCCGCCGGGGCGTTGCCCCAGTCTCAAAAGAGGTCATTGAAGCGCTGCAGGCCGCTGAAGCTACACGTCCAGATGGCAGCATCCTCATCTACGGCTTCCTCCCTCGCAAGGGCCTGGACATGCTCGAACGACTGCGGGCCGATATGACCGCCTACGGGCTCGACCCGGATGCACTGACCATCAATGGGCGTCGGCGGTACGTGTTCGAGACCTGGGGCCGTCATGAGGGACTGAACGACTACGCCCACTGTGAGACCGTCGTGCTGGCAGGAGTTCTCCACCTTCCCCACGCTCACATCGCCGGAGCCATCAAGGGGCAGAGTGACAACATGGACAGGGAGGTATCCAACGAGCTCATCAATCGGGTGGTCAGGAGCGAGGTCGCCCACTGCGTCTATCAGGCAGCAAGCCGGGGGAGTTGCCGGGTTGTTCGAGAAGGTACGGCATTGTCCATGACGCTCGTGGTCATATCGCCAGATGCAACCTTGGAGGCGTCACTGACACCCGTCATGCCGGGCGTTCGATGGACGTACGTCGATCCTCTCCACCTCAGGCGTGGAAACGTCAGTGGTAAACGGACGCAGATGTTGGGGCGCATCCTGACCTATCTCGCGGGCACCCCTGATGGCATCGATGAGGTTGCCAGCAAGGCAGTCAAGCAAGGACTGACGATTGATGGGGCTGCTGACGACAAGGCGTTCACTCGCGCTGGAGAAGACTTGGACATCCTAGAACATGGGTGGACAAGAAAGGGGCGCACGTTCGTCCGAGGCGCGACCGCGTATGGTTTCACGGCGGTCGGAGAGGAGGGGGCATTCGTGTGGCAAGACTAAAGGACATCTCCTATTAGAAGAATCGACCCAGGTGTCTTGTGGACTTCTTTTGGTGGTCCGCTTTTAGGGTGTGGTTTGTGGCCAGCCTCTCCCGGCGATGTCCCGCAAGATGCCCAATACGCGCACCCGTCTGGCCGCCACATCAGTGGCACTCGGGGCACGCTAGCGTCGAGTGTGAACATGCTCTAAACTCAAGCCGTTAGCACTCCATTCAGAATCCAGAGACACGACGTTGTCAACTTCACGCAAGGCTCCCACGGCAAAGCTCCAACTCACCGTTGACGCTGCGACGGAGCGTCTTCTGCAGGAGATGACCACGCTCGGCGTACACGGCACGACGAAGTCCGAGGTTGCGGTGTCAATCCTGCGAAGCTGGCTATGGGCCAACGAGGAGAAGTTGCGCCAGAATGGAATTGCGCTGACGCCCACCACTCCGACCCCACGAGGACGCTGAAACAGATGGCTGCGCCCCGACACCTGAACAAAGCCCCGATTCGGGAGGGGCTCATCAGTTTGCAGTTCGAGCCCGTCCCCATGGATGCGGTGAAGGAGTTCTCTGAGGCCATTGCGTCGAGATACGACAACGCCCTCGACATCTGGAGTCATGCGTTCGAGTTGCAGCTTGGGCAGGCAACGCCCACGAGGAATGAAAGAAGTGCCAACGGGCGCCGCTTCGATTCGCCGAAGGAAGGGTCTCCGCACGTTGTACTGGTCCAGCGCAACAGTTTCATATTCAGCCGTCTGCAGCCGTACAGTGACTGGAATGACCTGCGCGGTGCTGCTCAGCCACTTTGGAATCTGTTCGTAGAGATTGCGAAGCCGGAGAGAGTGACTAGGGTCGCTGTTAGGTACATCAACGCGATGACGCTGCCTCTGCTACCTGGAGAGGATTTTTCCAAGTACCTCACCGCCTCCCCGCAGGTGCCCCCTGGCCTCCCCCAAGCGGTCTCGGGGTTTCTCCAGCGGATCATGACTCACGATTCACGCGGGAATCTGGCAGTGGTCACGCAGGCGTTTGAGGGTGCAGAGGCGACCGGTTCGGCGGATATCACCGTCATCCTAGACATCGACGTTTTCAGGAATACCCAACTATCCCCGGTGGATGCGCAGGTCTGGGGTATCTTGGACAACCTGCGGGATTTCAAGAACAACATTTTCTTTGAGCACATTACTGAGGCTACGATGGAGCTTTTCCAATGACGACACTTTCCGCATACCGCCATCCGCTGTCTGAGCGTCTTTACTCCGGTGGCGCTGGTGCGGATGCCGGGAAGGTGTTGAAGCTGGCCTACGAAGCAATCAGCAACCTGGGCAGCAGCGACAGCTATACACCGACGAAGCACGAACTGTTTGCAATGCACCTCAAATCTCTTCGAGGTGAGGCCCCCGAGCCGTTCGGCGACGACACGCTCCTTGCTGCGACTGCCTTTTGGTCGGTCTTCCCCAAACATTTTGCGGTTCCTGAACTGTCTCTGGACGACGACGGAGAAGTCATGTTCGATTGGTCGCCCAGCGCGGGCCGGATGGTGACTGTGGCCCTGCGGTATGACGGACGGATGTCGTACGCAGCTCGACTCGGGGGAGGGAGAACACGGCATGGCACTGAGTACTTCAATGATGCGTTTCCTGCGTGGCTTGGCGACTTACTTTCGGAACTGGGCAGCTAACAAGGTACGCGTTCCGCTGCGGGCGGAGGAGTCGGTCACACGCTTCGTATTCCGCACCGAGCACCTGTTCAAGGACGGGCGTGCCAAGCCCAAAGCGTTCATGCCTGAAACGCACCCTGCGACGGGCGAATTTGAGTTGTCCGTATGTCGCCTTGAGGGCTGTCCAGAGCAACGTACGTGGCACGTGGGGAAGACGTGTCGTCGCGATGTTGCCTTGAAGGCTCGCGCCGACTTCCCTGCAGATGTGGCCTTCCAAAACCAACTTCACGGTTTCAGAGCGCCTGAGCCAGACTATGCTGAGCACGCGATCCTCTTGGGCTGGCCGCCTGCCGATGGAGACAAGTCCCATCGCATGTCAATCGCACAGGCGTTGGCCGACGCCGCCAGGGTTCACGCGCCACCAACATAACGCCACCTGTCCTCCTCCCGAATGCCTGTCCGCGCTCGGGGTCTGGCACCGGGCAAGCCCCACAGGTTGCCGTGAAGACCATCCTCGAAGCGTGCCATGAAGGCCGTGGAGGCAGTTTCGGGACCATTTGAAGACGACGAGGAAGGCCAGGGGGTGCCTGTGCGTCCTTGATCGCTGCCTGTTCCGCAAACTGTTCCACAATCCTGTGCCACAATCGACACCGCAGTCCGCCGAAGGGCCTGATTTCATGCGGGTTCCCAGCCGGTGAGCCTTTCTGGAGTGGCTCCCCGCCAGCCGCACCACCATCACAACGACTCGCGTGGGTTCCCCCTGTCCCGCGCGACAATCCAGCAAGTCCCTCTTGGGCTGTTCATTCGGTCGCATGCGACAGGTAGCCTTCACGGATGACCCAGTTCAGTTTCGAATTTGACCCGCCCAAGCCCACGGAACCGCCGGCCGTGGTGCCCGTTGTGGCGCCCGTGGCGCTGGATCTGGAGCAGATGGCGCAGTTGCTGGAGCAACACGCCGACTACCGGGTCCTGCGCCGGTTGGTGCCCTGCATGGACTACGGTCCCCATCCCGGCAACCCGGGCGCCGGCCTGCGCGTGCTGGTGCTCGACACCGAAACTACCGGGCTCTCCCACCAGGCCGACAAGGTCATCGAGCTGGCCATGTTGCTGGTGCAGGTGGACGCCGCCACGGGCTTGCCGTGGGGGCCGGTTGAGGTCTTTGAAGGTTTCGAAGATCCCGGCATGCCGATTCCGCCGGCGGCGCTGGCCGTGACGGGCATCAGCGACGACATGGTGAAAGGTCAGCGCCTGAACGACGAGCAGGTCGCGGCCATGGTGTCGAAGGCCGATCTGATCGTGGCGCACAACGCCGGGTTTGACAGGCCCTTCGTGGAGGCCCGTTTTCCCTGCTTCGCTGCCAAAGCCTGGGCCTGTTCGTTCATGGACATCGACTGGAAAGCGACCGGTTCGGGCTCGTCCAAGTTG
>Ga0209066_10005696_pt1 | contig 13028 bp, 14 predicted proteins | sample All_14_2_FD_187198 | JGI IMG/M metagenome (GOLD analysis project Ga0209066, IMG submission 187198) | Freshwater microbial communities in response to fracking from Pennsylvania, USA - Allegheny Zone_MetaG_DW_15 (SPAdes) (version 2) ...
TTATTGATAAGTCCTTTTTATTCGCTTAAATTGGCTTGAGGTGTGCACTTGTCGGGGTTGCAGGGCGAAAGCGCGGCAGAACGCCGCAAAACGGCCCAAAAAAGAAATCCTTTTTGGACCGTGCGGATAAATTTCGAAGGGGTGGGAAGAAATATATCAAGTTATCTAAAATCGTAGAAGCTTAAATAAGTTTTTATGATTTTAAGTCTTTACGTTTTAAAGTTCACAAGCATTGCCGCAAAAGGAACATCGCATTTTGAAAAAAAGGAAACTCGACAAGGAAAAACAACAACAGATGCCGTTTGTAGTCTTTTTATTTTTTCTTGCTATTTATAGCTTTCCGGCTTTCCAACACATTGATAGACAATTGGTTAAAAGGCTATATATAACGCAATGGGGAAATACTATAACGGATTGGGTAGCCAAGCATAACGCAATGGGGAAATACTATAACGGATTGGGTAGCCAAGCATAACGCAATGGGGAAATACTATAACGGATTGGGTAGCCAAGCATTTTTTAAATATAACATTTTGGGGAATGCCTGCTTCCGCACCCTACTATAACATTTGGAAACTAGCGTTATATTTGCTCGAAATAGGCAAATCATGAAGCAAATGGTTCGAAAGTCGAACGACCTCGTGGAGGCACGCTTCAAGTTCGACTTGTACGAGATGAGACTTTTCCTGAAAATGGTGTCCATGGTCAAGAACGAGGACGCCGACTTTCAGGTCTATCGGGTCTATCTGCGCGACGTGGTGCAGGAGTTCGAGCTAGGCAACAGCGGCTACGAGCGCATCCGGGAAGCAGCGCGTCGGCTCATGTCCAAAATCATCACGCTATACCTGGAGCACGACCTCGGCATCATGCGCTTCGAGACGCCCGTCGTCATCGGCTTGGGCAGCTTCGACAAGGGAATAGGGGAGCGGTTCATCGAAATCAGCTTCCACCCCAACCTGAAGCCCCACCTGCTCAACCTCAAGAGCCGCTTCCTGCTGTACGACATGCGGAACATCCTGCGGCTGCCTTCCACTTACTCCATTCGAATGTACGAGCTGCTGAAACAGTACGAGCGCATCGGCAAGCGCCGGTTCCGCGTGGACGACCTCAAGGAGATACTGGGCGTGTCGGAAGGTTACCCGCTGTACGGCAATTTTAAGCAGCGCATCCTGGACAAGGCCCAGAAAGACCTCGAAAAGCACACGGACATCAGTTTTACCTACGAGGAACGCAAGTCAGGCAAATCGGTCAGCGAACTGATTTTCACCATCAGGGGCAATGGAAAATTCTCCACCGCAGCTTCAAGCCCGGCGGGCGAGCAGCCTACGCAGGACGGCAAGGCAGGTGACCCAGTGGCCAAGGGCATCCACGAAATGGTGGCGGACTGGGCCAGCTTGGCCACGGTAAAAGAATGGCTCACTCAATACCCGGAAGAGCAGGTGCTACGGGGCATCAACTATACGCTGAACCAGGTGGCCGCTGGCGTGAAGATAGAAAACATGGGTGGCTACCTGTCCCGGATGGTGGGCCTGAGTGTCATCATTGACCAAAAGGAAACCAACAAGAAGGAAGCGGCCAAACTGAAGGCACAGCAACAAAAAAACGAAGACCGGAAGGGGGATTTGGAAAAACGGAAAACCGACCTCATGCGGGCTATTTCCGAGGCCGAAAACCAAATAATAACGGACATACTTTCGAATGCGGAGGTTGCGGAAGCAATATTCGAAAGCGTTAGGTCCGGCAGGTGGGGCAGCTTTTTTGAGGCAGGTAAAACAGCGGCGGAAAACTACCGCACGTCCATGACCGTTCGTGCAGCCATCAACAACGAGGTGAAATCGCGTTATGCGAAGCGTTTCCAAAAAATGAAGGAGCACGAGGAACTGGAGCGCGTCACGCGTACGCTAGCCTCCATGTGAAGCTAGTTGTTCCCTTGTTTCCCGTAGGCCTCGTTTTCCCTGTCAAAAAACGCATTCAGCATGAGCTTCAGCGTCGGATTGGTTACAAGTTGGCGCCTGAAAATGTACAGTATCCCGCCAAAAAGGCAATAAAAAGCGGACACGATGACGAACGCCTCGGCATATGAGCCTATCATGCCCCCTAGCCAGAATGCTGCCGCTAGGGACAGCATGATGAGCACCAACAAGGACAGGATGCCCAACACCAGGGCGGTCACCATTGCTGAAGTGGTTTTGCTGATACGCTCGGCGGCTTCCAAGCGGAAGTAGTCGCCCTGTTGCTTAAGGTACTGGCGGGCATATTCGAATGTTTCACCAGCGGAGTCCAGTATTTCGTCTGTATTTTTCATGGCAAAAAAAGGAAAAGGGAAGGAGAACGGCAGCCAAGTGTCCTACATTTGGCTGCCGGTTTAAGCACGTGCTTTTGGGAAACATCAGGCAGTCACCTGACCGTTTGAGTAGGTCTTTTTTACTTCAGTGCCCACTTCCTTTGCTTTGCTGGCAGTGGTTGCAAAAGCTTCCTGTGCCTTTGAGGCAATGTCGGCGGCAGTGGATTTGACCTTGCTGGTCAAGTCGCCGACGTAGCCGGCGGCCTTGGCGGACTGCTCTTTCAGCGAATCCGCTGCTTTTTGGCGCTGCTCGCGGCCCTTGTCGGAATTCAGGTAATAACCCGCTGCGCCTCCGGCGATTGCGCCAAGCCCAGCGATTACGGCGATTTTTGAACTAGTTTTCATGGTAAACTATTTTTGATGTGTTATAAAATTCAATTCTTGGCTCATTGCCTGGCAGTGTCGGCTTCCTCGTAGGCCAGCTGCGCCGATTGGCGCATCGCCACCCAAGTACGTTCATCTGCAGCCTGCATCGCAGTGAGCATTTCGTTCAACCTCAAGCGGTGGATTTTGAGCTTGTTGACCCTTTCTATCGTGCCGGTACTGGTGGCGTTTCCCTCCATGCGAACGGCCTGCGACAGGTCGCTTATCTCCGCATCCATTTTTTCAATCATGGCCATGAATTCTTCCTTGGAATTTTCGAGTGACTCGATGGAAGAACGGGAGGTTTTTGCCACTTTCATGGCATTGGTAGTTTCCATATTTCTAGGATAAATAGATTTAGATGTATGACCAAAACATCTGAATTTGCAATGGGTTTGGCTATATTTAAACTGTTTGGCTACAGTCTTTTAGTGAAACGGACGATATAGCCGCATGTTCAATGGCGATGCGGCTGCCGCCAATTATTTTGCAGGAATAGGGTAGGGTAGGCTAGCAATGATTTGCCGCTCACAGCTTGAACATGCACGATACACCACCGTTCTCCATCTATCACAAACCAATTGCCATGAAAAATCAAGTCGTCGTCAGCATAGACCCAATGAACGTCAAGCACAGCGTGATTGAATACGCGGAAGAGCTGGCCAGGGCTGCCAAGGCAGAATTGCTGATATACAGCGTTCAGGGGATGCCCATGTTGGGTGAAACAGAAATGTATGCCACTGCACCCCATATTGATTTTGTGCCGGGCGTAGTGGAGGAGGCGGAGCGGATAGGCCAGGCGGTCTATGAAAAAGTGAAGGAGCGCTACCCGCTTACGGTATTTGAGCAGGGCCTTGGGTTTCAGGCGACAGCCACCATCGGCAAAATGGAAGAAGTCGAAAGTGAAGGTGGTGGGTGCCTCCTCGTCATGCCCAAAACGGGCGACGACACTTGGTGGAACAACGTGGTTGGCAGTACCGAAATATCCGTGGCATCGGAGGTGAAGTGCCCCGTGCTGTTCGTGCCGGATGGTGTGGACTACAGCGGCATTTCCCGGATTTTGTATTTGGCGGACACGCAGGCGCTCGTGGATGGCAAGTACAAGGGCTTCCGATTCCTGCGTTATTTCTCCATGCTCCACGCTGCGACGGTGGCGGTGGGCTTCATCACCAACCAAGCAAAAGTGGAAAGGGAACAACTCCACCTCGGCGAGGCGATGGACAAGTTCCACAACGAGCTGCCGTTTCAGTTCCATGATGAATACCGTTTTTTCTTGGATAATTCTGCCGATGAAATATTGCAGATGGCGAGCCTTACCCGCACGGATATTGTGGCGTTCCCATACCGGGAATCCAGTATTTTCAGGCGTTTCTTCGAAAATGAGATTACCCGCACCTTGGTGCTAAAAGCCAATATTCCCGTGCTCGTTTTTTGATGAAAGGCACATATGGAAGCATTACGGAGGAAAAATTGAAATATTAAAAGTCTGGTGAACATGGTTATATCGAAGCCGTTTTACCAAAAAAAAAACAGATGAATATGAACGTTGTCAATTTTAAATAACTGCAATAAAAACCATTGCAGGCATGGATTTGGGGATTCCGCTATGTCTGCCCAAATCCATTTTTGATAACCTAAAAACATACGACCATGAGACCGCTAATTAATTTGTCCATTATGCTTTTATTGCCATTGGCCATTGGTTTCTCGTCCTATGATGGTGCCCCCACCACCGCAACCCCACGCGACACTGGCCGCTACTGCAACGCCCGCTTCGATTTTTGCCTGAACTACCCCGACCAACTGTTCACGCAAAAAGCCAAATCGGACAACGATGACGGCGTGCGACTGACCTCCGCCGATGGCAAACTGTGTGCGGAAGTCTCCGGCTCCTACAACGTGGCCAACTGGTCGCTGACCGACATCTATGATTTCACTTTTCAGGACATCACCGCCGACCACCCCGATGAGGTGAAATATATATCGTACAATATCGGAAAAACCTCCTACGAGGCCACTTTCCAATATGCCAACGAGCTGCATTACTATCATACGGTCTTGTTGCAAAACAACAGCTTCGTCACCCTGCTGATTTCCGTGCCGCTGGGCATGGAGGCCATGCTCGACAACCTGAAGGGCGACGTGTCGCTGGACACCCATAGTTAATCCCGTACGAACATATTCCGGTGCACCAAAAACTTGCCAAGGCCCTGAGCTTTTTGGCTTGCCGGGGGAGGCTTTCGCCGCTCCATTGGTGACCCGTTTTCCATCAAACAAAATTTAAAATCCATGAAAAACGCATTTTTTGCAATCCTACTTTGCGCTTGCGCAACGGCTGTCACTGCACAGCAAACCCTTTCCTTCGGCCCGGTAGTCGGCGTCAATTTTTCAAAAATCTCCGACGTGCGGAACTCTGAGTTCAATACGGGCTTCGCCGGTGGTGCCCAACTGACCTACAGCGACGTGAACAAATGGGGCCTCGGCGCTGCGGTGCTCTACTCACGGGAGGGCGTGGACGTGCAGTCCAACGGGGCTGAAGTTGCCACCAACCTGACCTATATCCGGGTGCCGCTGAAGGCCTATTTGTTCTTCCGCAAAAACGAGGATGCATTCCGCCCGAAAATATTCCTCGGCCCCTCCCTCGGTTTCCTAGTGGATTCCGACGTGAAGGTGGACGGCAACGAAATTGACATCGAGGGCAGCTACAACAAATTCGACTTCGGCGTGACCGCAGGTATTGGTTTCAATGCACGCATCACGCAAGGCACGTGGTTCAACCTCGATGCTGGCTACACTTATGGCCTCCTCGACGTGGCCGACAGTGCCAACGGCGGAAACCGCAATATCGGCATCACGGCTGGCGTGCTGTTCGGATTCTAAAAATTATGCACCAGAAGCCAGTGGTCGGCAAGCTTTGCTAGCTGGTCACTGGCGGGGTGCTAAAACAACTTTCAACATGAAAACTCATCCCATTTCCGAGAAATACAACGAAGAAATCCTGCTGGTGGCTTCCCACACGGGCGCCGACCCGCAGGCTGAAAACCCGCACCGAATCAAGCGTTTCAATACCTTAAAACCAGTAGTACCCCATGATTCCATTTTTGACGATTTAAACCCTCAAAACTAATGAAAAAGGCAATAGATTTTAAGTAATAGGTATTGGCTTAAAACCTGATTATCAAGTATTTATCTAATTCCTTGCACCTAATTTCTATTGCCCCTTTTTACCCAAACCAAATGGCAATTTCTTATTTCTAACCATTAAATTTTTTCAATTATGACTAACGAAAAAGATCCAAGGCGTCCGAATGAAACCGACCAAGAAAGGCGTCAAAGGGAACAGCGTGAACAACAGCAACAACAAGAACAGCAAACTCCCCGCCGCCCAAGGACGGATAAGGACAGCGACAAACAACCGCTGGGGCGCATGAACGACGACCCAGACATTGTTTAATCCAATCCATTTTCCCAAAAAATTCCAATACATACTGCCCAAGCAGGCCAACGGCCTCGCTTGGGCAGTTGTGTTTTTGGGCCGCACGGGCATTACTTTGCTGGTTTTGCCAACCCCGATTTTAAGCTTCTCAAATTCGAGAAGTTTAAAATAAAGACACAGATGGAAGTATTTTCCCCATATCCGACACAGGGCTGAACACCTGCCCTGCCTGCCCTTTTTACCTCCGATTTATCATTATTTCTAACCAAAAAAAATGTGATTATGAACCATCTATTGCTGTCCGCTACCAGCGTAAACGGGACGGACGTGAAAAACCGCTTGGACGAAGACCTCGGCCACATCAAAGACCTGATGATTGACACCGAAACGGGCAGAATCGAATATGCCGTGCTTAGCTTCGGCGGCTTCCTCGGCGTGGGAGACAAGTATTTCGCAGTGCCTTGGAATGCATTTACGATTGACACGGCGAAGGAGGAATTCGTCCTGGATGTCACCAAAGACAAGCTGGACACAGCGCCCGGCTTTGACAAGGACAACTGGCCAGAACATGCCGCATCCGACTATTTCAGGCAAGTGAACGAGTTCTATGACAGGCCATCAGTCCCAGTCATTTAAGACATAGGTGAAAATGTTATGGCGAATGGCCGACCTGTGATTGGGTCGGCCATTTTTATTGTAAAAAAAGGGTCGGCTCCTCTCCGAGCACCATTGCGCAGGTGGTTGCTGGCCGTCTGAACATAGCGGCCAGAAGCCCGTTTTAGTCGCCCCAAAACCTTTCACCAAATACCCGATTGCCCATGCCTAACAACCTGAGCCATAAGCTTAAGAACCTTAGCAAAAAAACCAAAATCGTTCTTGCCATATTGCTGGTGCTGGTGGCCGTGCGTCTGGTGCTGCCGTATTTCATCACCAAGCACCTGAACAAGGTTTTGGCAAAAAACATCGCCCCGTACAAGGGCCATATCTACGATGTTGACCTTTCGTTGTACCGTGGTGCCTACCGCATTTGTGACCTCCGGGTTGACCTCGTGGACGAGCAGGGCAAGCGTCCATTCCTGCATGCGCCGCACATGGATTTGTCCATCGAATGGAAGTCGCTGTGGAAAGGCTCGCTCGTGGGCGAGGTGGTGATAGAGTCGCCAGAAATCAATTTCAAGCTGGCGCAAAAAGGCTCGCAGATGGGCAAGGGGGCCGACTGGGTGCAGCTCGTGAAGGACTTTATGCCCGTCGAAATCAACCGCTTTGCCGTGCAGGACGGGCGGGTGGCTTTTATTTACCTCGACGGCCAAGAAGCTGGCTTCAACGTGGACTTCGAGCGCTTCCAGTTGGAGGTGAGGAACATCCGCAACGTGGAAGAGGAAGACAAGGCACTGCCATCGCCCGTGGTGGCCACGGCCAGTGCGCCCGGCAATGGCGGCCAGTTCAGTTTCACCGCCGATGCCAATTTCCTGAAACTCACGCCCGATTTCAACTACAACGCCAAATTCGAAAATGCCGAGCTGAAGGGAATCAACGAGATTTTCCGCTACCTGAGCAGCGGCATGGATTTCGAGTCCGGCAAGCTGAGCCTTTACAGTGAAATGGCCATGAAGGACGGCAAGTACCGGGGCTACCTGAAGCCCATCCTCATTGATGCCAAAATATTCAAGCGCAAGGAGGAAGACCGCTCGTTTGGGCAGGGCGTGAAGGAGTTGCTGGCAGAAGGCGTGCAGGAGCTTTTCGAAAACCACAAAAAAGACCAGACCGCAAGCCGCGTGCCCATCGAGGGCAGCGTGGACTCCAAGGCCAATACCGATATTTGGCAGACCATCCTCAGTGCCCTTTCCAATGCCTACATCAGGGCTTTCAAGTTCCAATTGGACAATACTATTGACTACGTCAATGTCTTTGAGAACGAAAAAAAGGGGGAGAAAAATAAGGGCGGCTGATAAACGGTCGGGGTGTTGAACACGGCGTTGGTTGCCCCGTTTTCCCTAAAAATGAAAGTGATGAATCAAATAACCATGATATGCCTGTCAACGCTGATGGCAGCCATTTTTGCCTGTTCCAAGGCCAATTCTGGCGCGCAATCGGCAAAAACCGAAAAGTCTTCGGAAGTGGCGGAAATCCCTTCCAAGGAAGATGACGAGCCGCTGAACAAAAACGCCTGGCTCGCCGCTTCCCAGCAACAGCTCCGCCGTTGGTACGGCTACCATGCCAAGGCCATCCCCGGCTTCAGCGCCAACGATTTCGTGGTGCTCGACACTTTCCACGAAGTGGATTTCATCCAATTGGACCTGACCGAGTTGGACCCCGCTCTGGCCAAGTACCGCATCCCATCTCCCGACGGCAAAAAGCAGCTCGACATCTACGGCTATGGCAAGCAACTGCTGCCCGACAAGAAGAAGGAAGGCCAGTTTGAGCTGGCTGCGCAAAGCCTTGAATCGGAGGTGGCCGTGTACGGCATGGCCGCCAACAAGAAGCTGCGCCTGCTGTTCTGCGGCGATGCCTGCCAGTTCGAGGATGCAGCGTGGATGAACAACGACATGCTAATCGTGGCGGGCTCCACCAGCGAGGTGGACAAAAAGAACCACCCGATGCTGTGGTGCATCAAGCTCAGCAGCAAATCGGTTTACCGCTTCATGCACCCTGCCGAGGTGTCCAATCGGCCCATTTCCTTCTTCAATGCAGTCATCGTTTCCCGATGAACCTGCACTCCGACTATCCCTACTGGATGATCAGGGAGGGGTTCAAAAATGCCTTCCCGACCCTCTGCGAACCGCTCAAGACGGACGTCCTGATTGTGGGCGGCGGCATCAGCGGTGCGCTCATCGGCCAGCGGCTGCACCGGGCGGGCATGGACATCACCATCCTCGACAAGCGTCACATCGGTTTTGGCAGCACATCGGCCAGCACGGCCATGTTGCAGTATGAAATTGACACCCCGCTTTTTCGCTTGATGGAAATGCGGGGCGAGCGGGCGGCCATCCGCTCGTACGAACTGTGCGCCGAGGCCATTGGAAAAATCGGGAAACTGGCCTCCAAAGTGCCTGAAAAATCAGGCTTCGAGGCCCATCCGAGCCTTTTTTACGCCAGTACAAAAAAAGACGTGAAGGAAATCATCGAGCCGGAGTACAAGGCGCGCAAAGCAGCAGGCTTCAAGGTGAAAATGCTGGACGAGGCTGCCGTGGAATCGAAATTCGGCTTCAGGGCACCCGCTGCCATCCTGTCTGAACTGGCGGCGCACGTGAACCCTTACCAGCTTACGCAGTATTTGCTGAAAAAACTCCAAAAAGACGGCGTCCGCATCTTCGACCTGACGGAGGTGGAAAGCTGGCAGCCACTGAAAAAAAGCGTGGAACTCAGAACCACGCAGGGGCACTCCATCACGGCCAAATTCCTGATTGTGGCCTGCGGCTACGAGTCGCAGAACTACCTGCCGAAGGACGTGACGCAGCTCAACTCCACCTACGCCATCGTCAGCAAGCCGATGGAAACCACAAAGAATTTTTGGTACAAAAACGCCTTGATTTGGGAAACGAAGCACCCGTACCTCTACATCCGCACGACGCGGGACAACCGCATCCTGGTGGGCGGGCGGGACGAACCGTTTTACAACCCAGAAAAACGCGACGCACTGCTGCCCCGCAAGCACAAGCAACTGGAGGCCGATTTCCAAAAGCTATTCCCCAATTTGTTATACCAGACGGATTTTGCTTGGGCTGGCACCTTCGGTGAAACGAAGGACGGGCTGCCCTACATCGGCAGCTATAACCACCCACGCACCCTGTTTGCGATGGGGTACGGCGGCAATGGCATCACGTTCAGCGTGGCTGCTGCTGATATTTTGCACGATATTATCATGGGTAAAAAAAGCAGCGATATAGGGCTTTTTGCATTCGACCGCTAAACCTATTTTCCATTATTGCAGCTTGGCCATCATTTGACTGGTGGCCGTTTTTTTATGATTAAACAAGGTGAAAACACCTGTTTTTACTGATGTTTTGGTAATTGAACATGCAGGCCACCTGCCCGTTTTACCGATAATAAAAAAGATAAAATGAGGAACGCAAAAAACATTATCCGCTGCACGTGCATGGCCGTATTCATGGCTGCATTTTCCTTCATTGGTTGCAACCAAAGCAACCCACAATCCACTGCTGAACACCAGGAGGCCGTGGAGCTTACCGAAACCATGCAGCTCAGCCACAAGGGCATGGAAGAAAAATTGGACTTCCTGAAAACGGAGAACAAGGATTTCAAGCGCAAGGTGAACGAACTGAAGAACCCCACTGACTCGCTTGAAAATACCATCGCCCTTCAGGATTCCCTGATCAACGACTTTGAGAAAATGTGCAGGGAGCAAAAACGCCTGATAGACGAGAACGAGGACATCATCAAAAAGCACGAGCGCCGTGCCATTGACCCAGCGAAAATGGCCGAAGAACATAAAATCATCCTAGAGAACTACGAGAAGCTGCAACTACAGGCCGCCGCCGTGGTGCAGGAGGTCGAAAACATCAAGATTCGCATTGAAGGTGCGAATATCACAGAGCATAAATAAAAACCCCAGTATCCATGAGGTCCAGCTATAAGAGTTATGACGTTGTCAAGTTCCTGAAGTCGGCTTCCAGGCGATTCGTCACGGAAATTCATCAGGATTGCCAAAGGCGCTGGATTAACCTTGGCAGTGACCCTGGCAAAGGGCAAATCTGTGCCTACGATTTCGAGGATGGCGTGCAAATGTTCATACTGGATGGTGTCCTTTCTGAAAACTGGGAGATAAGCAACACCAGCGCAAGCGAGTCGCCTTTCCTGCTCTTTTTCAATGTGCGCGGCATGGTGAATTTTCAATACCACGAAAACCCCCAGCCGCTGGCAATGGACCCGATGAAAACCATCATGGTCTCGCACCCGGGTGGGATATCACAAAGTCTGGATTTTAAAAAAGGGGAACACCTCACCTTCGTGTGGGTGAGTTTGGAGCGGCACCTGTACATCAACCACATCAATTGCCTTCCCGACGTAGTGAAGAAAGAGGTAACAGCCATATTCAACGGCAAAACAGCGATAAAGGAATTCAACAACAGTACATTTGGGCTAAAAGGTGCTGCCCTCGTGCAGCAGATACTCGACGACAAAAAAGAGGGGCTGATACATGCCACTTTTGCCGAGTCGAAGGCACTTGAGCTGTTCTCGCTACAGCTCCGGCGCTGGGAAGAGGAAATCATGCAGTCCCCCACAAAGACCAAGATGCTCCGTACGGAGGACGTTGAAAAAATCGTTTTGGCCCGCAACCTCCTCGTGGCCGACCTCCGCAATGCGCCCACCATCGAGTCGCTTTCGAAAAAGTCGGGCGTCAACCGGCAGAAGCTGAAGCAAGCCTTCAAGAAGATTTTTGGCACCACCATCAACGACTACCTGCGCAACGAGCGCCTCCGCATGGCGCAGCAACTGCTCACCAGCGGTAGCGAGCCGATCATCAAAAACGTGGCCGCTGCGGTTGGGTACGAGAATCCCAGCTATTTTGCGCGCCGCTACAAGGAAAAATACGGCCTTTACCCCAATGAATACCTGCGCACAACGCAAGCCATGTCAGAGGAGGAATAAAATCCCCGTTTTACAGAAATGCTTCCAAATGTGCCCTACATGTTTCCGATAGGATGCCGGGCCTGCCTGGGGATGCGTATATCTTTGTTGACAAGGACGATAGGGAGCTGCTTTAGGCTCCTCATGTTGATTTGCACTAGATTAGCATAAAAGTCATTTGGTTTTTTGGGGTTAAATAGGACGGCCTGCCTGGTATTCCCGGGCAGCCGTTTTTTTTATGCCATCTTGAATAAAAAACGGGAACAAGGCTTTTGTCGCCTGTTCCCGTTTGGAAAATGAAAAAAATTGATACGTGCGTGGATGATTTCAGCAGGTAGATGATTTTGTTTGTATCGAAGATGGTAGCTTAAAAATCAGCGTGGTCTCGGCCTCCGGGTTTTGCTTCAGCGAGCTTAATCCCGGTGGTCGGTGAGCTGCTCCCCAATTTGGGAAGCAGCTTGGTCAGCGGGGTTGGGAACTGGTGTTTTGGAGCTATGGCGGGGCATGATTGGTTCTGACTTTTTTAGGGCTGGCAAATGGGGGCTGATGGTGATGATATTTTAGTGCGTTCATTTTATAGCTGCTTTTCAGTTAGAAAATTTAGTGGAAAAATGGCCAAGGAACCTTTCAGCGAATCAGGCACGGCGGAAGTACTCGGTACCGTAGCTGCTGTATATCATGTCCTTCATCTTTTTGCGGGCGAAGAAGATGCGGCTTTTCACGGTTCCCATCGGAAGGTTGAGCTGCTCGGAGATTTCCTGGTACTCGAAGCCGTTGAAGAACATCTCAAAAGGCACCCGGTGTGCTTCGTCCATGGTGTCTAGCATGATGCGCAGTTCCTTCATCATGATGATGGTGCCGGAGTCGTTGCGGACGGCCTGACGGACTGCCACTTCGTTGTTGTCTTCCAGTGGTTGTTCGATTTGGTTGCGGGTGCGGCGCTTACGGTATTCGTTGATGAAACAGTTGCGCATGATGGTGGTGGACCAAGCCTTGAAATTCGTTCCTTCCTCAAAACGGTCCTTGCTGGCGAATGCCCGCATGACAGTTTCCTGGTAAAGGTCATTTGCATCTTCGCGGTTGTTGTTCGTAAGCTTCATCGCAAAAGCGAAAAGAAGGTTCTGGATCTGTGCGAGGTTGTGATTGAATTTTAACGTTGTCATGGCTATCGGTTTTAATTGTTGTTGAATCCTAATCCATCAAAAAAAACTTGAGTCTCAACCTGTCTCTAGCATTTGTTTCGCTTCAAGATTTCCGATGAAAAAATTGATTTACAATTACCTATTAGCCAAATCC
>Ga0209066_10005697_pt1 | contig 13024 bp, 15 predicted proteins | sample All_14_2_FD_187198 | JGI IMG/M metagenome (GOLD analysis project Ga0209066, IMG submission 187198) | Freshwater microbial communities in response to fracking from Pennsylvania, USA - Allegheny Zone_MetaG_DW_15 (SPAdes) (version 2) ...
GATCAAAATGTCTTTGATCGCCTCTGTCCCGCCTGTTGAGGCGCCGATAAAAATCAGTTTCTCTGTCGAAAAATTGGATCTCAGCGCGCCAACGACTTGGCCGGGAGCCGCTTGTTCCGGGGCGCTTGACGCAGCCGTCACAGACACCGAAGAGCTTCGTCTCACATTGGCCTTGGCGGCGACGCGCACCTTGTCAACAATTTGAGCCGAGAGCTCACCCAAACCATCAACAACGCCCAATCTTGGCTTTGAAACAAAATCCACAGCGCCTAACTCAAGCGCTTTCATGGTGGCTTCGGCACCTCGCTCGGTCAGCGTTGAAATCATCACCACCGGCATGGGACGCAAGCGCATCAAACGCCCCAAAAAGTCAAGACCATCCATCCGTGGCATTTCAATGTCCAAGGTGAGGACATCCGGATTGAGTTCCCGGATCATTTCCCTGGCCACCAGCGGGTCGTTGGCTGCACCAACACACTCCATATCAAACTGCCGATTGATGATGTCGGCCAGCAAGCTACGTACGAGCGCTGAGTCATCCACCACCAGTACACGAATCTTTTTCACCCAAGCCTCTCAAAACAAGTCAACCGACCCACCCGACGTGGACCGGACAACCGCCACAACATTGCCTTTGCGCTCTTCAACCGCAAGCGTCTCTGGATGCGCGTGCGCCAACCGCTTGACCAGCGCCTTGCCAGTGACGGGAAAGAAACAAACTTTCCTGGGATGAATATCCAGTACGTCCTGAGAGACAACCGGAATGCGTTCTGTCGCCAAATAATCAAGGACAAATTTTGTGTTTCTCTCACCCACATTCATCGAGGCAAAGCCGGCCACAACCTGTGCACCACCGAAAATCTTCGCCTGCATGGACTCCCGACGTGCCCCGAGCTTCAAGAGGTGGTTGATCAACAACTCCATCGCATAGGAGCCGTAACGGCCACCGCCCTCAACACCATCGCCCTCCGGCAGCATGAAATGGTTCATACCACCTGCCCGAACCCGGCCATCCCAAATGCAGGCAGCGATGCATGAACCCAATACCGTCATGACCATCATGTCTTCATTGGAGACGTAGTACTCACCAGGCAACACCTTCACGGCATCGTACTGGAAGTGGTGGTCTGCGTAAAAAAAGGAAGCCTCGCCAGCACTGCGCGGCAACGACTTCAAACGCTCCAGTTGCGACACGCGCGCCCCCACCGGCTGCCTGACAGCACTTGGCATGCCCCGCGCCTGGGTCGACGCCCCGCCAAAACCGGAGATGTGCATCGTCATGGGATAGCTACCATGGCTGCATTAACCCCCAACACGTCCAAGACCACACTTATGTTCGTTCATACACGGTCTTGCCTTTCAACACGAAGAGGTCACGAGATTCGCTGAAGTTCTCGGCATGCCCCACGAACAGCAATCCCCCTGGTGCCATGACCTGATGAATGCGCTCGAGTACCCGGCGTTGTGTCGGCGCGTCAAAATAAATCATGACATTTCTGCAAAAAACGACATCAAACAACTCTTGAAATGGCCAGGAATCACGAACCAGGTTCACAATTTTGAATTCAACCATTTTCTGCAACTCTGGCTTGATTCGAACCATACCGGCATTGGCCCCTTTACCTCGGAGGAAAAACTCGCGGAACTGACTGTCGGTGATGTTCTTCAAGTTCTCAATCCGATAAACGCCGCGCGCCGCCGTAGAAAGCACTTTGGAGTCAATGTCACTACCAATCAATGACACACTGGGGTGTGGCCCCAACGCCTCCACAGCAGTCATCAAGATTGAATACGGCTCCTCGCCGGTGGAAGCGGCACAACACCAAACTCTCCATTTACTCCGCTGTTTATTTAGCGTCAGATGTTTACGGAAAATATCGAAATGATGGTTTTCTCGGAAAAATGACGTCAGATTCGTCGTTAACGCGTTGATGAATTCCTGCCACTCCGGACCATCACTGGATTCCAGCCACGCCAGATACTCGTTAAAGCTTTTGTGGCCTGTCTCTCGCAGTCGCCGGGACAATCGGCTGTAGACCATGGCATGTTTACCATTGTGCAGACTGATACCTGCGCGTTGGTAAATGAGCTTTTGCACACGATCAAAATCCGCATCAACCCAAGAAAACTCTCTGCTTTGCATGTCCGACGGATGGCCACTCCGCGCAGTCATCAATGCCACCGAATCAATCATGAAGCGATGTCTTCTGTTTACTGGTCATCCGCCACCAGGCCCATTTCCAAACCTGACATCAGTTTTTCAATATCCAGAAGAATCAACATCCGATCGTCGAGCGAGCCCAAACCAATGATGGCGTCCGAATCGATGATGCTGTCGATATCTGGTGCGGCCCGCATTTGGTCAGGGATCAAACCCATCACATCACTCACCGAATCAACCACGATACCCACAATACGGTGACGCAGATTCAGAATAATCACAACGGTGAAAGAGTCATATTGCGCATTTGCACAATTGAATTTAATCCGCATATCCACGATCGGGACAATCGTACCTCGCAGGTTCACCACACCCTTGATAAAAGACGGTGCATTGGCAATGCGTGTCGGCGGTTCATAACCACGGATTTCTTGAACTTTCAAGATATCAATGCCATATTCCTCACGGTCGAGTCGAAAAGTCAGATACTCACAGACTTTCGTACTGGACTCTTCCATTGCTTTTTCCATATCGCTAGATTCCTTCACAGACAGGGTCCGCGGATAAGTTAATGACGTGAACGCCGTACCAAGGCACCGGTGTCCAGGATAAGTGCAACTTTGCCGTCGCCAAGAATGGTTGCACCGGACACATTGGGAACTTTGCGGTAATTGGATTCAAGATTCTTGACAACCACCTGTTGCTGCCCAAGTAACTCGTCCACCAGTAAAACGACTCTGCTGCCATCGGCCTCAATCACCACCATGATGTCACTGGTTTTATCCGAGTCGTACCTTGGAACCTGAAATACTTTCTCCAACTCGATGACTGGCATATATTCATCGCGCACTTTGACCAGCTGTGACCCTTGCCCAACCGTACTGACCGCATCAGATTTGACCTGAAACGACTCGACCACAGAGGACAACGGCAAGATATACACCTCGTTGCCAACGCCGACCGACATGCCATCCATGATGGCCAGTGTCAAAGGCAAGCGAACCGACACCTTCATGCCCTTGCCTTCAATGGAGTCGATTTCAACCGTACCGTTCAAGGACGTGATGTTTCGTTTGACCACGTCCATCCCAACGCCCCGGCCCGACACATCCGTCACCACCTCGGCGGTGGAAAAACCTGGCGCAAAAATAAGCTGCCACACCTCAGCGTCTGGCATCTGGTCAGAGACGTCAATCCCACGCTCGCGTGCTTTGGTCAGAATTTTTTCCCTGGACATCCCTTTGCCGTCGTCACGAACTTCAATGACGATTGACCCGCCCTGATGCGCTGCAGAGAGGGTGATCGTGCCGGTTTCAGGCTTGCCGGCAAGACTGCGCTCCTGCGGCGTCTCTATGCCATGGTCGCAACTGTTGCGCACCAGATGGGTGAGCGGGTCGGTGATCTTCTCGACAAGCCCCTTGTCAAGTTCTGTGGCTTCGCCCTGGGTCACAAAGTCGACTTTTTTACCCAGTTTGCTGGCCAAATCACGCAGCATGCGGGGAAACCGGCTAAAGACGATCGACATCGGAATCATGCGGATCGACATGACAGACTCTTGCAGGTCACGCGTGTTGCGATCCAGATCGGTCAACCCGGTGAGCAATTGCTGATACACCGCCGGGTCCAGCGCGCGGCTGTTTTGCGCCAGCATCGCCTGTGTGATGACCAACTCACCCACCAGATTGATCAGCTGGTCAACCTTGCTGATCGCCACACGAATCGTGGCGGCCTCTGGTTGCGCATTGCCAGCGGCAGGCGCCCTGGCCGCGCTGGGTGGCGTCTTGGCCCCCCCTGCCTCAGAGACCATGGAAACAGCAGGCTCCATCACATGCGCCTGCGGGGCACCCGGCGCGCCGTCAAAAAATCCGAACTCGCCTGAGCTCGCGACCGAATGGTCCGGCGCCACAACCGGCAAAGCCACTAGCTCGGCGGCGGGCTGCGGTGCCGCCGCAGGTGCCGAAATCGTGTTCATGTCGGTGATGACAACGTGCTCCCTCGACACGTGGAAAGCGAACAAATCGAGCAAATCATCATCGTTCGAGGTCGTGTGCACTTCAAAAATTCGCGAGTCCGGCGCGATGCCAGCAGGCGACAGGGGTTTGATGTCGCCCAGTCCGGGGATGTCTCTGAACAGTTCGGCAATCGCATCCGCCTGACTGGGCTGGTCGAGATGGACGAATCGGATCTCCAGGTGACGCATACCGCCACTGAGGGCGGCGGCTGCCGCCGGAGCGGGCGGCGCCTCGGCCACGACGGCCTTCACAGGTTCGGGTTTCGGTGGCGCGGGAGGCTTGGCAGACGCTTGCGGCGGGGGTATTTCGCCGGCCGCCAAAGACCTGATGCGACTGACAAGGTTGGCCGTTGCCGGACCCTCGCCCACTTTCCCGGATTGATGGCATGCCAGCAAGGCGCGGGATACATCCGCAGACTCCAACAACACATCCACCATCGAGGCATTGGGCTTGAGCTCATGGCGGCGCAATTTGTCCAACAACGATTCCATCTGGTGCGTCAACTCAGCCACGTCCGAAAACCCGAACGTGGCAGCACCGCCTTTGACCGAGTGGGCACAGCGGAAAATGCCATTGAGTTCTTCGTCGTCAGCTGTTTCCAGATTCAGACTGAGCAACATCTGCTCCATCAGGTCCAGATTTTCCCCGGCCTCTTCAAAAAAAATCTGATAAAACTGACTCAGGTCAAAGTCTGCGCTGGACCCACTGCTCTCATGATGCACTTCAGCCATATCTGTCTCCAGGAATCTAATGTTTTGTACCGTCGAACAACGGTGCTATTTGATGACCTTCTTGATCACCTCAATGAGCCGACCCGGGTCAAACGGCTTGACCAGCCAACCGGTTGCACCCGCCGCCCGACCAGCCTGTTTCATGAGGTCGCTTGACTCCGTGGTCAACACCAGGATGGGCACCATTTTGAACTGAGGATGTTCACGCAGCTTGCGCGTCAAACCCAGGCCATCCAGGCGCGGCATGTTCTGGTCCGTCAGCACCAGGTCGATCGGCTGGTGCTGCGCTTTCTCAAAAGCATCGACACCATCGACCGCTTCGATGACCTTGTAGCCAGCACCGATCAAGGTAAATGACACCATCTTGCGCATGGATGGTGAATCATCGACAGTGAGAATGACAGGCATGGGTAACTCCAACAATATCAAAATAGCTCAATTGACCCTGCCTGCATCTCATCCTGGGTGACCGGGTTGGGGCGCTCCGGCACATCTTCGACAAACGGCACAGCTTCGCCGTCCTCAGGCCCCATGGAGTCCGAGGCCAGGCGGTAGGCACATCCCTGCAAAATTTTCGAGGTGTGCACAATGAGCTGTGAGGCCATGTCCTGGAACTGCAGCTCGGTCACGGCGGCATTTAACGTGGCGCGAACGCCTTCAAGCTCTCGCATCGCCAACAGGGCTGGGTCGGACAGATCCGCACTCGCTGCCGAAAACCGCTGCAGCAGATTGTCCATCGTGTGGGCCAGCAAGCCATCGAGTCGCTTCAAGTCATGCACCACCACCAGCAACGAATCCTGCACCTCGGCCACCAGCATCACTGGCAGCGCCACGGTCGGGGTTGAAAATGTTGGTTGAAGTGACATTTGCTGTGGAATCTCCGCTCAGGACACCTTAAAACAAGCAGAATCAAACCTGCGGACAATCATAGCGCCAATCATGCCCAACGAAGATCCTAAACACGCGCCCTTGCGGGTTCTCCATCTGGAGGACTCGGTGCAGGACCACCTGCTGGTCAAGCGTGAATTTCAGAAGTCAGGCCAACCGCTGGAGATCGTCCACGTTGAAAGCCTGGAGGACTTTGAGCAGGCCCTGACCGAGCGGAACTTCGACCTCGTGCTGGCTGACTACCGCCTGCCCGGCTTCACCGCGCTGGACGCGTGGCAGCTGATGAACCGCTTGCGTGTCCGGTTGCCGTTCATCCTGCTCTCGGGAGCCATCGGTGAAACGGCGGCCGTCCAAGCGATTCAGGCCGGCATCAGTGATTACCTGCCCAAGGAAGACCTGCCCAAACTGCGCCATGTCGCTCAACGCGCCATCGAGATGCATCACGTCGTGCTGGCCCGAGAGCAGGCCGACCTGGAACTGGCGCAGTCGCAAAAGCAGCTGGCGAGTTTTGCCGAACAACTCCAGAGCACCATTGAGCAAGAGCGTGCGGCGATTGCCCGGGAAATCCACGATGACATCGGCGGCTCACTGGCCGCCATCCGGTTTGACCTGGCCTGGATCGGCCGCCACGCCACGGATGACGGCACCCAAGCGCATGTCTTGGCGGCCACCCACATGCTGCAACATGCGGTGGAAGCCAGCCAGCGCATCATGATGAACCTGCGCCCGGCCATTCTGGACCAGGGTCTGGTCGCCGCCATCCACTGGCTGGGTGACAGTTTTTCGCGCCGCACCGGCATTCCGACCCAGATCCGGGCCGAGCTGCACAGCGAATCATTGCCCAAAGCCATCCAGTTGACCGCCTACAGAACGGCCCAGGAAGCACTCACCAACGCCAGCAAATACGCCCAATGCAGCCAGGTCAAAATCGACCTCTCGGGTGATGCACACTTCCTGACCCTCGAAATCGCGGACAACGGACAAGGCTTGTCGGCTGACACACCGCCCAAAGAGGGTGGATTTGGCCTCAACGGGCTCAAGGAACGCGCTAAAACCGTGGGTGGCTGGCTGGACATCAGCTCCCAAAAAGGTCTGGGCACCGCGATCACTTTATCCATCCCGCTTGACGATGACCTACCCACAACACAGGAGCGGTGACCCCATGATTCGCGTCATTTTGTGCGACGACCATGCCATGATCCGGCGCGGCATCAAGGACACCCTGTCCGAAGCCACCGACATCCAGGTGGTGGCCGAATCCGGCTCCTACGCCGAAGTGCGTGAAGCCTTGCGAACGCATCCCTGCGAGGTGCTGGTGCTCGACATCAACCTGCCCGGGCGCAGCGGGCTCGAAGTGCTGGCCAGCCTACGCGAGGTGGACTCACCCATCCGGGTGCTGATGGTGTCCATGTTCCCGGAAGACCAATACGCCATCCGGTGCCTGAAAGCGGGGGCCCAAGGCTACCTGAACAAGGCCGGTGATCCGGCAGAATTGGTGACCGCGGTGCGCACCGTGGCGCAAGGGCGCAAATACGTCACGGCCAGCGTGGCCCAGATGCTGGTGGACAACCTCAACGCGCCCGAAGACACCAGCCTGCACGCCAGCCTGTCAGAGCGCGAGTTGCAGACCCTGCTGAAAATCGCCTCAGGCAAGCGGCTGTCGGACATTGCCGACGAACTCATGCTCAGCCCCAAAACCGTCAGCGTCTACCGGGCGCGGGTGCTGGAGAAACTCAAACTCACCAACAACGCGGAACTGACGGTGTACGCCATCCGAAACGGCCTGGTCTGAGCGGGCCATCTATTGGATGCCAAAGACATCGATGGCACGCTGCATCAGGGCCATCACCGGCGCATCAATCATCGGCAGCGTGGCGGCCATGCCAATCAAACCGACCGCCAGCGTGACCGGGAAACCGATGGCGTAAATGTTCATCTGCGGCGCCACCCGCGAAACAATGCCCAGCGCCAAGTTGGCAAACAACAGCATGCCCACCATCGGCAGCGCGATCCATAAACCACTGGCAAACAGATCCACCCCCAGGTCCAGCACCTTCATGTGTTTGAGCGCTTCCAGAAAGTTCTGATCCACCGGGAAGTTCTGGAAACTCTTGATCACCGCCATCAGTACCAGCAGATGCCCGTTCATCACGACGAACATGAACAACGTCATCTGGCTGAAAAACCGCCCCACCGCGCTGGCCTGTGAACCCATCGACGGGTCAAAAAACGAGGCAAAACTCAGCCCCATCTGGAACCCGATCACCTCGCCCGCCAGTTCCACCGCCGCAAACACCACCCGAACCGCAAAACCGATGGCCAGCCCAACACCCACTTGCTGGATCACCGCGCCCAGTGCCTCATTGCCAGTGATGCTGATCACGGGTTGTGCACCCAAGGTCGGCTGCGCCGCCAGTGCCACAAAAAACGCCAGCCCGATGCGGGCGCGCACCGGAAACGCTTTCGATGACAGCACCGGTGCGGCGGTGAACACCGCCAAAGTCCGCAAAAAAGGCCAGATCAGGGGTGACAGCCAAGCCGTCAGCTGCGCTTCGGTGAAGGTGATCACGACCTGGGCCGTTTCACATCACGGCCGATGGAATGGACTCAAACGTGCGCCGGATGTAGTCCACCAAGGTGCTCAACATCCAGGGACCGGCCAGCGCAAAGACCGCCATGGCAGCGATCAACTTGGGCACGAAGGCGAGCGTGGCCTCGTTGATCTGGGTGACCGCCTGAAACAGGCTGATCAGCAACCCCACCACCAGAATCACGCCCAACACCGGCGCCGACACCATCAACATCATCCACAGGGCGTTTTGCCCCATGGTCAGGACCATTTGTGCGTTCATGGTTCGCCCTTCAGGTGACAAAACTGGCCGCCAGGGACCCGACGAGCAGGTTCCAGCCATCGGCCAGCACAAAAATCATCAGCTTGAACGGCAGCGCCACCAGCACCGGGGACAGCATCATCATGCCCAGCGACATCAGCACGCTGGCCACCACGATGTCAATCACCAGAAACGGGATGAAGATCATGAAGCCGATCTGGAAGGCGGACTTCAGCTCGCTGATCACAAACGCCGGAATCAGCACCCGCATGGGCGCGCTGGCGGCGTCCGTGGCCGCGTCCAGCTTGGCCAGTTTGACAAACAGCGCCAGGTCGGATTGGCGGGTCTGCTTGCTCATGAACTCGCGCATGGGTGCCTCGGCCCGGGGCAGGGCCTGATCAAAGGTGAGCGTGTTGTTGGTGTAGGGCACATAGGCGTCGGCGTACACCCGGTCCAGCGTCGGCCCCATGACAAACAGTGTCAGAAACAAGGACAGGCCCACCACCACCTGATTGGGCGGCGCCGATTGGGTGCCCAGCGCCTGGCGCATCAGCGACAGCACAATCACGATGCGGGTAAAACCCGTCATCATCAACAAAATCGCGGGCAAAAAAGACAGCGCGGTAAAAAACAGCAAAGTCTGGATCGGCACCGAGAAATTCACGCCCGAGCCACCCGTGCCCACCAGCAAGGGCAGTTGGGCATTGTTTTGTGCCAACGCCAGCGCCGGGCCCGTCACGAGCCACAAGGCCGTGAACCCCTGGCTTATCCTGACTGAGAGACGATGCGTGTTGCTGTTTTTCATAACTTACACCGATGTGCCGGCGCTGATGGCAGACACCTCACGGCCAAGCGGCGCCGCCTCTGGCCCGGGCGCTGCGGCCGTGGTGTGCAAACAGGTGATGGTCTGCGCGGTGACACCCAGTGTGAGCCAGACCCGCGCCTCGGCCGGTCCCACCTCCACCGTCACCACCCGCTGGTGCGGCCCCACCGCCACGGCGGAAATCACCTTGGAGGTCGCGCCAGTGCCGGTCACCCCCACTCCCATGCGGCGCTGCAACCACTTCAGTCCAAACGGAATGGCCGCCAGAACCCCAATGGCCAGAACAAGGGGCAACCACGCTGACAACATGGCTGCGCCCTAGCCTTTGCTGACGCGGCGCAGGCGCTCTGACGGTGTCACCACATCGGTCAGGCGGATACCAAACTTGTCGTTCACCACCACCACCTCGCCCTGCGCGATGAGGTAGCCGTTCACCAGCACGTCCATCGGCTCACCGGCCAGGGCGTCCAGCTCCACCACCGAGCCCTGACCGAGTTGCAAGATGTGTTTGATCGGCACCTTGGTCCGGCCCAGCTCCACCGACAGCAGCACCGGAATGTCGAGCACGCGGTTGATGTCGCTGATCGGAATATCGTTGTGGGTGCTGGAAGACGAAAAAGCGCGCGAATGATCCTCAGACAGCACGCCACCCGGCTCGGGCGCGGCGGCATCGGCGCTTTTTTGCTCCATCAGGGCCTCGGCCCAGTCGGCCAGGCCGTCGTCGTCGGATTTGTCGTCAGTTGCCATGTCGTTCACCTTTCCAGTTGAGGTCGTTGTTCCTCAAACATCTGTCAATTTTGAGCGCGTACTTGGCGTTGTGGGTGCCGTATTGGCACTCAAACAGCGGCACGCCATCCACTTTGGCCTGAATGCGCGGCTGGCGATCCAGTTCAATGAAGTCGCCTGGCTTCATGGCCAGCAGTTGTTCCACCGTGGCATCCGCATGGGCCAACTCGGCCACCAGCACCACCTCGGCGGCTTGAATCTCTTGCGTCAACACATTCACCCAGCGCTTGTCCACCTCGATCGAGTCGCCCTGGGTCGACGAGTACAACACGTCCCGGATCGGCTCCAGCGTGGCGTAAGGCATGCAAAAGTGGATGGCACCGGTGATTTCACCAATTTCCAGCTGAAACGAGGTCGACACCACAATCTCACTGGGTGTGGCGATGTTGGCAAACTGCGGCTGCATCTCGGAGCGCTGGTAATCCAGCTCCAGCGGGTAAATGCCGACCCAGGCTTTTTTGTATTCGTCGGTGATCACATCCACCATCCGGTTGATCACCCGCTGCTCGGTAGCCGAGAAGTCACGCCCTTCAATACGCGTCTGGAATTTGCCGATGCCGCCATACAGCGACTCGATCACGCCAAACACCAGCGCGGGCTCACAGACAATCATGCCGCTGCCGCGCAAGGGTCGGATGGCCACAATGTTGAAATTGGTCGGCACCGCCAGTTCACGCAAAAACGCGCTGTAGCGCTGCACCGTCACCGGCCCCACCGAAATCTCGGGGCTGCGGCGGATGAAGTTGAACAGGCCCACCCGCAAATTACGTGCAAAACGTTCGTTGACGATTTCCATGGTGGGCATGCGCCCACGCACGATGCGCTCCTGGCTGGAAATGTTGTAGGGCCGAACCTCGCCACTATCGGCCACCTCTTCGGCGAGTTTCTGGCTCTCGCCGGTGACACCCTCCAGCAGGGCGTCAACTTCTTCTTGCGACAGGAAAGATTCACTCATGGCCAGGCAGACAACGCATCATTGAACAATCAGGCTGGAAAACAACACGCCCACCACGGGGTAATCCACCTTGGCCTTTTTACGGACTTTCTTGCCCGGGGCCGGCTCGGGTTCGGGCGTGCCACCACCGTAGGGCCGTGACGCCTCCAGCAAAATATCGTCGATCAGCTTTTGTTTGCCCTCGGCAGACAGCATCTCATCAGCGGTGCGCTGCGACAGCAGCATCAGGACACCGCTGCGAATGGTGGGCATGTAGGCCTTGACACTGTCGGAGGCCTTGGCATCACGCACCTCCAGGGTGATGCCCACTTGGGCCACCCGCTCACCCCCCGGGTCGGCCAGATTCACCACCATGTTGTCCATGGGCAGATACACCGGCGGCAGCTTTTCGCCCTCATGGGCTTCAGCGGCGGGCTCACCGCCCTCTTCCTCAGCCAAGGCCGCTTCAGCGGCGCGCTGCTTGTTGATATAAAGAAACGCCCCCCCGCCGCCCAGCACCAACAGCAGGACAACCCCCACAATGATGATCAACATCTTTTTGCTCTTGACCTTGGCGGGCGGTTTGGCGTCTGCCTCGGCTGCTTCGGGTTTGGTCGCCACAGTGGTTCCTTCGGTACATTAAACACGGTCATTATTGGATGCAGCGACCGTCCTGATAGGCCAATAAACGGCCCAACAACGCCGCATCTGTCGGGTTAGCGAGTCTAACTTCAGACGTACAGGTCCAACGCCTGACCCACCGCCGGGTTGGCGGCCCGGGTGGCGGTGGCCCGGACAGGTTCCAGGGCGACCAGCTTGGCCTGGCGTGAGGACGGTTTGGGCTGGCCGCCCTCACCCTGGCTGGCGCCGCGGTTGGAGGTGCCCACCGACATGCCGGCAAGTTGCAGCCCCTCGCCTGACAGCAGGGCTTTGAGCTGCGCCGAAGCGCCCTCCAGCGCCTGGCGCACCTCGGGCTGGTTGCTGCGGAATTCAATCTGCGCTTGATCACCTTCCAGCGAAATCCGCACCTCCACCGGCTCATCGCCCATTCCGTCCAGCGTCAACTCGGCACTTTGCACGCCCTGGCTAGCCCAATAACTCACGGTTTCAGCCACCTGGCCCTCGGGCACCGTGGCCGTGGTAGCAGCGACTTCGTACGTTGGGCTGATGCCCAGCCGGTCAGCCACGGTGCCGCCTGCGGCCCCCTCCAGACCGGTGCGTATCTGCCCCATGCCTGGTCGAGCGTCGCGTCGGTCTGTGGCGGCGGTCAGTGCGTCGGCTGACAGGATGACCGGCGCTGCGCTGCTGGCGTCCTGCGCGGCCAAGACCTGCGCACTGGTGGGCTGCCAGCGGGCATCCCGAAGCCCCAACTGCGTCTGGGCAGCGGCGTGTGACTGTGACGCCCGGCGGTGGTCCAGCAAGGTGGCAACGTCGGTGTTGGCCAGCGCAGGTTCTGCAGTGCGACCGTCCGATGCCGCCAACACCGAGGCTTGGGCAGCCTTGGCCACCGCGTCTTTGGGTTCATAGGGCGCCTGAGCCGCTGACTGAGACGGTGTCAGCCCCCGCTGGCCCGGGGCCTCAACACCTTCGCCCGTAGCAACGGCGGACGCAGCCGGGTCGGTGTTGGCGCTGACAGCGGACGAGTTGCTCAGAGGTGTTGCCTGCGCGGCGATCAGGGCCGTCAAGCCAGAAGCCTCTGCCGACGATGCCGGTGCCACCACCGGTGAACCGGACGCCAGCGCCACGGGGGTTGGCGCCACCGCGACCAAGCCTTGCATATCCGGTGCCAGAAGCAAAAGTGGCGCCTCGTCGTCGGCAAGCGCAGGCGATGTCAACGCAGCGGCTGCACCTGCGTCTG
>Ga0209066_10005699_pt1 | contig 13024 bp, 10 predicted proteins | sample All_14_2_FD_187198 | JGI IMG/M metagenome (GOLD analysis project Ga0209066, IMG submission 187198) | Freshwater microbial communities in response to fracking from Pennsylvania, USA - Allegheny Zone_MetaG_DW_15 (SPAdes) (version 2) ...
GCGGCAGGTCGGGCGGTGGCGGCTCGACGATGGTCGCCAGTTCCGGCGGCGGCGGCTTCAGATCGACCGGCGGCGGCGGCTCCGAATCCTCGATCTCCGGCTGGCCCGGCTCCTCCGCCGCCACCATCCGCACCTCCATCGGCGCGATGTCCCCCACCACCAGCTTCACCGGCTCGACCTGCGTCAGCGCCCAGCCTCCTCCCACATGGAAGAAGATCACCAGCGCGAAAATCCCCCGTCGAGCCGCCGTCGACAGCGGCTCGGCGAGAGCACCGGGAGGTCCTGAACGGTCGCGCCGCACCAAGGCCCCCTATCGCATCTGGTGCCCAGCGCCGGCGGCGCCCATGGCCTCAACCTTGAAGTCCACGTCGATGCTTCCCGCCTTCTCGAACACGAGCGTCACGGGAACCTTGGCGTCCTTCGCAAGCGGCGCCTTCAGTTCCATGAACATGATGTGATAGCCGCCGGGCTTCAGCGTCACCGTCGCGCCCGGCGGAATCTCGAGCCCATTCTCGAGCTCGCGCATGCGCATGACCTGGCCGTCCATCTTCATTTCGTGGATCTCGACCTTCGCCGATGCCGGGCTGCGGGCGGCGACGAGACGGTCGGCCGTCGTACCCTTGTTGGTGATCGTCAGGAAGCCGCCACCGCTCTTGGCCGTGGCCGGCGTGGCGCGGGTCCACGGGGTCGCGATCTCCAGCGATCCGAGCTTGTAGTCGTGAGCCGACGCGGGTACCGCCCACGACGAGACCAGCAGCGCACAGAGTGCAGTTCGACGTCCAATCATCCGATTTCTCCTGTGTATGACTTTGTGCCGCAGAGCGGCGGGTCTTCGTTGTGGCCGACGGTCCGGTTCAGAACCGCGCCTGGATGCCGGCATAGACAGACGCCCCGTTGCCCGGGTTGTAGAGCTGGCTCGCCGCCGTGGCGGTGTTGATCACGCCGACGTTCGACACGTACATCTGGTTCGTGAGGTTGCGGGCATCGACGAAGAACTCGAGCCCCTTGAAGCCGGTGTATCCGGCCTTCAGGCCGAGCAACGCATAGGCCGGCGCCATGAAGGCGGGATTGTTGACGTTGTCGACGTAGTAGCCCTGCGGCACCCACTCGACGTTGGGGCCGATATAGAAACCGCCCTGGGTCTCGTATCGCGCCTCCGCCCGGATGTAGTAGGGCGGCGCGCCGGGCAGCTGGTTGTTGCCGTAGGTCGGATTGTTGTCGAAGCGGTAGTCGCCGACGGTCAACGCCATGCGGCCGGTCAGCCGGTCGCCCCTCTCGCTTTGCCAGGCCGTGCCGTTCAGCCCGAGCTCGATTCCCTGATGGATCGCGCTCGGGATGTTGATGGCGATGGCCGAGCCGCCGAAGCCCGGCACGACGAGCAACTGCAGTTCGTTCTTCACCCAAGAGCGGTAGATCGACAGATCCCAGCCGAACTGCGGACCGATCGAGCCGCGCGTGCCGATTTCCGCCGTCCACGAGGTCTGTGGCGCAAGCGGCGCGAAGCCGGGGGCGACGCTCGGGTTCAGCTCCGACCAGGTCGGCGGCTCCGAGGCCCGCGAGACGTTGGCATAGAACTGCAGGCCCGGGCGCGGCTCCCAGAGCGCGCCGATCTTCGGGTTGGCCTCGAAATAGGCCGCGGATCCCGAGTCGTTGCCATTGGCAGTGTAGTTGTCGATCAGCACACGGGTCTGCCAGTTGAGCTGCAGGCCGGTGACGATCGAGACTTCGGGAGTCACGTAGAACCAGTTCTCGCCGTAGACCTCGACGCTGGTCGAGTTCTCGGTATTGTCGTTGGTCAACGCGCCGGGCACGCCGAAGCTGTTGGCGAACTGCTTGTTGCGGTTCGTCCCCGCGAAGTAGTTCACCCCGAGCACGAAGTCGTTGCGATGGCCGGCCACGGCGCGGCTGCCCTTGTACTGGGCCGTCACCCCCCAATCGAGCGTGTTGTTGTCGATCACTGCGAAGGTGAGCGGGTGAAACAGGTACTTCGACTTCACGAAGCCCTGCAGGGTGAGCGCATCGTCGCCGATGTCGATGACGGTGGTGTTGGCGAAGCGGAAGGAATCGATGTCGCGCCGCGTGTTCTGCAGCACGTTGGCGAGCGGTCCCTGCTGGGGATTGGTGAGGTACTGCTGCTGCGTCAGCGAGCCTGGAATCTGGTTCCGGACCTGGTTGCCCGACAGGAAGAAGCGCGTTTCCGCGTTCGAGCCGATCTGCGCCCCGACGTTGCCATTGACGCGCTGCAGGCTCTGGTTGGTGTGCTGGCGAAAGCTGTTGCCACTCAGGTTGGTGAAGGAAAGCCAGGCATCCCACGGCCCCTCGCTGAAGCCGGCCGCGGCCTGTTCGCCGAAAGTCTGGTAGCTTCCTCCGTAGAAGCGCGCGGCGTAACCCGGATTGCTGCGGCCGGTGGGCGAAACGAAGTTGATGGCGCCGCCCAGGGTCGCCGCGCCGTAACGCAGCGCATTGGCGCCCTTGTAGACCTCGATGTACTGCTGGGCGAGCGGATCGATCTCGTGGAAATCGCCGCTGCCGTCGGCCAGGTTGATGGGCGAGCCATCCTGCAGCAGCCGGATGCCGCGCAGGTGGAAGTTGCGCGACAGGCCGGAGCCGCGGATCACCAGCTTCGAGTCTTCTTGACCGTATTTGCTCTGCACCCAGACGCCGGGCGTATAGTCGAGCATGTCCTTCATCGTGGTGGCACGACCGTCGAGATAGCGCGTCGCCGGCACGACCTCGACGCCGCCGGGCGTCTTGTTGATCTGTTCCTCAGCCTGCTTGGCCGACGGTACGGTGAGCGAAGCCGACGGTGCGGTCACCGTGATGGGCGGCATGGCGGGCGCCTGGTTTTGCGCCAGTTCCTCGGCGCGCAGAATGGCGGGCACGCAGACCAGCCCGATGGAGGCGACGACGGTCGCCCGGAGAGAAAAAGACATGATGCTTCCTTGATGGCTGACGCGAAACATCGCGCACGCCGGAGCGTGCACGGTGCGGACGGTGGTCAGACGGTCGGAAGCGGAGGCGCGCGGGGTTGGTTGGGTCCGTCCCGGATGGCGCCGGTCGACGGATGATGAACCGCCGTGTGGATGCGCGGCGCCGTTCCGGTGAACTCGACCTCTATCGAGACGCCGGAGGCCAGCGCCTGCGCCGGGGCGTGCGCCAGACCGAAGCAGCAATCGTGCACCCGGGCGTTCGCCGGGCCTTGCGAGTCGGAGTCGCCCTGATCCGTACCTGGCTGGCAGAGGCTGCCCCACATGGCGGCGGCAGCCTCCAGGCCTCCCATCCGCAGCATGACGGCATGCGACAGCGGCTGGAGGATGGCGAGCGTGACCGCAAACAGCGCCACCGTCAGCGCCATCGAGCGCAAACGTGAAATCGGCGGGTTTGCGGACATTCTGCAGTTTATGCCGGGTTGTGCGCCGTCGCTCAAGCCGCTTGGCCGTGAACTGCCTGCGTCATCACAGCCTCCCGAACTTGGCAAAGGCCGTGCGGCCCGCCTTCTCGGCGTCGGCGACGAAATCGATGAACATCCCTTCGATCAGTGCCCTGACCTCCGCAGGCGCGCTTTCGGGCGTGCCCGCTGAATAAGGGGGTTTGGGATCGTACTCCGCCATGAGTTGGACACCCTCGGCATACTGTCGATCCCGCAGACGCCCCACGAGGGTCAGGCCGAAATCGATGCCTGCCGTCACACCCCCTCCCGTGATGCGGGTGCGGTCGACCACGACCCTTCCGGCTGCGGGACGGGCGCCGAAGATCGGCAGCAGCCCCCTGGTCGCCCAGTGCGATGTCGCCTCGTAACCCTGGAGCAGCCCGGCCGCCCCCAGCAGCAGCGAACCGGTGCAGACCGAGGTGACGTATTTCGCCCGGCTGCCGCGGTCCTTCAGGAAGAGCATCGTCGCGTCGTCCCGCATCGCCGCCAACGTGCCCTGCGATCCGCCCGGCACGCAGACGATGTCGAGGTCGGTCGGACATTCGTCAAAGGTCATGGACGGCATCACCGAAAGACCGGTGTCGCACTGCACCGGATCGCGCGTCTTCGCGACCAGATGGACTTTCGCGCCCATCAGGCTCGTCAGCATGTGATGCGGACCGACCATGTCGAGAGCGGTGAACTGCGGATAGATCAGGAAGGCGATCTGCTCCGACCCCATCCAGTGGGCCGGCATGGCCGACATGTCGTGCGGGGCGTCGCGCCCGGCAGCGGCCGGCGGCTCGCCCCCCGCGGCCTGTTGGGCCAGGACGACTCCCGGCGAATGAGCGACCGCCCCGAAAGCGGCGGTCGCGGCGGTGAATTGACGGCGTGTCAGGGACATGGCGGCCTCCCTCAGAACTTGAAGGCCACTTGGCCGTAGATCGACAGCGGGGCCCCCGGCGCAACCTGCCCACCGAGCCAGCTGTAGGGGACGAAGTACTGGTTGTTCGTCAGGTTCTTGGCCGAAACGACGGCCCGGATCTTCTCGTTCTCGTATCCGATCTTGGCATCGACCGTGTAGTAGCCGGCGGTCTGCCACAGGTTGAAGGCATCGACGTACTGATTGGAAGCCGCGTAGACGCCGGCACCCACGCTGAGCCCGGGGGCTACGCTCTCGTCGAACTGGTAGTTCAGCCAGAAGCGACCGGAATGTTCCGGCACGAAGGGCAGCCTGTAGCCGGCCGGGATACCGGGGCCCGCCGGATCGGCGAAGAAGGCGTTGGTGTAGCCATAGCTCGCCAACACACTCCAGTTGCGATTGGGCTGGTAGAGGAAATCGGCCTCGAAACCGCGCGAAGTCTGCTGCGAAAGCGTGGCGGCGAGAGCCGACAGCCTGACCGGAACGTTCGTGCGCTCGATCTGGAAGAGCGCCACCGTGCCCGTAAGGGTATCGTTGATGTTGAGCTTCACGCCAGCCTCGTATTGCGTCGAAAATTCGGGCTCCGGCTGGGCGAAGGTCTGCGAGAACGGCACCCACTTCATACCCTGCGAGTAGCTGCCGTACAGGGACAGCCCCTTCACCAGATCGACGACGATCCCGGCCCGCGGCAGCAGCCGGGTCGCCGACGTGATCCGGGTCACCATCGCCCCGGTCGCGAACTCGTTGTAGGTGATGTCGATCGACGCCAGGCGGGCACCGGCCAACACATGGAAGCGATCGTTGATCGTCGACTGCAGCTGCGCATAGAAGCCCGTGGTGAGATACGTGTTGTTGAAGTTGAAGAGCGAAGCGCCTTCACCGACGCCCGGTACGGGAAAGGTATAGGGGATCGGGAACGAGGGGTTCTGCAGGTTCGCAGCGGAGGGCGGACAGCCAAGCCCGATGAGGAAGCAGAAGTTGCCCAGCGTGTCGACGTTCATGAACCCCCAGTCCGTCACGCGACTGAAGTCGCCGCCGATCAGCAGCGTGTTCCGGGTCGACTCCGTCGAGAACTTCGCCTGCACCGTCGGGTTGATGCTGAACTCCTGCTGCTGGTCGTACACTTCGATGTTGTTGACGTCGAACGTCGATGGCGGAATGAACGGCGTGCCCCCGGTGCCCGTGGCATCGAGGAAGGCACTCTGGGAGTTCTGCTGCATTTCCGACCGGCTCCACCGAGCCTTGACGTTGACCGACCACACGTCGTCGACCCGATGGTCCAGGGTTCCGGTCACGCCATACAGCTTCGAGTAGCTCGGCATGATGTTGGGGTTGCCGAAGTACAGATTGCGGTTGACGGTGTAGTCTCCGGTAACCGTGCCGCTGACCGGCAGGCCGGGATAGGCCTGTTGGTAGGCTTGGGACACGAAGCCCTGGAGGGACAAGGTCGTATCAACCCGGTTGGTCAGCGTGAGCGTCGGATTGACGCTGAAGCGCCGGGAATTCACGACATCGGAGAAACTGCCGGCACCGGTGTACTCGGACGTGAGACGGAACAGCACTGTCTTCTCGTCGTTCAGGGGCTGGTTCACGTCGATGTAGGGATTGGCGTACCAGTAGCTGCCGAACGTCGTGCCGACCTGGTACTTCGCCGTCTCCGTCGGCATCTTCGAGACGACGTTGAGCACGCCGCCGACGGGAGCGCCGGCGCCGCCGCCATAGACGACCGCGCTGGGGCCCTTCAGGACTTCTACGCGCTCCACGTTCACCAGCCCGTCGCGGTCACCCGCGACGAACAGGTTGCCGGCAAAGCCGTCGGTCCAGAGTTCAGCGCCGAATCCACGGATCTTCACGGGGACCTGTTCGACGTTGCCGATCATGCGGGAATCGATGGGCTGGACGTTGCTGGCGTTCCGGACCGCGTCACTGAGCGTGATCGAGAGCTGGCTGTCGATCAGCGAACGCGTGATGACGTTGATGTTCTGGGGCAGTTGCTCGATCGGCGTCGCAGTCCTCGTGGAGGACTTGGCCGTGAGCGCACGGAATCCCTGGACCGGGCCGGCCGTCGTGTTCTCGACCGGCACGCCCGTGCCTTGGACGAGCACCGGCGGAAATTCCACGGGTGCCGTCGAGGGCTGGACCGTCTGTCCCAGCGCCGGCACCGCGAGCACGATCAGGCCGGGCGCCAGGATAAGTCGGGTCGAGACGGAATATCGCTTCCGAGGGCGGCGTAGCACGCGACGGGGCATGAGAGTTCACCTTGATTCGAATGAGTGGGCGAGCCCGCACGGGCGCGCGTCTGCGGCCCGGGGACTTGATTGGAGCGGCTGGAAGGATGACTGCCGAACGGACGGCAGGCCTCGACGGGGCGATGACGCGCTGCATCGCGCGCGCCTGCGGGCGCGCGCGTTGTCAGGATTGGAGTCAGTCGTTCAGAGGAGGTGGCGCTCGAGGCTGATGGGGCCCATCGCGGATGGCGCCCGTCGAGGGATGATGGTGCGCCGGGCGGATGCGCGGCGCGGCCTCAGTCACCTCGACATCGATCGAGGCGCCGGACGGCAGCGACTGCGCCGGTGCGTGGGTCAGCCCGAAACAGCAATCATGGACCTTGGCATTCGCCGGTCCTTGTGACTCGCCCTGGCTCCCGTCGCCATTGGGCTGGCAGAGAGCCCCCCACAGGGCGGTGGCCGCCTCCAGGCCGCCCATCCGCAGCATGACCGCGTGGGAAAGGGGCTGGAGGATGGCGAGGGTGACCGCGAACAGCGCCGCCGTCAGCGCTATCGAGCGCAGACGGGAAAGCGGCTGTTTGGCAATCATGGCAAAGTCTAGGCAGGTCGCCGACCAAACTCAAGGCAGCATGCCAACAGCCGCGCTCGATCGTCCGCATTGCGGCGCCGGCATGAAGTATGCAGAATATTTTAATTATGCATACGAAGCTCTCCCCGCTCTGGGCCATGCTCCTGTTGTGGCCTGCCATCGGGACCGCACAGAGCACCGACGCGCCGCCGCCCCTGGCGCCCGGACAGGGTCCCTCCGGTCCCGGCACGCCCAATCCCACCGCACAAGGCTATACCGGCGCCTCGACCGCCCTGCCCGCGATCACCGTCACCGCGCCGCGCGCGCTGGAGGCCGAGCCGACCGACGCTGCCAGCGAACGCCGCATCTCGGGCGAGACGCTGAACACGCGGCCGATCTCGCGTCCCGGGGAGATGCTGGAGGCGGTGCCCGGCCTGATCGTTTCGCAGCACAGCGGCGAGGGCAAAGCCAACCAGTACTTCCTGCGCGGCATGAATCTCGACCACGGCACCGATCTCGCCATCTGGCTGGACGGCATGCCGATCAACATGCGTACGCACGGGCATGGCCAGGGCTATGCCGACCTGAACTTCCTGATCCCCGAACTGGTCGATCAGATGATCGTCAAGAAGGGCCCCTACTATGCCGAGGAAAGCGATTTCGCCTCGGCAGGCTCGCTGCGCCTCTCCTACGCCAACCGGCTGGAAAATGCCGTGGTCCTGTCGACCGGCGGCAGCTTCGGCTACTGGCGCGCACTGGCCGCGGGCTCGATGGCGGCCGGCTACGGCACGCTGACGGCAGCCGGCGAGATCGTGACCTACAACGGCCCGTGGCAGGTGGGCGACGACCTCAAGAAGTTCAACGGCTTCCTGCGCTATGCCGAGGGCGACACGGCCAACGGGCTGGCCATCACGGCGCTGGCCTACACCAATTCCTGGCATGCGACCGACCAGATTCCGGCGCGGGCCGTGGCCGACGGCAGCCTCGGAAGCTATGGGGCGGTCGACCAGACCGACGGCGGCGACGCCCAGCGCTATTCGCTCTCGATGCGCTGGAGCCGCAGCGACGAGCGTTCAGCGTCGAAGGTCGAGGCCTACGGCATCTACTCGACGCTCAACCTCTACAACAACTTCACCTACTTTCTCGACGATCCGGTGAACGGCGACCAGTTCCAGCAGACCGACAAGCGCATGATCCTGGGCCTCAACGCCAGCCATCTCATGCGTCATTCGCTGGCCGGCTTCGCCTCCGAGACCACCGTCGGTACGCAGATCCGCTTCGACAATATCGGCGTCGGCCTGTTCAACACCCAGCAGCGCACGGCGTTCAACACGATCCGCTACGACCAGGTGACCGAGACCAGCGCCGCGCTCTACGCCAGCAACACGCTGCGATGGACCGACTGGCTGCGCTCCATCGTCGGCGTCCGCGGCGACTGGTTCACGGGCTCGGTCGCCTCCGATACGGCGGCGAATTCGGGCAGCGTCTCGGCTTTCATCGCCAGCCCCAAGGCCAGCCTCATCTTCGGCCCGTTCGACGGGACGGAGTTCTTCGTGAATGCGGGCCTCGGCTATCACAGCAACGATCTGCGCGGTACCACCATCACCGTCGATCCCAACGACAAGACCACGCCGGTCGCCTCGGTGCCGCTCCTCGTGCGCTCCCGCGGCGCCGAGGTCGGCGTGCGAACGCAGGCGATCAAGGGGCTCGATTCGGCGCTTGCCGTGTTCGTGCTCGACTTCGATTCCGAGCTGCTGTTCGTGGGCGACGCCGGCACGACCGAGGCCAGTCGCCCCAGCCGGCGCGTCGGCGTCGAATGGACCAACCAGTATCGGCCGGTGCCGTGGGCGCTGCTCGACCTCGACCTCGCCTATACCCAGGCGCGCTTCACCAACCCCGATCCCGCCGGCGACTTCATCCCCGGCGCGCCCTCCTTCATCGCCTCGGCCGGCATTACGCTGGGTGCGGACACCGGCTGGTTCGGCGCGGTGCGCTGGCGCTATTTCGGAATCCGCCCGCTGGTCGAGGATGCGAGCGTGACGTCATATCCGACCTCGATCGTCAACGCGCGGCTGGGCTACGTGTTCGAGAGCGGGCTGAAGCTGCAGGTCGATGCGTTCAATCTGCTGAACACGCAGGCCAGCCAGATCGACTACTACTATACGTCGCGACTGCCCAACGAAGGTCCCGAGGGTGTGGCCGACCGGCATTTCCATCCGGTCGAGCCGCTGGCGGTCCGTTTCACGATGGCCAAGGCGTTCTGAGCGTCGCGGTCGCGTGCAGCATCGGCTCCACGACGGCATGGCTGAACAGCCAGGTCTCGGCATGGACCGCATGGCCGTCGCGCCGAATCACCCGCGACAGCGAGATCACGTCGGCGGCCTGCGCGGGCCGCAACACCGTCACGCTGAGATGGGACACACCCGTGTCGAGGCCCGCGGCGGCGCGCAGCGAAGTGTCGACCAGCGACAACAGCGCCGCCATGGTCCACCCGGCGCCGGCCGGCGGTGAAAAACGCAACCGCACGTCCTGGTCCTGGCATTCCTCGACGAACACGTCATGCCGGTCGGGGGCGGGCAGCGCGGCTTCGAGCCGCGCCTGAAGTTCCTCTTCGGTCATCGCCGCCACCCTATGCTATCTCCCGCCTCCATGTCCTTCCTCGATCACATCCGCCGATGCAACAACGCCGACCTCGGCCAGTTCGAGCCCTGGTTCGTGGGCCCGCACCGCGCCGGGTTCGTCCATCGCGACTTCGCATCGGACACTTTGCCGGCGTCCGGCCTGTTCAGCCGAGCCGGTGACGCCTGGCATCTCGATCCCCGTCTCGACACGCCGGAGAAGCGCACCGCGGAGATGCGGGCGTTCCTGCTGACCCTGCGCGCGGCCGGCCATTTCAACGGGCTGTGGCGCGAGGAAGCCTACGCCGTGGCGCCCCTGGAAGGTGCCCCCTTCCTGATGGCGATGGAGCGCTCGGCCGTGCCGTGGTTCGGCGTGCGCGCCGGCGGCCCGCACATGACGGGCTATGTGCGCCGCGCCGACGGGCTGCACATCTGGGTCCCGCGCCGCTCCTACGAGAAGCCGACCTTTCCCGGCCAGCTCGACAATACCGTGGCCGGCGGCCAGCCTGCGGGGCTCGGCCTGCACGAGAACCTGATCAAGGAATGCGGCGAGGAAGCCTCGATCCCGCCCGAGCTCGCCGGGCAGGCCAAGGCAGTCAGCGTCGTCGGCTACTGGAACCAGTCGGGCCGGCAGCTGAAGCCCGACGTGATGACCTGCTTCGATCTCGAACTGCCGCCCGAGTTCACGCCGCGGGCCAACGACGGCGAGGTCCATTCGTTCGAACTGTGGCCGGTGCAGCGCGTGTTCGAGACGGTGCGCGACACCAGCGAGTTCAAATACAACTGCAACCTGGTGCTGATCGACTTCTTCGTGCGCCACGGCCTGCTGTCGGCCGACGATCCTGAGTTCGTCCCCATCGTCGCCGGCCTGCGGAGGCTGTCCGCTCCCCGCAGGGTCGACGCCGGGTGCAGCCTGCTCACGCCGGCGGCGTGATCTTCGCCTCCTGGATGACCTTGCGCCATTTCGCCGTCTCGGCGGCGAGGCGCTTGCCGTAGTCGGCGGCGCTGCCGCCCATCAGGACGAAGCCGAGGTCGACGAGCTTCTTGGCTGTCTCGGGATCGGCCAGCACCTGGTTGAAGGACTCATTGAGCTTGGCGATGATCGGCTCGGGCGTGCCGCCCGGCGCCATCACTCCGAAGAACACGGCGCCCGTGAGATCGGCCGGCAGGCCGACCTCCGCAACCGTCGGAACGTCGGGAAGCATCGGCACCCGCTTGGCCGCCGCCACGACCAGGCCGCGCAGCCGCCCGTCCTTCACCGCGAGGCCGCCGGGCAGCAGCGTGTCCGAGAACAGCATGACGTGGCCGCCCAGCACGTCCTTCAGCGCGTCGGCGCTGCCCTTGTAGCCGACATGGTCGAGCTTGATGCCGAGTTCCATTCTGAGCTGCTCGCCCCACAGATGCGGCATGCTGGCATTGCCGGCCGATGCATAGGGGATCGGCGCGGTCTGCTTCTTTGCCCAGGCGATGAACTCGGCCATCGTCTTGTAGGGCGCGCTGGGATTGCAGGCGAGCAGCAGCGGCATGTCGACGTAGCTGCAGACCGGCGCCAGCTCCTTTACCGGATCGTAGGGCAGCTTCAGGCCGAACGAGGTATTGGTCGCGACGGGAGCCGCCGCCATGAGGATCGTGTAGCCGTCCGGCTTTGCCTTGGCGACGATCTCGGTGGCGATGATCGTGCCGCCGCCCGGCTTGTTTTCGACCAGCACCTGCTGACCGAACTTGTTCGTCAGATACTCTGCCGCGATGCGGGCGGACGTATCGGTCGCACCGCCCGGCGCATAGGGCACCAGGAAGCGGATCGGCCTGTCGGGGTATGCCTGCGCCCGCACGATGGCCGGTGCGAGACCCGCGGTGAACGTAAGGGCTGCGGCAGAGCCCAGCAGATGGCGGCGCTTCATCCTCATTCCTCCCTGGATGTCTTCTGTTCGTTCTTGGCGCGGAGTATCCGCGAGTGACAGAAGAAGAGCCAGCCCCTCGACCAGTCACGGTGCGCCATGCGAAGCTGCCTGCGTGCAAATTCGCGAGGACCGGGTGGCCAAGGACGGGCAAGGGCTGGAGCTGGGCAATGCCGACGAGAAAGCGGTCGCCGCCCTCGATTTCGTCAGTCAGGAATGGCTGGGCTTCGGCAAGCGGTTCACCGACTTCATCGCTGCCGCCGAGACGGAAGAAAAGTGCCCGATGCTGCCGCTGGTCGCCGCCAGCCTCTTCCTCTCGATGTATTCGCCGGAGGGTCACGCCGCCGCGAAGGGGCACCTCGCGCCCGCCCAGCAGATGACGGCGGGCGCGAGCCGGCGGGAATTCGCCTGGCTCGGCGCCATCGAATTCTGGGTCGAAGGCGACACCGACCGCAGCCTCGCCTGCTTCCGGAGAATCGTCGAAGAATGGCCGCGCGACCTGCTGGCGGGCAAGCTGGCGCAGCTGCTGGCTTTCAACCGCGGCGAGGCCGAGACGCTGCTCGAGATCGGAGAGAGGCTGCTCGCCGCCAATCCGGACAACCGTTTCGTCTGGGGCATGTATGCGTTCGGCCTGGAGGAGTGCAATCGCCTCGACGAGGCCGAAGCCGCGGCGCGCAAGGGACTGACGATCGACCGCAACGATCCGTGGGCGCATCACGCCATCGCCCATTGCCTCGAGGCGCGCGGCCGCATGCGCGACGGCGTCGCCTTCCTCACCTCGGTGTCCGACACCTGGATCGACTGCAACTCGTTCATGCAGACGCACAACTGGTGGCACTTGGCGCTCTTCCTCATCGACCTCGACCGCACCGACGAGGCGCTGGCGCTGCACGACGAGCGCGTGTGGGGCGTCTGGAAGGAGTTCTGCGAGGACCAGGCCAACGCCGTGTCGCTGCTGGCGCGGCTCGAGCTGCGCGGCGTCGATGTCGGCGGGCGGTGGGCGGATCTCGCGACCTACCTGAAGCCGCGCCTGCACGAGCATCTCTCCGCCTTCCACGACGTCCACTATCTCTACGGACTGGCGCGGGCCGACGAGCGCAGCGCCGTCACCGAGATGCTGGCCAGCCTCGAGGATCGCGCCGCGCGCGCGAAGCCCTTCGAGCGCGAGCTCTGGGCAGATTGCGTCGTGCCGCTGGCGCATGGGCTGGCGGCTCATGCCGCGGGCGACATGACGGCGGCGGCGCGCCTGATGGGCCAGGCGATGCCGCACCTGCGCTGTCTCGGCGGATCGATCGCGCAGCGCGCATTGTTCGGCGCCCTCCATCTCGATGCGCTGATCCGGGCCGGCTGGAACGACGCGGCGCTGGCGATCCTGCAGGCC
>Ga0209066_10005701_pt1 | contig 13020 bp, 15 predicted proteins | sample All_14_2_FD_187198 | JGI IMG/M metagenome (GOLD analysis project Ga0209066, IMG submission 187198) | Freshwater microbial communities in response to fracking from Pennsylvania, USA - Allegheny Zone_MetaG_DW_15 (SPAdes) (version 2) ...
GAATTGAAGAGTACAGCAACCAGGGCGCATTGCTCGGTGTGGACGGGCTGGATGATGCGGAACTGTTAGGCGCATTAAGGAGCATGAATCCCATAAAACGTGCCAAGACAGTCAACAAGCTGGCAAACAGCGGTCCCGCAAGTAAGGGATCAAGGGCGGAAATGGAAAAACACTTCGGTGAACTGCCGCCCAATATCAAGCAGTCATTGGTGAAAGGGGAATTGCGCCTTGCAGACACCATCGTCTATTCCATCAAGAAGGTAGGAGCCAAGACGATAAAAATGTTTGAAACACAGGACACAAAGGAAATAGGCTTGCGCAACATTTCCAATGCCAAACTGCCCAAAAACCAGGTATTGCTGGTAAGCGGCATTATCCTGCTTGCTGGTACATCTGCGGATGCGACCAATGACAAGGTTATGGCAACGGAATACAAAGGCATTGAGTTTTTCCCTGCAATCGCTTCAGGAGAGCTTAACCTGAAGTCCAACAAGAAGCAGATTGTGCCGGAAACAGGATGTGGCGTATTCAAGACAGGCAACTATCATGGCGTACCTGCTGGCTATTACAAGCTGGCTAACCCCCGGCTGATACTTGATGATGTGCTGATAGAACTGACCGTTGAGTTAGGTACAATGGATGGCATACCCGCCAATACCTACCTCTATGCGGCATTGCATGGCACGATCACCACTCCATAACAGGCAGCGGCAGCTATTGCAGGGTAATAGCTGCCGCATAAATAAACAACATGGCAAACCTGATAAACAAAAGGCTACTCAAGATACCCTATCTGCCCTATATAGCCATGAGCATAACCGTTCCCGCATTGCTAGTTCTATTCAGTAAGAAAGCAAAGGCTGCAAACAAAAGGGCATCAACACCCTACAATAACCTGAAAGCTTTTCTTACAATGATCCAATATGCGGAAGGTACTTATGGACAGAACGCCTACCGTATGCATTATGGTGGACAGTTATTCAACAGCTATGCCCGGCATCCCAATATCGCTATTACCAGAAGTGGCATTACCAGTACAGCCGCAGGGGCATACCAGATATTGTACCGGACATGGACAAGTGTACAACAGGCACTACAACTGCCGGATTTCAGCCCGGCAAGCCAGAACAGGGCAGCCATTGAACTGATCCGGCGAAGGGGTGCATTGGAAGCGGTTTTAGCAGGAAGGTTTGAAGATGCAGTGGAAAAATGCAAAAAAGAGTGGGCATCACTTCCTGGTGCTGGATATGGGCAAAGGGAGCGCAGCCTTGCATTACTCAGCGATGTTTACAAGAGTGCAGGCGGGCAGGTCGTGGTATAACAATTAAAAAACGAACAGATGAACGAAAACAATACGCCTGCGATCAATATAGCAGGCATCGTCAAAAAGCGGTTTGACCTGCTGATAACCGCAGGTGATGCAACCTACACCCAAACATTCGAGCTGGATAAGACGATTGCTTTTGTAAAGGGAGTGTTGCTCACATCGGATAAGGACGACCTGATGTATTACAGGGGTTCTCAAAAGATAGAGATCAACAGGCAGGAAATATTCCCTGAAGGCTATGAAAGCAAATTAGTTATCAGCGGTATCAACTGTCCTGTCAACCAGCGGTACTACCTGACAGGGAATATGCCCATCGGTAATGGATTGGTAAAGATCGACTACAAGGATAAGGATGATAGCCGTGCGCCATTTGAGGCATACCGGATTTCACTCTACCTCGATTGTGAACTGAAAGCCTATTAACCCAATAAACTCCGAAACAATGCTGACCAATGTAATTATAGTGCCGATTCCCATAACTAGGCAAGGGCAAAAGGTGTTTTTCGAGGTTGCTATCCCCAAAGACGTAAACAGCATAATCGGGATAGAGGCAAGCATAACTGGTTTGTCGGGTATAACGCTGGTGGAAATTATTGGCAGGCAGGTTGCCGGGATGATAAAGCTGCAAGCGGAAGGTATAGCCAACCAATGCTACAGCACTCAGTTACATATAGGCATTAGCAGTTTGGACAAGAACCAGCCCGGCTTCAACCCTACCTATACAGCTTGGCAGCAAAATTCCTTTGTAGGCAGCTACAACCGGGAACCGGAACAAGTAAGGATCGGCAAGACGAACACCATTTATGGAAGTTATACCGACATATATGGCAAAAGAATAAGCAGGGATCTGGTTTATACTGCCGGGCTGTATTTATGGACGGAAAGAAAAGACAACTTAAATGACACAAGAACTGGCAATAGCGTATATCCGTAAAAGATCCACAGAGCTTGGGCAAGGCGATCAGTATAACCTCCGTTTCAGGCATTATGTGCTGCCGCCTTTGGGTGAACAGAGAATAACTGGAGGGACAGCATTATTCGTGCTGGTTGACCCATCACCACATATCAGAGTAGAAGGTGAAACAGCACTATTTGACCTGACAGAAACAGCAGTCAACGAGTTGCAATACGAGTTTCAGGGCATATTCGATATAACCAACTACAGTCCTTCTCTGCAACACGTTCAAATGATACAGGTAATATTTAAAAACGAAGCGCAATGCCACAGATAGAAGAAAAATTTGACCAGGACAGGGTGGATAGTCTGAAAAGATACCTGCTGAGAGAAGCATCAAAGAACAGAAAAAAGGACTTTGAAATTGTAGTGGATGGCTTTAAGGTAGTGTCCCGAACCAATAATGTTGATGAGTTTGATGAGTATGAACAGGAAATAAGAAATGATACCAGCAGCCTTAGTATTCTAATTTACGATGGTCCGACAACTAACCGAAATACAAAGCATTCTTTCTACTTCAATGACGAACGAACCACAAACCGCAAAGCGGTGAACGGATTGGGCAGCCTTGGTGAAATTGATCAACTGGTGCAGATGAGGATCGATGAAAATAACAGGGATCATATGGTTGCGAAGCTGAAGGAAGACCTGGAGCGGACACAAGATGAACTGGATCAGGCTTTGGAGTACAATGAAACGCTGGAACAGACGATCAACACCTTAAAAAGTAAGAAGCTGTCCGACAACAACAACCTCGGAGACTTACTCAATGCGTTCATCGGCTCTATAATCAAATCCAATGCCAGCAAACTGCCAGGTGGTGAAATGCTTGCCGGGCTATTTGCAGGTGCGGAAACGGAAAAACAACCCATAGAACTCCCACAGGAAGGGGAACCGTCTAAGGTGACCTTCAAAAAGCAAAAACCAGCGGACGAACCAGATGAGATGACCCAAAACCGGATGGCATTGATAGCGGATCTACAGAAAAAACTCAATGAATTGCAAATGGTGGGCTTGTTCTCCATTATTGAACATCTGACCACCAAACCGGAACAAATACAAACAGTAATCGAAATTCTTAACGACAAATAAAAAACAATGACACACCAATACGATTTCATTATCGAAGCACCTACGGAAAAAGAAGCTGAACAAAAGATCAATGCCTTGGCAATGCTTGCAAGCAAGTTAAAAACCAACGAACTGGTAAAACTGGCATTGGTGGTAGAAAAAGACCCGGTAACAACCCGGCTGGCAAAAAAATTCCTCAAACTCAACTAGGAACAAGTCTTAGGCTAAGAAAGTTTACAAACCCAAAAAGTATATCTAACCGTGTACACTAACAATGAACAAGCAAGTAGCGAAGGGGAACTTACCGTCCGTGAAAAAATACAATACTCCTTGCTGGGTGTCCTTGTGTTGGGAGGGGCGGTAATGCTGGGGAGGACAATTGTAAAAAAAGCCACCGCCAGCAATGAGCAGCGCAAAACCTATACAGAGGGCAATACAGCAACGTATGCCAAGCAGATAAAAATGGCTTTTGACAATGACGGCTGGTGGGGAACGGACAAAGATGTTTTACGGCAGGTGGTACGGGTAATACCAAGTAAGGGTGAATTCAGAAAGGTTATGACCTCTTACCAAAAGCTATACGGCAGAAACCTGCTGGCGGATATGCAGGGTGAATTAAAAACAACAGAGTACAATGAAATACTGGCAATCATTTCAACAAAGCCGGAGCATGGCGAAGAGACTGTCAACGAGGTAACGGCTGAAAAATTGCAAAGCTGGGCAAAACGGGTGAGGGCGGCATTTGAGATCAGCTATGGCCCGTTTCCGGGAACAGATGAGCCAGCAATCAGGGCGGTGTTCCTTGAAATACCGACACAGGAAGCATACCGGAAAATGGCAGCCGTGTATCAATCCATGTATGGTAACAGTTTTACGGACGACCTCAAAAGCGAACTTGAATTATGGGAATACGCACCGATGATGCAGCTTATTTCCGGCAAACCAAAAAATTAAACATGGCAACGAAAACGAAAAAGGCGGCAACAAAAAAGAGCAGCAAAGCAGCACCTCCCAAACAGCCGAAGACAAGAAAGGCAAAACAAACCATGGTAAAAGGGGCAACTGCTAAACCTGCCGCAAAGGACAAGACAGGGCAGATCATCATGACCACCCTTGCTGTAGGCGTAGCTGGTGTCGCAGGTTACTTCGGTTGGCAGTACATGAAGAAACGCATGGCTACCCGCAACGATGCGGACATAAGTATCACCGATACTGATTTCGTTACTCCGGTTATCAAACCCGCTAAACCCATAAAGGAAACACCTACCCCTTCACCCGGAAGCTATACCAAAAGCCGCAATGACGATTTTCCATTGAAGAAAGGAAGCAAGGGTGACCGGGTCAGGACTTTGCAACAGGCATTGATTGACAAGTATGGCAGTAGTGCCTTACCCAAGTACGGAGCCGATAGTGATTTCGGAACAGAAACCGCCAATGCACTGAAGAAGTACGGAATACCAATGCCAGTAACAGAAAGTGCGTTCAACCTGCTCACACAGGCGGGTGGTAATGTCGGAGATGCTGCCGGAATAGCGAAAAAATTACATGCTGCCGCATCAGCTAAAAATTTTGATAGTGTGCTGAGTTTGCTCAAAAACATCAGGAACAAACAGGACTACCAGCAAGTTGGCAACAGTTTCCTGCAATTACGGTTGCGAGGAGTAAGGCAGACACTTGTCAACGGACTACTCAGCAGCTTTGATAATGCAGAACAGAAACAAAAGATAGGTATGGAGTTCGTTCGTATGGGTTTGCAATACAATGGCAGCAAGTGGAGCCTGGCTGGTTTTGATGGGCAGCCGGTAGTAACGACAGAACCCGCCACCGTTTGGATCTCTTCCGCCCAAAGCCTGCAAGTGCCTGCGATGATGGTGTTGGGCAATGAAGTAACACGCAGGCTGGACTACACCCTTTTTGAAAACAACAACAAGTATTTTTTAGTCAAAACACAATCAATCAAATATCTATAACATGAAAAACAGACACAAAAAAAGAAAAGGCAATGGACATGTCCGGCACATCGTAGTACACAACACGGGAACAAGACCGGATATGCGGGTTAGGGAACTCGACAAGCTACCCTATCACTTCATCATCACAAGAGGTGGCAAACTGCTTAACCTCAAACCAGTAAGGAAGGAAGATAAAACAGTAGAAGTGGCATGGCTCGGCGGTCTGGACAGGTATGGCAGGCATACCGATAACCGGACGGAAGAGCAAAGCGATACCCTTTTTGATACGCTGGTATTGCTGACAGATCGTTTTCCTGAAGCACAGATAACACCTGCCGATAACCTGTACCTATATGGTTATGCCAATCCCGGCTTTGACCTGATAGCGTGGCTAAACGACTACATCCCCGCCTTTCTCGCAGCATAGCCTGCGGACATTCTATTCTTAACAGGTTAACACCCAAACAATGACGGAAAAATTAATTGCCGCTCTGGTAAGCCGGGGCTACAGGATACTTATGCGCCCATTTGAACTCAATATCGTTGGCATACGAAGCAGCGACAGAACGCCTAACGTCTTTAATGACAGCATCAATGCGGTGTACAAGGACGACAAAGGTCAATGGAAAACACTCCGCTATCCTGCCACAACAGATCCCGGATTATACTGGCTGAAAAATCCCATGAATGTATCAGGTACGGCTATTCTCAAAGCAGGACAATATGTTAACTCCCACATTATCGGACTGCACCGCAACAAGTACACGGCACTAGTACAGCGAGGCGCAGTTACGGTAATCAGGGATGCGACACGGGATGATCGACACGACTTCAATGGCAAAGAGGAAAAAGGGCTGTTTGGTATCAATATCCACAGGGCGAAGCCAGAAGGGGTAACCAATGTTGTAGAGCAACACTCTGCCGGATGCCAGGTATTTGCTAATGCAGCAGATTTCAACGCATTCATGGAATTGTGTGAAAAACACAGCAAGCTATACGGCAACTGCTTCAGTTACACCCTACTCAATGAATCCGAATTACAACAGGCGGCATAACTGTACAATTATCTAAAACACATCCGCTATGAAAAAATTCATTCAGGAGTTATTCAAGGACAAATCGGGCAATTACAGCATGAGAGAAATTGCTATTGCGCTATTACTACTTGCCCTACTCACAAGCTGGATCGCCATGCAGTTCTTTGGGAAAGACATACCGGAGTTCATGTTCGTCTCTTTCTCCAGCCTGATCGCAGCAGGGTGTTTCGGCTATTCTCTTGAAAAAAGGGGCAGCCCTCCAAATAACGACTTGCCATAAAACAGTATTACAAACAACTATTATTTCAACTACAAAAACAACGAACATGAAAAACAGAAAATTGACCATTCTATTGTCCCTGCTCTGCTTGATAGCAGCACTATATGGGTTATTCCACGTTACCAACCCACGCCCGGCTCAGAAAGGGCGGGATAAGCCCGATTATCCGATCAGTAAAAATGCCACCGCCAATTTGGACAAGATGTACAGGGCGCAACTTGATTCGATTGCCGCAATAGCCAGTTCATTACAGGTAAAGGAAAGTGGCATAAAGGCGCAACTCTATAAGGTGAAGGAAAGTAACCGGAGTTTGCAACAGCAGGTTAACGGTCTTGTAGCACGGTCAAGAGCAACAACAGATACGCCTGCTAAACTGGTTATGTGTGACAGCTTGCAGGAAGCGGTCGGCGAATGGGTGACTGAATCCGCTCACAAGGATAGCCTTTATGAAAGTGAAGTAAGTGTGTTAAATGAGATCATCAGCAACAAGGACAGCACACTCTATGTCCGACAACAGATGTATGCTACAATACGGCAATCATTTGACAACTGTTTCGCAAATAATGAGTTGCTACTCGAAGAAAACAAACTATTTGCCCGGCAATCAAAGCGGTTGCTCATTAAAAACAAAATCCTTTCCGCTGGGGTCATGCTGGTATCTGGCATAGCGGTTTACAGCTTTATCAAACATTGAATCATACATGAAAGAGAAAACAATCATTTCTACAGCCACAGTCGTTACTTCCTTGCTTGCCTATTGGTATGCGAAGGCAGCCGGAAAAGATGCCGCTCCCCTTGTTATGCTGGGTGGCTTTTTGGGGACACTGATTGGCGATGGGCTGGCAGAACAGGTCAAACTGAATGAAAAAAACAAAGAAAATGAGGACAAGGATATATGATACCACAGCAGGTATTCGTGTTGAAACCGGAGATACAGTGCGCCTCATCAACAAGTCTCACATAAAGGACATCGCAATTGTCAACGGGCGTATCTGTATCAATACCGGAGAGGGAGTATTGCAACAGCTATATATCAACTACCCTGATGTGGAGGAGCCAGGTACGCATGATATGGATGAGTTGGTCATTGCATTGCAGGCAATGATGCACAGCAGGGAAACCAACCTATCCTCACAACTAGACACGGTAATAGCGGCATTAGCAGCGATTGAATTATCACTACATGGAACTACTGATCATTTTAAGGAACCTCAGCTTATTGATGACCCCTTTCCGGGCCTTAGCTACAAAGGTTATTCTTCCACACTTAACGCAGACGGCTCGCAACCTGTTTGGGCGATTTTGGAAATAAAGCAGAGCGGAACACTTACTTCTTTCAGGTGGGCAGATGCCAGTAAAGACTTTAATAAGGTATGGAACGACAGGTCTTTTTACATGTATTAACCAACAACAATGAGCTACAATTTGTCATCAAAGGGCACAATTACTTTACCGGATGAACGGCTGATGCAGTTCGTGCAAAAGGTGGAACAGGAATTAACCACCGGGAAATCGTACAACAAAACGTCTATTGAAAAGCTGGCAACCACTTATGGCATTACAGACAAAACAGAAGTAAAGGAGTTGACGGAATTGGCGATTGTCCGTAAGGCAAGGGCGATAGCAGCAGGTGCAGGGACAATAAAGCAGCATTTTGATAGTATAGTAGCCTTATACCATAAACAGGTCAACCTATCGCACCGGACAAGCCAATCCATTTTGTTGCAGCAGTATTCTACACCTGCACCGATAGGTTATATAGCTGGTATCTTTTGCGGTTTAGACAAGCTATCTATTCATGGCGGATATGGTTTTGAACCTTCGGCAGGCAATGGTTTACTCACAATAGCAGGAAAACCGGAACGAATCTATGTCAATGAGGTGGATACGATCCGTAACCGGAATTTACGTACACAGGGGTTTGCCAATGTTTGGGACAGGGATGCTTCAAAGCCGTTTTTTGATGTGCAAAATAATTTTGTAGCGGTTATAACCAACCCGCCTTTCGGCAAATTGGACAAACCTGTACTATTCGACACCTTCAAAATAGACACCCTTGACCATTTGATGGCATTGCGTGCTTTGGAAACAATGACCTATGACGGCAAGGCGGCTATCATTATTGGTGGGCATACAAGTTGGGATGATAGAGGCAGGATACAGGCAGGACGAAACCGCATATTCTTCAACTACCTGTTCAGCCGTTACCATGTCGCAGATGTATTGCTGATAGACGGCAAAAAACTATACTCCCGGCAAGGCACTTCGTTTAATGTGCGGTTGATACTGGTTAATGGCAGGAAACAAAAACCAACGGGTGTTGCACCCGTATTTGACCCGCAAAAAGACAAAGTAGTAACAACTTTTGACGAACTGTATGAAAGGGTAACAGATGCAATGGACACAAAAACAGCACACAAAATGAACAGGTTAAGCGAATTGGAAAGAGAAGCACTCGAATTACAAGCTGCATTTGGTTTTGGCGAGTTGGGCGCACCCTACATGCCTGCTTCTGAAAGTTGCGTGGTATTGAATACCCAAGTACCGGATAGTATGGCGTTTGAAACACAATCGGCTATTGCACAGATAAAGGAAGAAGTAGGTGGAGACATTGACAGTTTTGTACGCCACAGGCTTAAATTTTCTTCCCATACCGCTCTTTGCAAAGCTCTTTCAGCCGAACAGATTGATGCGGTGGCAATAGCAATCTATAATATTGAGGCAAGGGGGCAAGGCATGATTATTGGAGACCAAACCGGGATCGGCAAGGGCAGAATTGCCGCCTCTATTATCCGCTACGCTGTTTGTCAGGGATTAAAACCCGTTTTTTTGACAGAAAAAGCAAATCTGTTTTCCGACATCTACCGTGACCTTTCTGCCATTGGTTCGGGGCATTTAAAGCCATTTATCGTAAATGGCAAGGAAAGCAAAACCGATATAAAGGACGAAGATGGCAATATTGTGTACCAGGCACCCGCCGTACCGGAACAGCAGTCCATTTTTGCTTCGAGGGAATTGCCTGCCAAATATGACTTTGTGGTGGCTACCTATTCACAATTCAACAGCCCTGAAAAGAAACCCGAAAAGCCATCGTTTTTACAGGCTATTGCCGAGGACAACATTTTCATACTGGACGAGGCGCATAACAGTTCCGGTTCCTCGAATACGGGTGAGTTTTTGCAACGGGTAGTAGGCAACACCAAGGGAGTGATATTCCTATCGGCAACATTTGCCAAACGACCAGACAATATGCCGATATATGCCATGAAGACGGCTATTTCGGATTGCAACATGAGTAAAGACGAATTGGTAGATGCTATTACAAGGGGCGGTGTCGCCTTACAGGAAGTGCTGAGTTCCCAACTAGTAGCCGAGGGACAGATGTTAAGACGGGAACGCAGCTTTGAAGGGATAGAGGTTAACTATATCAGTCTCGATGATAAAGCGGAAGAACACAGGGCAATTGCCGACAACATTACCGAAATCCTCAGGGAGATCATCAGCTTTCAGGACAGGTTCATTAATGAACAGGTTGCCGAATTGGATAAGATAGCCGTTGCAGAAGGGAAAGAAGTCGGTGTACGGGAAGGAACTTCACAGGCTGGCGTAGATAACCAACCCTATTTCAGCAAGGTATTTCAGGTTATCAACCAGATGCTATTTAGCATAAAGGCGGAATCAGTGGCAGAACGGGCAATTATGCGACTGAAAGAAGGTAAGAAGCCGATTATCGCATTTGCATCTACAATGGGCAGCTTTATTGAAACCATTGAAAATGACAAGGGTTTACCCGTTAGTGATGGCGATACCATAAATGCCGACTTCTCAGAAGTATTGAAGAAGGGGTTGGATGGCATATTACGCTATACCGAAAAAGACGTGGATGGCAACTCCATTTACAAAAAGTTTGAAGTAAGCGAATTGCCACCGGAAGCGCAGGCGGACTATAACCGCATTGCAGCCGCCATCCGTTCCGTGTCCACAGGCATAACCATATCCCCCATAGATGTAATCCTGAAAAGACTAAAAGACGCTGGTTATACCGTAGCGGAAGTAACCGGGCGCAAATACGAATTGCAATTAAATACCAAAACCGGAAAAGGGCTGGTGTTATCCCGTAAGCGGTTGAATACTAACGATGCTTTCCGGCAATTCAATAATAATGAAGTGGACGTATTGATGATAAACCAGTCAGGCAGCACAGGTGCATCGGCTCATGCGATACCAACAGCAAAAGTACCTGCTAATCAGGTACGTCAACGGGTAATGATCGTGCTGCAAGCGGAATTGGACATCAACACCGAAGTACAGAAACGTGGCAGGATTAACCGTACCGGGCAAATACTGAAACCTATCTATGACTATGTAACTTCTGCCATACCCGCTGAAAAGAGGCTAATGATGATGCTTCAGAAAAAACTAAAGTCATTAGATGCCAATACGACCTCGAATCAAAAACAATCCACCAAGATTTTAGACGTGCCGGACTTTCTCAATAAGTACGGTGATAAGATCGTAAAGGAGTATTTAGGTGAAAACCCGGACATAAATGACCTATTGGACGATCCGCTTCGTTTAAAGGACAGCAAAGCTGATGGCAATGGAGAAACAACCGTGTCGGAAGATGCAGCGCACAAGGTTAGCGGGCGTGTAGCGGTATTGTCCACTAAAATGCAGCAGGATTTTTACCAGGAGATAGCGGAACGGTATAATGACTACGAGCAGTACCTGCGACAGGTAGGCGAATATGACCTTGAGGTGGAAGCAATGAATCTTGACACGGAAACGCTCAGTGCCAAAGTGGTAAAAATGGGAAAGGGTTCAGACAGTGCATTTGGCGAGGATAGCATACTGGAAACGGTAAGGGCTAATGTGTTGAAAAAGCCATTCACAACAACTGAACTACAAAACCTGCTTGCAGAAGCACTAAAAGGTGGTGACGCTTTATCGCTGCAACAGGAACTGATTGCTGAATACCAGCAAGACAGCGAACGCAGGTTACAGGAAGACCAACAGGAAGCTATTGATAAATTTGATGAGTTGATCAGGAATGTACCTGAAGAAAAGAAAATCAAAAAAATTGCGGGTGCAACCGAGCGGGAACAGGCAATCAGGGAGCGGGTGAAAGAACTCACAGATGCCAAAGAAGGGCAGCTAAAGGTACTCCGGGTTAAAGCCAACAACCGCAGGCAGTACCTTGAAAAAATATTCCGCTTCTTTTATACCGGGAGAACGCTTAGATATCCGATTGAAAGTTTTACAGGTGGCAACGAACTTGTTCCGGCTGTATTTATCGGATATACAATTGATAAGAAAAAACGTAACCCTTATGCCCCTTCGCTGATAAAACTTCGATTTGCCATAGCCAACAGCAGCAAATACCTCTCTATACCAGCCTCTTATTCGGAAGATGTAATGTCTATCATAGGAGCAAGTGCGGATCAATACCAACCGGATGCGGATACGCTGATGAGGCAATGGGAAGACTATACCAAACAAAACTATGTTGACCGGAAGGTAAGGCACATTATTACTGGCAACCTATTACAGGCGTTTAGTGATTTCAAGGGTAAGCTGGTTAGTTACACCACTAATGACGGGAAAACAATCAAGGGTATACTAATGCCGGAGAACTGGAATCCGGGCGAACAGATACAAGACAAGGTAGTTGTGCCGATCATTAAAGCCTTGCCACTTATCAAATCGCTGGTGAATGGAAGGCAGATTGTTACCAATACCGGGGTATCCTTGTTCCGAACAGGGGGCTATTACAAAATCATCGTGGCGGCATCCCGCTCAAAGGGTGGTGAAATATACCTCGACAAGCAAATATTAGCCTTGGTAGAACGAAACAACTTTGACAAGGTGTCTGATAAAATGGTTGCCATGATCGAGGACAACCGGATCAGCCAGCTTGTAGAAGTACTGCAAACCAACCATAGTTGCGCTATCACCATTAATTCGGCACAGTTCAGCGAAATAGGCAAAAGCAACCACAGGTATAGCAGCCGCAGGAAAATTGAATTACCAGTATTAACTCCTGAACAAACTGCACCGGACAATACGGTTATGTTGTTGGAACTGGAAGCAGAAGCACTCGCATTAGAACTTGAATTACTCGCAGCATAAAATATAAAACCATGTACACACCGGATAATTATTTTGCACAAATTAATAGCTTGGTTTTCAATACGCTTCCTGAAGCCCTTCGCAAAGGACATGACTTCGTAACCAAGGTTACCAGCAATGGCACAAACTGGACTAATTATCATTCCAGTGAAACCATAAAAAAAACAATCAATACCTATTTTGATAAACTGGCTGATTTTGTCGGCAGTCAAAAGAAGGCGGCTAAGTCTTCCACCCGAAAAACAAAGCAGAAGGACACGGCAAAAGAG
>Ga0209066_10005702_pt1 | contig 13019 bp, 14 predicted proteins | sample All_14_2_FD_187198 | JGI IMG/M metagenome (GOLD analysis project Ga0209066, IMG submission 187198) | Freshwater microbial communities in response to fracking from Pennsylvania, USA - Allegheny Zone_MetaG_DW_15 (SPAdes) (version 2) ...
GAATTCATCGAAAACCCAGTACTGATGCTGGCCTGATAACCTGAAAAGGGACTGTTATGTTGGTGCGTTGGCACAACTACACGGATGAGCAGGGGCGTTGCGCCGAGGCGCAGCTGTTTTCGCCTGAGACACCGACCGATAAAGTCATCCTGTTCTGCCCCGGCTTCCCGGGGGCGGGCGCCACATTGTTTGAACAGCGCCATGCTGAAAACCTGACCAATGAAGGTTTTTCCGTTGTCGTGCTGCGCCATGCGGGCACGCGGTTTGATAGCCCGTTCGGGCCTTTCATGGTTAATAATGGTGCGCGCCTTAAGCAGGCGCGCGCTAAGGGCGAGGCGATGATTGGCGGCGTGCCTGCCGCCATTGATACATGGCTGATCGAGCCGTTGGTCGCGCTCAAGACGCTGGCAAAAAATTACGCGCAGATTCACGTCATCGGTAACAGCTTCGGGGCGTTATCATCGTTATGGTCGCTCACATCGGATAGCGCGCCGATAGACAATGTGAAGTCACTTTTATTATATGCGGGCGCGCAGGGCACGAGCGACGGCTCACCTATGGATATCATGCGCATCTGGCAGGTGCAGTTTATTGCCATGCCGCGTGTCACTGAAAAAGTATCGCTTGAGCCAGCGCCGCAGATTGCCGCGACCCTGCTGAATGTGTATCGCGATTTGCCGAACCGCATGGCGCGTATTCCTGCCAGCGTGCCGATCACGTATCTGGTGGTTGAGAATGACGAGATTTTAAAACCGTTCGACACGCAGCGTTTCAACGATGCGATTGGCGGGCGTGGCACCATAGTGATGGATAGTGATGACCACGCACACCCGAATGCGGGCCTGCTGGCGCATGATACGCCAGATTATACGACCGAAAAATTATTAGCGCTTATTGTTAAAAATTAGAGAAAGACGTTTCGTTATGGCCGATCAGAATTTTGATGTTGTTGTTATCGGTGGCGGGCCGGGCGGTTATGTCGCGGCCATTCGCGCGGCACAATTGGGCATGAAGGTTGCCGTTGTTGAAACAGCGCATCTTGGCGGTATCTGCCTTAACTGGGGTTGCATACCGACCAAGGCGTTGCTCAAATCGGCCGAAGTAAACCACCTTTTGCACAATCTCGATCAGTATGGTTTCAAGGTTGAAAACATCAGCTTTGATTTCAAAAAAATTGTCGAACGTTCGCGCGCTGTGTCGAAGCAACTCACGGGCGGCATTGGCCACCTGATGAAGAAAAACAAGATCACCGTGCTGATGGGTTACGGCAAATTGCTTGGTAAGGGCAAGATTGAGGTCACGCCGTCCAAGACACTGGAAGGCGGTGCCAAGGGGATAGACAAGGCGGAAACCATTTCAGCCAAACATATCATCATTGCCACTGGTGCTCGCGCCCGTGTCTTGCCCGGCTTCGAGCCGGACGGCAAACTGGTCTGGACGTATCGCGAGGCAATGGTGCCGACCGAAATGCCAAAATCACTTATCGTTGTCGGTTCCGGTGCCATCGGCATCGAATTCGCATCGTTCTATCGCAACATGGGCGCGGATGTGACGGTCATCGAGGCCATGGACCGCATCATGCCGGTTGAAGACGAAGAAATTTCCGCCTTCGCGCGCAAGCAGATCGAAAAGACCGGCATGAAAATCATCACCTCGGCCAAGCTGCAGAAACTCGATAAGGGCGCTAATAACGTAACTGCCCATGTCGAAATCAACGGCAAGGTTGAAAAACTGGTGGCTGACCGCATCATCATGGCTGTGGGCGTTGTAGCCAATTCGGAAAATCTTGGGCTTGAAAACACCAAAGTGAAGGTTGACCGCGGTTTCATCCAGACCGATGGTTATCTGGCCACGGCCGAACCCGGCGTTTATGCCATTGGCGACGTTGCAGGGGCCCCGATGCTGGCGCACAAGGCGTCCCATGAAGGTATTATCTGTGTTGAGAAAATCGCTGGCGTCAAAGACGTTCACCCGATGAAAAAAGAAAACATCCCCGGCTGTACCTATTGTACGCCGCAGGTGGCCAGCGTTGGCCTCACGGAAAAAGCAGCCAAGGAAAAAGGCTATACCGTGAAAGTCGGCAAGTTTCCGTTCATCGGCAATGGCAAGGCGATTGCACTGGGCGAGCCTGAAGGCATGGTCAAAACCGTGTTCGATGCGAAAACCGGTGAACTGCTTGGCGCGCATCTGGTCGGCGCTGAAGTGACCGAACTTATTCAGGGTTATGTGCTTGGTAAGACCAACGAACTGACCGAGGCCGAATACATGCACACCGTCTATGCACACCCGACGCTGAGCGAAATGATGCATGAGAGCGTGCTGTCAGCCTATGGCCGCGCGATCCATTTTTAATTTTTAGGCGTGATTACATTTTAACGCGGCAGGACCACTGGAAAGGTGACGCGATTTTCCAGCCTTCGCCGCAAACAGGCAAGTCTGGCTCAGTCTCAGCTGTTTGTGCATTTGGCTGCTGTTGTATTGTGCCGTGGCCCTGAGTTGGCGTTACGGTATTGACCTGCAGGGCTGGATTGAGATTATTCGCATCAGGCATATGTGAACAGCCAGCCATGGCCCCTGCTGTTAAAAACAGGGCTGAGAGTTTGCAGATGGTGCGTTTAGCGAGTTGCATGGTAATTACTTTACATAATTTTTATAATAATGGCAAATATTGCAGTTGGGGCCTTTGCAATTTAGCAGGGCCAGATGATAGGTTTCAGCCGCTATGACATATAACCCCGACCTTCTAGACCGCGCCAAGCGCCACCCGGAAAAGCAGAAGAACCCTGACAGGCCGTCAGGGGCCAAGCCTGACTGGATCCGCGTGAAGGCGCCGCAAATGGGCGGCGGCTATGAAGAAACGCAGGCCATCGTCAAAAAGTTGCATCTGACGACCGTGTGCGAGGAAGCGGGCTGCCCCAATATTGGCGAATGCTGGCAGAAAAAACACGCGACCTTCATGATCATGGGCGAGGTTTGCACCCGCGCCTGCGCGTTTTGTAACGTGGCCACAGGCAAGCCGGATGAACTAAACCCGATGGAGCCTACCAAGGTGGCCGTAGGCGTTGAGAAAATGGGTTTGAAGCACGTTGTTGTGACATCGGTTGATCGGGATGATCTGGCCGATGGCGGGGCCGCGCATTTCGTCAAAACCATTCAGGAAATCCGCCGCCTGTCGCCCGGCACAACCATCGAGATTTTAACGCCCGATTTTAAAAACAAGGCAGGCGCCACGGCTGAAGTTGCCCGTGCACGGCCCGATGTGTTTAACCACAACCTTGAAACCGCGCCGCGCCTCTACCCGACCGTGCGTCCCGGTGCCCGTTATTTTACGTCGCTTCGCCTGCTTCAAGAAGTCAAGGAAGTGGACCCGAGCATTTTTACCAAATCCGGCATCATGGTTGGCCTTGGTGAAACCCGCGAAGAAGTCGGGCAGGTCATGGACGATCTGCGCGCCGCAGGGGTTGATTTTATTACTATCGGCCAGTATCTGCAGCCAACGCCCAAGCATGCCGCCGTTGACCGTTACGTGCACCCAGATGAATTCGCTGATTACGAACGTATGGCACGCGCCAAGGGCTTCCTGATGGTATCGTCTTCGCCGCTGACCCGCTCGAGCCACCATGCGGGCGATGATTTCATTAAATTGAAGGCTGCACGCGAAGCTAAATTTGCCGCGCAATAACGCATAATTTGCGGGCGCCCGTTCATTTGTGATAATCAATCACGCATGAAAAATGAAGACCAGCAAAAGACCGAATTCGCTCTCAGCCTGTGGGAGAAATTTGAATGGAATACAGGCACGATGGATCATTCCGGCGTTGGCGCGGTGTCTCTAGAAGACCGCAGCTGCAGCAACGGCACTACGCTCACGGGCAACACGCGCTTCTTCCGGCACATGCCTCTTTATAATCACGCGCTTGATTGCGCCCATGAGTTTCATGAAGCAACGGGGGCACCGGCCACGCTTATATGTGCGGGCGGGTCTATCGGGGCCGAGGCCTATTCACTGGCTTTTGAAGCCACGAAACGTGGTTACGAGCCATGGCTTCGTATTGCTACATTTGACCTTTCTTCGCGTTTTACTGCTGTGGCCGAGCAAGGCATCTACCCCACACAAATGGGGCTGGGCCTTTGGGAAATCGGTAAAAGAGGGTTTGTCGAGCGTTATGGCACGCGTCATATCCGCGTGGCGGATGCTTTCAGGGCCATGGTTGACGTATTGCCGCCCCGCTCGTTCCTGAGCCCTGATATGGCCAAATTGCGGGGCGATGTCACTGTTTCGGTGCGCGCGCTTATGTATCTTTCTAACGAGGATGCCAATCAGGCGCGGGCAACCCTTGGTGCCGTTACGACCCATTCGCTGATTACCGACCGTTTTTTCGACCCCACGGTCGGCGTTGACGGTTTCGAGCGTATTGTCTCGAACGAGGATTACGACACGTTGCGTCGTGTTGATTTTAAACCGTCGCGATTGATGGCCGGGTAATTTCTGTTATCCTCCCCGCCTCATGCCTACCCACGCCGAAGTCAAAACCCTGCCTTACACGCCCGAACAAATGTTCGACCTGGTGGCGGATGTCGAAAAATACCCTGAATTTTTACCGTGGTGCCAGTCAGCCAAAATCTGGAAGCGGGAAGGGAACGTGCTTCATGCCGACCTTGTGATCGGCTATAAGCTGTTTCAGGAACGGTTTACCAGTAAAGTGACTTTGACCCGCGCGCAGTTTGATCAGGGCGGGCATATCCATGTCGAATACCTCAAAGGGCCATTGAAGCATCTTTCAAACCATTGGCGGTTCCTGCCCAGCAATCCGAAGGCGTGCTGCGTTGATTTTTTTGTCGATTTTGAATTCAGGAATCCGGTATTTCAGAAGCTGATGGGCGTCTTTTTCAATGAAATCGTACGCCGTATGGTCAGCTCATTCGAGGCGCGTGCCCGCCAGCTTTACGGGTAGCGCCGGCTGCGGTGCTTTTGGCTGCAATAACGCTGTCCAGCGGTTCAGGCCTATAAATATCCTCAAGGCCGCGCACAATGGCTTCCACTTTTCTGTAATCATGCTGCGTGAACGCAAAGCTCAGTACGGTCACTCCCATGCCATCATGCGTATCGCGTGATAGTTGCGGTGTTACATATACATCGCTTTCGAGGTAATGCGCGGCCAGATGATTGGTCACGGCGTGAAGCTCATCACGGCCCATTTCAAAAAAACGATGCTCGGCTTTATAGCCGGAAGTGTCCGAACGCGTTTCGGCGGGATCGAGCGATGACCGGACGTATTTATCGTGCATCAATTTCGCTATATCTGTGGTCATGCGGCCTCTGGTTCATTGTAACGCAGTGACATGGGATGAACCGTGCCATCCAGACATTTTATATCAGTCTGAACGCTTTTGTCCACGCGCATCGAATCGTAACCGCTAAGGTGCAGGATTCCTAAAGGTTGGTGAGGCAGATAAGGTTCAATGAACCGTTTTTGCGCCGGGTCATAGATGGGTTTGGTGTCGCAAAGCCAGTTGCAAATGCTTGGCAGACGCTCGGCCGGATAGTTTTCCAGATATATCATCATGCCCATGGTTAATTGCTCGGCCGTGAAGACATTGCCCTTTTTTAGAGCCTGTTTTATGAGCTCCTGCCAGCGTTTCCAGTGCGGGGCATTGCCACTAAGGGCAAATACACCGGCATTTATGGTCGGGAAGGGAAAGAGTCTGCGGGCGGTTTTACCGTCAAAAGCCTTGCGGGCGTTGCTGTAATAAAAGCTCCGTGGACGGAACGGGAATGGCCCAATCCAGCCTAGACGCATGGTTTTGCCATAAGCGCGGTCAACCTGCGGTACCACAGCCAGACCGGATTTGTTGGCACCTGCCTGTAACAGGTCAATCGCGGCCCAGTCTTGTACCCATGTATCGGCATCCAGCCAGATATACGTATCAAAGCCCGGAAACAGGTCAGGTATAAACGGTCGGGAGACGCAGGCTTTGAGAAAATCGCGCCCGGCCAGGCGCCGTTTAGAGAGCGGGATTGGCCATATGCCATCAACCACGGTGCAGCCATCTTTTATAAGGGCTGCGCGTTGCTCGGGGGTCAGGCCTGCGTCAATAATACCAATAGCGGCTAAAGCGGTCGATTGCGGGTGGCGGCGGACAGACGCCAGTAATTCGCGCAGCAGGGGGTAATAGCGGTTATCAGCCGATGTGATGAGGGCTGTTTTATGGGTCATGATTTGGCCGGTCCTGAAAGGGTCTCAATGGCATGTTTGATGGCAGTTGTGGTGGCCTGCATCCGGATCGCCGCGCGATCACCCGAAAAGTTATGGGTGTAGGTTTCGGTGTGCTCCCAAGTCGCAACGCCAATATAGACCAATCCTACGGGTTTGGCCGTTGTGCCGCCGCCGGGGCCGGCAATACCGGTCACGGATAGGGCTATTTCAGCCTCACTTTTTTCCAGAACGCCGCGCGCCATGGCGGATGCCACTTCGGATGACACGGCGCCGTGGTCATCGATCAGATAGGCGGGTACGCCCAACTGGTCGATTTTGGATTCATTGGAATAGGTGATGAACCCACGGTCAAAAAACTCGGATGCACCGGCTGCGTCGGTCACGCGGGCGGCTATCATGCCACCCGTACATGACTCGGCTGTGGAAAGTTTCCAGCCTCTATTTCCAAGCTTTTCAAATAGTTGCGAGATCAGTGCATCCATAGTCCGTATCCATATACACACAGGCCTGCACACAGACCTGCCAACAGGTCATCAAGCATCACGCCTGACGCGCCTTTGACTTTTTGGTCCAGCCAGCTGATGGGCCAAGGCTTCAATATGTCGAAAAATCTAAACGCAAACAGCGCTAAAAACAATTGGGGCCAGTCATTCGGGGTGGCAAAGAGTAATGCCAGTATAACGCCCGCCCACTCGTCGATAACGATCATGCCTGCATCATGGGTGCCGCTTTGTTTTTGAAAGCGGGGGATGGCCCACCATCCTGCAATACACACGCCCACCAAGGTTGCCGCCAATAGGGGGAGTGACGTGATGGTTGTCGCAAGCCCCCATGCAACAACACTTCCCCATGTACCGGGGGCGGGGTTCATACGGCCGAACCCTAGCCCCGTTGCAATCAGTACCTCGGGGCTATAGGGGCTCATGCCCTCAGGCAGAGGCGTGAGTTCGCGTTTTCTCATCGCTTGATCCTGACCGTGACAATGGCTTGTACAGCCAAGCCCTCGCTGCGGCCAATAAAGCCCATTTTTTCGGTCGTGGTGGCCTTAAGCCCGATACGGTCAGCCGGAAGGCCCAGCAGGGATGAAAGCCGCGCGTTTATAACATCGCGGTGTTTGCCGATGCGCGGTTCTTCAGCCATCAGCATAATATCGGCATGGGCAAGAAACCCGTTTTTGGCGGCCAGCAACGCCAGCGCTTTTTCAACAATGATGGCACTGTCCATCCCCTTCCATTGTGGGTCGGATGGCGGGAACAGCACGCCAATATCGCCCGCGCCGATGGTGCCTAAAATGGCATCGGCAATGGCATGGAGGCCTGCATCGGCATCCGAATGGCCTATGAGGCAGTGGTCGGATGGTATATCGGCCCCGAACAGTTTGATGGTGCCGCCTGCTGGGGCATCGCCAAAGCGGTGGACGTCAAAGCCCAAGCCCGTGCGCGTATCGGCATAATTTGCGTAGATCAGCTTTTCAGCCCTTTCAAGATCAGCCTGCGTGGTGATTTTGAAGTTATCGGCGGGGCTTTCGACAAGTGTACATGTATCACCGTTTTCAGCTTTTATAAGGCTGGTGTCGTCTGTGTAGGTTTTGCCCGCGGCCTGTGCGTGCGCGGCTTTAAGGGCATTGTAATCGAAGGCCTGTGGGGTTTGTATGGCGTGCACGCCCGTGCGGTCTATCGGGGTGTTGTCGCGTACTAGTGTGTCGGTGACGGCGGCGGCCAGCGTGGCTGATTTGGAACCGTTTTCGACTACGGCCTTCAGGCGTGTAATAGCATCGGCATCAACCAGTGGCCGTGCGGCATCGTGGATCATTACGTATTGAGGGGCGTTATCCTGCAAAGCGTTCAGGCCATTTTGCACGCTTTCCTGCCGTGTGGCGCCACCATGAGCGATGGTCACGCCAGAAAAGTTTTTGGCCAGCGGCGCGTAAAAAGCGGCGTGGGCGGCATCGGTCACCAGTACCACGGGGCCGTGGGCCGCAAAAATTTCAAGCGAATGGGCAAGCACGGGTTTGCCCGCCAGTAGTGCGTATTGTTTGGGCACATCCCCGCCAAAGCGTTGGCCGTTACCGGCGGCCACGATAATCGTGCTCCATTGTCTGTGCATAGGGTCCTTTGTATTCTTTCCAAAATTGGCGTAACAATAACGGCCCGAAAACCCAAAGACTAGCTTAAAAGATCGGCTTCAATGCAACAAACCAAGCCTCTGCACAATCCGGTTGAGGTTCGCCGCATGTTTTTGCGCCGTGCCGCCCTGTTTGCCGCGTGGGGGGAACGCCATGCCGTTGGTAACCGTTTGATGTTCGCGCTTATCATGCTGGCCGTTATTATGGGCGGGCTTACCTATGCGACCATGACTGGACGGTCACTGCTGGCCAGCGATACAAACACGCTCATTCTGCTTTTGAACATCGATCTGGTTGTATTGCTGTTTTTGGTGGCTGCCATTGCGCGGCGCGTTGTGGGGCTGTGGGCAGCCAGCCGTAAGGGTGTTGCGGGATCTGCCCTGCAGGTCAGGCTTGTTGGCCTTTTCTCCATGCTGGTGGCGTTTCCGGCGATTGTGACCACCGTATTTTCAGTTGGCCTTTTTTATTACGGGATTCACGGGTGGTTTGATTCCCGCGTGCGGACGGCGGTTGATGAATCGCTGGCAGTTGCGACTGCCTATCTGAACGAGCACCAGCAGGTTTTGCGCGCCGACGTGCAGGCCATGGCGACCGACCTTAGCCGCGATAGCCTGCTTCTGGCCAATAACCCCAAAGCGCTTGAAAAAATGCTCAATACCCAGTCATTCCTGCGAAATTTTTCGGAAGTGATTATTTTTGATGCTGATCGCAAGATCATGGCGCAAAGCGGCATTTCATTCTCGATGACCTTCAACCCCATACCGGACGAATTGATTGACCGCGCAAGGGCTGGCGAGGTGGCCGTTGAAACCGGCGATGAAGACGACCGGCTGCGCGCCATGGTGCGCCTCAATGGTTATGGAGATGAAGTGTATTTATACGCTGGTCGCAGCGTGGATCCTAAGGTGCTGGCGCATCTGGATACCACGCGCGCGGCCGTCAGCCAGTATCAGGAGCTGGAGGCCAAAAGCGCGCGCATCCAGATCACGATTACAGTGCTTTATGTGGTGGTCGTGTTGCTGCTGCTCACAATCGCCATCTGGTTCGGGCTTGCGCTTGCGCGGCGCATGGTTGAGCCGATTGGCGCGGTTATTACAGCATCGGACCGCCTGCGCGCGGGCGACATGACAGCGCGGGTAGGCGAAACTGACGGGCTTGAGGAATTTGTAAACCTTGGCCGCGCCTTCAACCGCATGACCGAGGAAATCGAGTTACAACGCAATGAACTGATCGAGGCCAATAAGCGCCTTGATTACCGCCGCAAGTTTACCGAAACGGTGCTGGGCGGTGTTTCCACGGGTATTATGGGCATTGATGCGGAGGGAAATATCACCTTAGCTAACCCGGCTGCGGGTACGTTGCTTGGCACCGCCAATGATAAGCTGATCGGCATGAAACTGGATGATGTTTTGCCCGATGCCATGCCGCAAAGCCCTGCCAACCGTAAGGGCGAGCGTGAAATATCGGTCCTGCGGCGAGACGGGGCGCGGCGCAGCTTTTTATTGCGCGTATCGTCCGAACTGGCGGCGGAATCAGGCCGTAGTACGGTGATTGCGTTTGACGATATTACTGATCTTGTATCGGCCCAGAAATCAGCCGCGTGGGCCGATGTGGCGCGCCGTATCGCGCATGAGATCAAAAACCCGCTCACGCCTATTCAATTGTCGGCCGAGCGTATCAAACGCAAATATCTGAGCCATTTGGTCGATGAAAAAGACCGCGATATTCTGGCCAAATGCACCGATACGATCGTGCGTCATGTGGAAGATATCAAAACTATGGTCAATGCCTTTGCGGGCTTTGCCAAAATGCCCGAGCCGGTGATGGCTTCCGTCAATCTAGCATCGTTGGTGAGCGAAGTTGTGGTGTTGCAGGCGGCTGCCGCCCCTGATGTTGATGTGCGTTTTGCACCCGACACGGCTGACTGGGGCATAACGGGTGACCAGCAATTGATCAGGCAGGCGCTGACCAATTTGGTTAAAAATGCGCTAGAGGCCGTGGCTGATGTGCCTGCACCCAAAGTTGGGGTGCATCTGGTGCGTGCTGATGGCGGCGTATGGTTGTGTGTGCTGGATAACGGGCCGGGCATTCCTGCCGGCCGCCGTGACGCGGTGCTTGAGCCGTATGTCACCACCAAAACCAAAGGCACTGGCCTGGGTTTGGCGATTGTTAAAAAAATTATCGAGGACCACGGCGGGCGCCTGAGCATGGATGATCCGACCCCGTTGCCGGATGATATGGCAAGCTTATATGCTGGTGCACATATCAATTTATTCTTCCCGGACGCGCAGGGGTAAAGCACGCATGGTTAATAAAGGCAAAATCCTGATTGTTGATGATGAAAAAGACATCCGCTTTTTGCTGCGTGAAATTCTGGAAGACGAAGGCTACACGGTGGCCGAAGCTCCGCATTCCGAAGCTGCCTATGCCGAGATTACCGCACATGGTATGCCTGATCTTGTTATCCTTGATATCTGGCTCGAAAACTCCGACCGCGACGGGATGGAGATTTTAAGTGACCTGAAAAAGAAATCGAAAACCTTGCCCGTGCTGATGATTAGCGGACATGGGAATATCGAGATGGCTGTGAAAGCTATCAAGCTCGGCGCTTATGATTTCATTGAAAAGCCGTTCAATACCGACAGGCTTTTGCATCTGGTTACCCGTGCGCTTGAATCATCGCGGATGCGGCGCGGGCCATCGGGTGATGCGATGCTTGTTGCCCACACAGCTGACATGCAGGCCTTGAAAAAGGCCGCGCAAAAGGCCGCGCAGGGCGATGCCCGCGTGCTTGTTACGGGGGCATGGGGTGCCGGGCGCACGCATCTGGCGCGTTTTATTCATCAAGAATCCGGCAGGGCTGCCAAGCCGTTTGTGAGCATTGCCAGTGCTGGGCTTGAGCCTAACGCCATTGCTGATGTGCTGGCGGGCGAGGGGACGGTCGTGTTCCGAGATGTCCAGATGATGACGGCGCCCGCGCAGGCTGAATTGCTGGTGCGCCTCAATGCCAAGCCTGACGCGCGCGTCATGGCGACGGCCTTGCCTGAACTGGACGCCATAAGGGCTGCCGGCGGTTTTCTACCTGACCTTTATGAACGCCTGTCGGTCACGACTCTGGCCATACCGTCGCTGGATGACAGGCGCGCAGACATGGCTGAATTGTGCCAGCGCCTGATTGAAGAATGTTTTGAAAACTGGGGTGTGAGCGACCCCGTGCGCGTGAATGACGATGCCGTGGCAGCCCTGCGCGGCATGTCGTGGGTAGGGGGGCAGGTATCGGCTCTGCGCGCGCTTTGTGCCATGGCGGCTTTGCGTATGAAGGCTGACGGCACAGGCGAATTGCAGGCCAAACATCTGGCCGTTGGCTTGGCGCAGCCCGAGGTTACCGAAGGCGCGGCGGGTAATTTATCGGCCACATGGTGTGATAGTGATTTACGGACCGCGCGCGAAGCGTTTGAGCGTTGGTATTTTGACCAGTTGATGGCACGTTTCGATGGTAACGTCAGCCAGGTTGCGGCCTTTGCAGGTATGGACCGCACGGCGTTGCACCGTAAGCTCAAATCCCTCAAAGATGGCGACGCCGAAGCCGCATGACCTTGCAACCTCATACTTTGCCGCCTGCCATCGTTTTCGATTGGGATAACACCCTGATTGATACGCTGCCGCTGATTGCCGATGCAAATAACCGTATCCGATCCCACTTCGGTCTGCCGGATTGGACCATGGAAGAAGTGCATAGCAGCACCCAACAGGTTGGCCGCGAAGGGCTGCGGCGCCATTACGGCGAACGCTGGCAGGAAGCCGAGAAAATTTTTTACGATTATATCGGCGCTAATCATTTGACGGGCCTGAGATTGATGCCTGGTGCCGAGGACCTGATTTTGTGGCTTAAAGGGGCAGGCGTGCCCATGGCGATTCTATCGAACAAGCGTGGAGGGCTTTTGCGCGCTGAAGTTGAACAACTGGGCTGGAGTGGGCATTTTAGCGTCATTCTTGGGCCGGACGATATCGACAATATAGGCAAGCCAAGGCCTGAGGGTATGTGGGCGATTATGGACAGGCTTGCGACCCAGCAAGACATGCGTGCGCATGTCTGGTATGCGGGTGACACGGGCAATGACCTCAAAACAGCCCATGCTGCTGGGGTTATTCCTGTTTTTATAGAAAATACAAAAGTGTCACATGTCGAAAATATTGTTGAATTACAACCTGTTTTTCACTTCCGCGGGTGCATAGATTGTCTTGATTATCTTAAAAGGTTAAGTGATAGTGCCCCAAAATAATAAAACTATAAAAAAAGTCAGGATTTTAACATGACTGAAAAAAATCAGAATGTTCAGGACGTTTTCTTGAACGCACTGCGCAAGCAAAAGGTGCCTGTCACCATTTTTCTTGTGAACGGTGTGAAGCTTCAAGGGAATATTACGTGGTTCGATAATTTCTCGATGCTGCTCCGTCGTGATGCGCAACCACAGCTTGTTTACAAGCACGCTATTTCGACCATCATGCCAGGCGGCCCCATCAAGTTATTTGATGGCGAGACTGTGGGCATTGACGGCGAAGTTCAAAGCTAATCACCCTATATTTTGGTAAATTGTGGCCACTAGCGTTGTCGTCATTCATCCCGTTTTCAAGGGAGATAAGCAGCCGCGCGATCCGCAAAGCCAGCTTGATGA
>Ga0209066_10005705_pt1 | contig 13017 bp, 12 predicted proteins | sample All_14_2_FD_187198 | JGI IMG/M metagenome (GOLD analysis project Ga0209066, IMG submission 187198) | Freshwater microbial communities in response to fracking from Pennsylvania, USA - Allegheny Zone_MetaG_DW_15 (SPAdes) (version 2) ...
GAAGTTCCTCGAAAAGGTGTGGGAGTGGAAGGAATACTCCGGTGGCACCATCACCCGCCAGATGCGCCGCCTGGGCACCAGCCCGGACTGGAAGCGCGAGCGCTTCACGATGGACGAGGGCCTGTCGCAGACCGTCACCGAGACCTTCGTGCGCCTCTACAACGAAGGCCTGATCTACCGCGGCAAGCGCCTGGTGAACTGGGACCCGAAGCTCGGCACCGCGGTGTCCGACCTCGAGGTGGTGTCCGAGGAAGAGGACGGCAAGCTTTACCACATCCTGTATCCGTTCTCCGACGGCCCGATCGGTGATCTGAAGGGCCTGACCGTCGCCACCACCCGCCCCGAGACGCTGCTGGGTGACGTCGCGGTGATGGTGCACCCCGAGGACGAACGCTACGCCCACCTGATCGGCAAGACCGTCGCCCTGCCGCTGACCGGCCGCCACATCCCGATCATCGCCGACGACTACGTCGACCGCGAGTTCGGCACCGGCTGCGTCAAGGTCACACCGGCGCACGACTTCAACGACTACGCCGTCGGTCAGCGCCACAAGCTGGACATGATCGTCATTCTCAAGCTTGACGGTAGCGTGCCCGCAGAAGCCGAACGCTTCGGCACTGACGGCCATGCCTGCGGCACCTACCCCATGCCGGCAGATCTCGCGGGGCTGGACCGTGTCGAGGCGCGTGAGGCGGTCGTCACAAAACTGCAAGCCGATGGCGTGCTGGTCGATGTCAAGCCGCACAAGCTGATGGTGCCGCGCGGCGACCGCACCAACGTGGTCATCGAACCGATGCTGACTGACCAGTGGTTCGTCGCCATGAGCAAACCTGCGGCAGACGGCAAAAGCATCACTGAAAAGGCGCTGGACGTCGTCTCGTCGGGCGAAATCAAGTTCTATCCCGAAAACTGGGTCAACACCTACAACCAGTGGCTCAACAACATCCAGGACTGGTGCATCTCGCGTCAACTGTGGTGGGGCCACCGCATTCCGGCCTGGTACGACGCGCTCGAGAACGTGTACGTCGCAGCCTCCGAGAACGACGCGATGGCGCAGTTCGCGCGTCGGATCTCCGAGATGGAAGACAACGCCCACCACGCCGAGCAGCAGGGTCGCATCGATGAGGCCGGCAACATCCGCATGCTGGTCGCCGACCTGCGCGCCAAGGCCCTGCGCCGTGACGAGGATGTGCTCGACACCTGGTACTCGTCTGCGCTGTGGCCGTTCTCGACGCTGGACTGGACGGCCGAGTGGCCCGGGAAGAGCAACGACGCGCTCGACCTCTACCTGCCTTCCACCGTGCTCGTCACCGGTTTCGACATCATTTTCTTCTGGGTGGCACGCATGGTCATGATGACCAAGCACATCACCGGCAAGATCCCGTTCAAGCACGTCTATGTGCATGGCCTGATCCGCGACGCGGAAGGCCAGAAGATGTCGAAATCCAAGGGCAACGTGCTCGACCCGATCGACCTCATCGACGGCATTTCGCTCGACGAGCTGGTCAAGAAGCGCACCTTCGGCCTGATGAACCCGAAGCAGGCGCAGAGCATCGAGAAGAAGACGCGCAAGGAATTCCCCGAGGGCATCCCGGCCTTCGGCACCGACGCGCTGCGCTTCACCTTCTCCAGCCTCGCCAGCCCCGGTCGCGACATCAAGTTCGACCTCGCGCGCTGCGAGGGTTACCGCAACTTCTGCAACAAGCTGTGGAACGCCACCCGCTTCGTGCTGATGAACACCGAAGGCCAGGATTGCGGTCTCGGCGATCACGGCGCCGACCAGTGCGTGCCCGGCGGCTATCTGGACTTTTCCTTCGCCGATCGCTGGATCGTGTCGCGCTTGCAGCGTACCGAAGCCGAAGTCGCGGCCCAGTTCGAGGCCTACCGTTTCGACCTCGTCGCCCGCGCGGTGTATGAGTTCGTGTGGGACGAATACTGCGACTGGTACCTGGAACTCGCGAAAGTCCAGATCCAGACCGGTACGCCCGAACAACAGCGCGCCACCCGCCGCACCCTGCTGCGCGTGCTCGAAACCGTGCTCCGCCTCGCACACCCGCTGATTCCCTTCATCACCGAAGAACTTTGGCAGACGGTCGCCCCGCTCGCCGGTCGCAAGGACTGCGACAGCCTCATGCAGGCCCGCTACCCGCAGGCCGACCTGAGCCGCATCGACGAATCTGCCGAAGCCAGGGTCGCCGAACTGAAGGCGATGATCTACGCCTGCCGCAACCTGCGTGGCGAGATGAACATTTCCCCCGCCCAGCGTCTGCCGCTGGTGGCCGCAGGCGACAAGGCGGCGTTGTCGCTGTACGCGCCCTACCTCGCCGGCCTGGCCAAGCTGGCCGACGTGCAGATCGTCGACGAAATCGGTGCCGACGAGCTCGCCCCGGTCGCCGTCGCCGGTGAGACCCGCCTGATGTTGAAGGTGGACATCGACGTCGCCGCCGAGCGCGAGCGTCTGGGCAAGGAAATCGCCCGCCTCGAAGGCGAAATCGCCAAGGCCGAAGGCAAGCTCGGCAACGCGAGCTTTGTCGACCGCGCCCCGGCGGCAGTGGTGCAGCAGGAACGCGACCGCCTGGCCGGCTTCAAGGCCACGGTCGACAAGCTGAAACCGCAACTGGCCAAGCTGGGCGGCTGAGTCGGCATCGGCATCTCGCCCAACGAACTTTCAGCGCCTGAAAAAACGGGCTACCACGATCAAACGTGGCAGCCCGTTTTTACGTCCCACTGCAAAAACCTTACTTCCGCTTCAGGAAAAACTCGAACGCCTTGTCCGCCGTCTCGCCCTGCTTCAGCAACTCATTTCCGGTCTGGCGCGCAAACGCCTCGAAATCCTTCACCGAACCCGGATCCGTTGCCACCACGCGTAACACAGCGTTCGTCTGCATCTCGGCCAAGGCTTTCTTGGCGCGCAGGATCGGCAACGGGCAGTTCAGGCCACGGGCGTCCACTTCCTTGTCAAAATCCATCCCTTGTCCTCTGTTATCCGTATTGTGAATAAGCCCGCATTCTAATGGATGCCCCGATGGGCCGAAAAGGCACGTCAACGTGGGCGTCACACCGCAGACGCGCAACGCGGCTCAGCCATCACGATCACGTCGCTCTTCGATAAAGCGCTGCTTCAGTTCGCGCAAGCGTGCATCGACCGCCGACATATCGTAAAAATCACCGTCGCCGGCCTTGCGTGCGATCTCCAGTTGTTCGATCGCTGCCGGCAAGCTGCCGCGCAGCAGGTATACCTCCGCTTGCGCGCGGTGTTGCGCGGTGCGCTTGCCCAGCGCGGCATAGCCCCGCGACAGCAAAGCCCACAAGCGCGGGTCGGACTGGCGACTGTCCAGCGCACGCCGAACCCCCTCGACCGCGGCCTCCGGCTGGTTGGCCAGAATGCGTGCGTCGGCCAATGCATAGACCAGACTGCGGTTGGACGGAAAGCTGCGGGTCGCCGCTTCGAGAGTCTTGATCGCGTTGGCCCCCTCTTTTCGCGCCAACGCGATTTCCGCACGCAATCGCTCCACCCACGACGAGGGCGGGGATTTCGCGCGCACCACGTCGAGTCGCTTCGCTGCCTCCTCCAGCCGTCCGGCACGGAACAGCGCGCGCGCCAGTCCGTAGGCCGCAGCCAGATCGTCCGGGGCCTGTGCAACCTGGTTCTCCATGTCTTTCACCGCGTCGGCGGCCTGCCCACTGTTGGCACGCAGCTTGGCACGAGAAAAATGGAAGTCCGGCGAATCGACCACCTGGCGATAACGCATCGACGCCGCGCGATTTTCCATGTCGGCGATGCGCTCGGTCGTCAGTGGGTGTGTGCGCAGATAGGCCGGCGCGTTGTTCTCGTACATGCGCGTGGCGCGCTGCAAACGCTCGAAAAAACCCGGCATGCCGCGCACGTCGAAACCCGCGTTTTCCAGCGTTTCCAGCCCCGCACGGTCGGCTTCGCGTTCGAAAGCCCGGGTGTAACCGAGTTGCGACTGGATCGCCCCCGCCTGCCCGGCCGCAATCGCCGCCTGGCTCACGTCCGAATTGCTGCGTGCCGCCAGCACCGCCACCAGCAAGGACGCCATCATCAGCATCGCCGACTGGCTCTGCTTGCCGACGATCTGGGCGATGTGACGCTGGGTGACATGGGCAACTTCATGCCCCAGTACCGACGCGAACTCCGACTCGGTCTGCGCGGCCAGCAACAAACCGGTATGCACGCCGATGAAACCGCCAGGCAACGCAAAAGCGTTCAGTGTCGAATCACTGACGACGAAGAAGTCGAACTCCAGCCCTGGATTGCTGCTGACCGCGGCCAGCTTGTGTCCGATGCGGTTGATGTATTCCTCCACCTCCGGATCGTCCAGATAGGCGGCATCCCGCCAGCGGATCTGGCTGATGATCTGCTCGCCGATACGGCGTTCGGCCGCCGGCGAAAGCTCGGACGCAGCCACGTCGCCCAGGTCGGGCAGATCGTAGGCATTCACGGGAAAGGCCAGCGCAAGGCTGAGCAGCAGGGCAAGAGGTCGTCGCATCATCGAGTGCTATGATACCCGCCGATTTCAAAGCGTTCCCGCAGGCATGTATCGCGCTGTGGCAGGCTTGCGAACGTGCCCTCTTCCCGCGATTTCCAACGTCCCATGACTGCATCCGCTCCCAATCCGCTGACCCACTTCGATGCCGACGGCCAAGCCCACATGGTCGACGTGGGGGCCAAAGCCGAAACCCGCCGTGTCGCCGTCGCCACCGGCCGCATCGTCATGCTGCCTGACACTTTTGCGATGGCGAAATCCGGCACGGCGAAGAAGGGCGACGTCATCGGCATCGCGCGTATCGCCGCCATCCAGGCCTCGAAACGCACCAGCGAACTGATCCCGCTCTGCCACCCCATCCCACTCACACGCGTGGCGGTGGAGTTCGATCTGGACGCGGCCGAATCCGCCATCCGCTGCACCGTCACCGCCGAAACCGTCGGCCGTACCGGCGTCGAGATGGAAGCACTGACTGCGGTCAACGTCGCGCTGCTCACCATCTACGACATGTGTAAAGCCGTCGATCGCGGCATGCGTATGGAAGGCATCCAGCTACTGGAAAAGCTGGGCGGCAAGTCGGGACACTGGAAAGCCTGATTCGCGGCAACGGCAAAGGCTTTCCGCCTCAGTTTTGCGGGCGTCGTCATCGCCGATATGCTCAGCACGCGCTGAAATCAACGGACCTCGACACGCTCGACGCGTCACTTATCGTGTGCATCACGTTGCGCCAAACGGGCAAAAACGAGCGGAAACGCGCCTGAGCCGGCCAGGGCGATCGCCGACACCAGAAAGGCCAGGCCGGCCATGGGGTCGGATAGCGCCGGGTGGAGCCTGGCCCCCTCACCCATGAAGCACAGCAACGCGGGCACCAGGCTCAGCGCCGCAAGCACAAACAGGACTCGCGCCGATACAGGCATGTACCGCGTACGCGCGGACTGGGTGCTCACAATCTCATCCGCCATGGCAACTCCCCTTGGATGAACAGTCGCGCCTCATCCGATTGCGGGCGCGAAAAAAAGCGTTGCACCGGCGTATGCTCGCGCACCCTGCCGCCGGACATGAACACGATGTCGTCACCCAGGCGGGTGGCCTGACCAAGGTTGTGGGTGACCATCAGGATGCGGGTACCGTCGGTCCGGATCTCGCGGACGATGCGTTCGACCTCGGCGCTGGCTGAAGGATCGAGGCTGGCAGTCGGTTCATCAAGCAGCAACAGGCGTGGTTTGGTCAGCCAGGCGCGTGCCAGCGCCAGGCGCTGCTGCTCTCCCCCCGAGAGTTGACGCGCGCTGTCTTGAGCACGGTCGGCCAAACCCACACGCTCGAGCATCGTCAGCGAACGTCGCTTGCGTTCGGCAGCCGACAGGCCAAACGGTTTCAAACCCAGCGCGACGTTGTGCAGCACCGAAGCACGCAGCATCATCGGCCGCTGGAATACCATCATCACGCCCTGCGCCGGCCGACACGCCCCCTCGTCACCCCAGACCATGCTGCCACTGCCCGGCTCGAGCAAGCCGCAGATCACACGCAACAACACACTCTTGCCCGCGCCGTTGGGGCCCAGCACGAGGGTGATACCTTCATCTCCGAGATCCAGATCGATACCCGCCAGCACCTCGCGGCCGTTCGGCTGGTAACGCAGATCGCGGATACGCAGGGGGAAAATCGCCATCGAACGCCTCAGCCGTAACGCCGCATCGCCCAGTGGCGCAGCACGAAAGCGAACGCATTGAGCGCCAGGATGATGACGATGAGCACGATGCCCAGCGCGATGGCCAAGGCCAGGTCGCCCTTGCTGGTCTCGAGCGCGATTGCGGTCGTCATCACGCGGGTCGCACGGTCGATGTTGCCGCCGACGATCATCACTGCGCCGACCTCACTCATCGCCCGTCCCAGGCCAGCCAGCACGGCGACCAGCAGTGAATGGCGGCAGTCGTACAGCAATGTGGTGACACTGTGCCACCACGAGAACCGCATCAGCTGCAGTTCCTCGGCATAGCGCTGCCACACGTCCTCCACCACCTGACGGGCGATCGCCGCCATCAGCGGCACCACTAGCAAGGTTTGGGCGAGGATCATCGCCAGCGGCGTGTACAGCAGACCGAAGCCGCCGAACGGCCCCGAGCGCGACAGCAGCAGATAGACCACGACCCCCACCACCACAGAGGGCAGGCCCATCATGCCGTTGATCAGCACTGACAGCGCGTTCTTGCCCGGGAAGCGCCCCACCGCGATGCAGGCCCCCAGCGGCAAGCCGATCAGCGTACCCAACACCACTGCACCGCCACTGACTTGCAGCGACAGCACCACGATTTCGGCCACGATGTGGTCGAAATCGGCGAGCATTAACAGCGCGTCAGAGAAAGTGGTGGCAAAGGCGGACATCGGCGAGGAGCATACCCGAAACCCCACGCCGGCCGGAACGCTGCGGGCGGCAAGCCAAAGCTCAGCCGCCCCCCTTCTGCATCGCGCGGTCGAGCTTGACCAGGAATGCACGACGAGCGACCTCGTCGCCCTCCCCAAAGCGGTAACGCACGATCAGTTGCGGCAACTCGAACAGGCCCAGCCGACGTAAGCCCGCGGGCTCGATATCAATGACCAGTGATTGAATCCCATCCTGCAGCCCGAAGCGCAGTGTCTCGGCACTTCCTTGCACCTCGGGCCAGGCCTGGCGCAGATCACGCTCGAACTCGCGTGCGGTGGCGGTCACCCGGCGCTCGAGAGACTCGGGCACCGGGCCATTGATGAAGGCCATGCCTCAGCCGCCCGCAATCGGCGGCCAGATGGCGAGCTCGTCGCCATCCTGCAAGCGGCGTTTCAAACGTTCGGCTGGCGGTATGAAGTGGCCATTGACCAGCACCAAATGGGCGCTGCGATCGGGTACGTGATAGCGGTGGATCAGGTCGGCCACGGTCGTGCCTTCGTCCACCGCCAGTTCCAGCCGGTTGCCTCGATGGCCGTCGGGCAGATAGTCGGACAGCGAGGCAAACAGCTTGAAGGCGATGCGGATGGTCACGCGAGTCTCCATTCATCCACCTCAGCGCGCCAGCGCCATCGGCTGCTGGCTGCGCGCGACGTAGGCGTCGACGAAGGCCAGCGGGTTGGCGAGCAGACGGTCCTTCCAGTCGCCGAGCTTGACCTGACCGTGAATCAGGCCGCGCAGCGCACCCACGTGCTGGGTCAGGCCGATCGAGGTGGCACCGATCAGCACGTCGCCCTTGAACTGCAGGCTCAGGTAGCGGTAGCGCGCCTCGTCGACGAGCTCGACACCGCTGCCACCGGCTTCGGGCTTCTCGCCCCACCACTGGCCGAAGGAAGAGGAGATCAGGCCCAAGGTGTCGAGCACGTTGATCGCCAGCACACCATTGAGCTTGGTGTCGCGGGCCGCAGTGCTACCGCGTGCCATGTTCATCGCAGCGATGCGGGCCTGGTCGGCCGCATTGGGCTGAATCGCCGCAACAAGGTGTGCGCCGGTGAACAGGTCCGGTGCCTCGGCCACATCGCCCGCGGCGAAGATGCCGGGCACCGAGGTTTCCATGCGGTCGTCGACCAGCACGCCCTTGGCCACATGAACCGGCGTTTCTTCCAGGAAGCCGACATTGGGCGCGACACCCGCGGCGACGATCACCAGATCGCAATCGAGGCGGTCGCCGGTTGACAGCGTTACCACCAGCGGGGCATCACTGCCCGCCTCACCACCCCGATCGATACGCTGCACGCCCGCGGAAGTGACGACGCGGATCCCCTTCTCCTCGACCCAGCGCTTGATCATGCCCCCCGCCTTGGGCGTCATCATGCGCGGCACCATGCGGTCACCCATCTCCACCACGGTGAGCTGCACGCCGCGCTTGGCGAGCGCTTCCATGATGATGCAGCCGATGAAGCCAGCACCCAGTTGCAGCACACGCGCACCGGGCCTGGCATGGGCGGCGATCGCGCGCGCATCGGCGAGCGTCCAGCAGGTCTGCACCTCGGGCAGATCGACGCCAGGAATCGGCGGGCGCACCGGATGAGAACCGGTGGCGATCAGGAGACGGTCGAAACGCTCGAAATGGCCGTCGTCGAACAGCACGGTGCGCTTCTCGGTGTTGAGCGCCACCGCACGGCCGCGTAGCTGACGGATGCACAGCCGCTCGAAATGGTCGGTGGCCTTGCGCAAATACGTGCCCGACTCATCGATATTGCCTTCCAACAGGTAGGGGATGGCCATGCGCGAGTATGGCGGCGCATCTTCATGGCCGACCATGACGATCTCGTCTTGCGGCGAAGCCTTGCGCAAGGCTTCGGCGGCCACGACGCCCGCAGGGCCGTTGCCGAGAATGAGGTGTTTCATTGGAGCGTCCTCGAACGAAAGGCGGGCGCCCCGCAAGGCGCCCGCTCAGGCTTACATCCTTACAGACCCAGACGCGCCCGGGTGGCTTCGGTGGGCTGCCCCTCGGGCGTCCAGCCACGCACCTGGTAGTACTCCGGCAGCATCTTCGCCAGACCATTGACCAGGCCCTTGGCCGGACCGGTCTTGGCCGGTTCCTGCGTCAGGCGCGGCGGCAGGTTGTCGTCCTTGGCGGTGAAGCCGGCGGCGTTGTTGAACATGCGCTCCATGTTCCAGATACGCTCGCCCACCTCGTTCAGCTTCTCCATGCTCCAGTCGCCTTCGCACGCCGCGGCCACCTGCGGCTGCACATCGGCCAGCGTCCACGCGAAGCTGGTGAACACGCAGATGCCGGCCGAGTCGAACACCGCGGTGGCGTCCTGGAAGGCCTTCACCAGTTCGGGTTTGCCGTCGGTGGTGAGCGGGTCGGTCTTGACCGGGATGCCCAGCACTTCGGACGCGACCGTGTAGCCGCGCAAGTGGCAGGCGCCGCGGTTGGAGGTGGCGTAGGCCAGGCCCATGCCCTGGATGCCGCGCGAGTCGTAGGCGGGGAATTCCTGGCCCTTTACGCTCATCGACAGCTCCGGACGGCCGTACTTCTCGCACAGGCGCTTGCTGCCCAAGCCCAGTTCCTGGCCGAAGCCCTCGCCCACCGCGGTCATCTCGACCATTTTCGCCAGCGCTTCGGCCGAGCCGAAGGGGGCGGAAATACCGATCTTCTCGTCGTTGAGGATGCCCAGCTCGTAAAGCTCCATCGCCGCACCCACGGTGGCGCCGAAGGAGATCGGGTCCATGCCCTGCTCGTTACAGATCAGGTTGGCGTACTGAAGGGCTTCGAGGTCGCCCACGCCGTTGGCCGCACCGAGCGCCCAAGCGGCTTCGTATTCCAGGCCGCCGGAGGCGCCCCAATACTTCGGGCTGTTCTTGACGGTGAAGTGGCCCTTGTCGATTTCCGAGATGCGGCCGCAGGCGATGGTGCAGCCGAAGCAGGCGGCATTGGTGACCAGATGCGTCTTGCCATCCGACGCGCGCTTCTCGTGCATCGCCTCGGCGGAGATCTTGGACGCATCCTCGAACTGCACGTCGCGGTGGTTGCGGGTGGGCAGCGCGCCGATCTCGTTGATCACGTTCATCAGCACCTGGGTGCCGTACTTGGGCAGGCCCTGGCCGGTGACCGCGTTGTCGGCAAGCACCTTCTTGGCATCGTTGGTCGCCTTGAGGAAGGCGCCGAAGTCCTTGATGCCCGACACGCCCTTGGTGCCGCGAATGGCGACGGCCTTGAGGTTCTTCGAGCCCATCACCGCGCCCACGCCGGAGCGGCCTGCCGCACGATGCAGGTCATTGACCACACAGGCATACAGCACCTGGTTCTCGCCCGCCTTGCCGATCGAGGAGATGCGCACGAGCGGGTCGTGCAGTTCCTCCTTGATCTGCTCCTCGGTTTCCCAGCAGCTCTTGCCCCACAGGCCGGCGGCGTCGCGCAATTCGGCCTTGTCGTTCTCGATGTAGAGCCACACCGGCTTGGCCGACTTGCCCTCGAAGATCACCATGTCCCAGCCGGCGAACTTCATTTCGGCGCCGAAGAAGCCGCCCGAGTTCGAACAGGCGATCGCACCGGTGAGCGGCCCTTTGGTCACCACGGTGTAGCGGCCGCCGGTGGAGGCCATGGTGCCGGTGAGCGGACCGGTGGCCATGATCATCTTGTTGTCGGGCGACAGCGGGTCGACCTTGGGGTCGATCTCGGACACCAGGTACTTGGTAGCCAGCCCACGCGAGCCGAGATAGTCGTCGGCCCACTGCATGTTCAGCGGTTCTTCGCTGCAGGTGCCCGCGGTGAGGTTCACGCGCAGGACTTTACGATTCCATCCCATGACGTCTCCTCCTCAGGCAGCGGCCGAAGCCGGAGTGTTGGCCTTGGCGGCCCAGGCGCGCATCTTGTCGATGCCGGTCCAGTCGGCGTCGACATAGGTGATGGCGCCGGTCGGACAGGCGCTGGCGCAGGCGGGGTTGCCCTCGCACAGGTCACACTTCTGCACCTTGCCGCTGTCCTGGTTGTAGTTGATGGTGCCGAAGGGGCAGGCGATCGTGCACACCTTGCAGCCGACGCAGGTGTCCTCGAACACCATCTTGGCGCCCGTCGACAGATCGATGCGGATCGCATCTACCGGACAGGAATTCAGGCACCACGCCTCGGTGCACTGGGTACAGGTGTAAGGCACCTTGCGGCCCTCGTGTTCGAAATTGAACACCTTGATGCGCGACTTGCTCGGATTGATGACCCCGGTGTGCTCGTAGGAACAGGCCATCTCGCATTGCAGACAGCCGGTGCACTTCGCGGGATCAATGTGCAGTGCTTTCCACATCGATCGTCTCCTCGTTTCTCGTTGGTGATGCAGCCGCTCTTCGCATGAGGCGCAGACCGCCACATGCAGGGCGCCGAAAATTCGGCCCCCTATGAAACTCAAAGCGTATGTCTCGACACGCAAACGTCAAGCGGGGGATACCCATCCCCGCCTGTCGGAAAGTCAGAAATCGCGGCCGAGCTTGCGATACAGCGTATTGCGTGCAATGCCAAGTGCACGTGCTGCGGCAGAAACATTGCCGTCGTATTCGGCCAGCACCCGCAGAATCGTATCTTCCTGGACGTCTTTCAGCCGCTGCCCGCGCGTCCGGGCCAAAGACGGCTCGACCGGTGATGCTAGCCGGGCCGGTGCCGGCAACCCGTCCGTTGTCGTCGCCTCGGCACTGAACACCTCCTCCGGCAGATGACGCGGCTGAATGACCTCTTCATCGTCATCGAGCAAGGCCAGCGCCACCCGCAGCACGTTCTGAAGCTGGCGGATATTGCCCGGCCACGCGTAGCGCTCGAAAAAGCGCATGACTTCCTCACTGACCGTGACACTTCCCGGCGTCCGCCCCTCGAGGTCTTCATCGATCAGGCGCTCGACGATGCTGCGGATGTCACTGCGCTCGCGCAGCGGCGGCAAATGGACAGTCAGTCCATTGACGCGGTAGTAAAGGTCCTCGCGAAAACTTCCTGCCTTGACCGACTCGCTCAGCACACGGTGCGTGGCGCACACCAGCGCGATATCGACCGGCACAGCATCGCTGGCACCGATCGGCAGCACACGACGCTCCTGCAGCACGCGCAACAGTCGGGCCTGCATCGACAGCGGCATGTCGCCGATCTCGTCGAGGAACAGCGTACCGCCATGCGCCTGCTGGATGCGGCCGACCGCGCCTTCGCGTCGCGCGCCGGTGAAGGCGCCGCCAACATACCCAAACAGCTCGGACTCGATCAGGTTCTCGGGAATCGCCGCGCAGTTCAGCGCCACGAAGGGACCGCTCGCACGCGGTCCGCTGTTGTGGCACGCCTGGGCCAACAGTTCCTTGCCCACACCGGACTCTCCCTGGATCAGCAGCGGAATATTGCGTCCGATCACTTTGCCCGCCCGGTCCAGCGCCAGCTGCAATGCAGCGTCGCCGGTTGCGAGATGTTCGAGCGTGATGCGTCCCTCAGCCACGCCGGCCGGTGTCCGGGTACGTGCAGCGGCACGCGACACGGTCGAGCGTGCCGGAGCAGATACCGAGGAACGCGACAGGTGAAACGCCATGCTGGCCCGCGCACGTGCAAACACCACCGCACCATTACGCAACTCGAGCTCCAGCAACGCTTCGGGCGAACGCGCCGCGCGATCGAGCATCGTTCCCAGCGAAGTGCGGAACAGGTTGGCAAAGCCGCCCAGGCTGGCGCAGGGACGATCGTCGATGCCCAGCAAGGCGCGCGCCTGACGGTCGGCGCCCATGATCTCGCCATCACCCGACACCGCCAGCAAACCTTCCTGCAGGCCGCCCACGCCTTCAGGCCGATCATGAAAGGCGATCAGGATTTGACGGGCATGGTCGGCCTCGAAAAGCCGACGTTCGAGCAAACCGGCGCCAACCCGCGCAAGCCCCAGGGTATGCGGCTGGTAAGCACGATGATCGCCGGAAATATCGAGCACGCCCAGCATCTAGCCGCAAGGATCGAAGATCGGAGCCGCGCTGCAGGTGAGGATGTTGTTGCGCTGCAAGTAGTGTTCGCCGCCGAAGATCTCGACCGGACTGCGTTCGATCAGCGCAGAGCCCACGGCATTCGTGCCG
>Ga0209066_10005706_pt1 | contig 13016 bp, 18 predicted proteins | sample All_14_2_FD_187198 | JGI IMG/M metagenome (GOLD analysis project Ga0209066, IMG submission 187198) | Freshwater microbial communities in response to fracking from Pennsylvania, USA - Allegheny Zone_MetaG_DW_15 (SPAdes) (version 2) ...
GCGCCGAACGTGAGCGCCGTTGACCGATGGCGCGCTTTGGCCGACCGCGGGATGACGGCTGCGGAGGCGGCTCGCGAGCTTGGTCTGACGGTCGCGGCCGCCTATCGGATGACCGAGAAGCACGGCATCAGGTTTCGCCAAGATGAGGCCGGTCGGCCACCGGTGCCGTCGAAGCCCAAGCCGCCGATCAAGGCGACACCAAAGCCGCCAGAGCCCGCGCCGCGCGCCAAGGTGCCACTGCGGGTGCCGAAGCACGTCGCGGCGCAGATCATGCGTGATGGGGTGTGGCGGGGCGGGGTGTGATCATGGGCGCTCCTGAATGGACCGCGGCCGACATGGCCGCAAAGCTGGCGATCATCGAGACGCTGAGTTCCGACGAGGAGATTTCCTACTATGAGCAGGTCGCAAAGGCCCGCGGCATGTTCCCGGAAGAGGTCGCCGCGCTGATCGCGCAGGCGGTGAAGATCAGAAAGCAACGGATGGGGCGGTGATGCTTGACCGAGTGCCGATGAAGGAAGACCCCGCAGACCGCGCCACGCGCGAGCGTCTGGAGCAATCCACGGCCGACGAGCTGCGCCAGTTCATTGAACGGTTCGAACAGCTTGAGGCGGAAAAGAAGTACGTGACCGAACAGCAGAAAGAGCTGATGGCCGAGGCCAAGGGGCGCGGCTACGACACCAAGGTGATGAAAAAGGTGGTCGCGCTGCGCAAGCGCAAGCCCGATGACCTCGCCGAGGAACAGGCGATCCTCGACATGTACAAGCAAGCGCTGGGGATGGCCTGATGCAGGTCACCTTGCCATGGCCGCCAGCGGCGCTGAGCCCCAATGCGCGCGGCCATTGGGCCGTAAAGGCCAGGGCGGCGTCAAAGCACAAGCGGGACTGTCAGATCATTTGCATGGGCGCTGGTCTGCGTGCGCTTGGCTGGCCGCGCATGGTCGTCAGGATCACCTTTCACCCGCCGTCTGCCCGGCGCGCTGACACCGACAACATGCTGGCCGCGATGAAGGCCGGGCTGGACGGCCTGGCCGTAGCCACGGGCGTCGATGACAGCCTCTGGACATACATCATCGGCAAGGGCGAGCCCCGAAAGGGCGGCGCCGTGGCGGTGCAGATCGAGAGGACAGAGTGAGCGTCAAGGTCATGGCCGCCGTCTGGGATCGCGAGGGTCTCGACTCAAGTGAGCGCCTCGTGATGCTCGCACTGGCCGATCATGCGGACGATGAGGGGCGCTGCTACCCGTCGATTTCGCGCCTGTGCAAGCGCACCAGCATGTCGGATCGCGGCGTGCAGAAGGTCATTTCGAGGCTGGTCGAAAAGGGCTTCGTGAGCATTGTTCAGAACGGCGGAAGGTCAGGGTCAAACCTCTACATCGTCACCGCAACCCCCGAACCAAGTTCACCCCGAACGGAGTTCACCCCCCGAACCATGTTCGCCACCCCCCCGAACCAGGTTCCGAAAACCCCCGAACCGGGTTCACCCAAACCGTCAGGAACCATCATAAGAACCGTCATAAAAGAAGCTGACGCTTCTTTGGAAGCGCGCGAGCAAAGCGGCGCCGTCATGGGGAAGCCGCCGCGAAGCCCCCCAAGGCGGGCCACGTCCCTACCGACAGACTGGGCGCCATCGGATCGAAACATTTCCGACGCCGTGGTTAGAAACTTCACCGAGGAAGAGATCCATGAACAAGCCGCCGCTTTCCGTGATTACCACCTCGCAAGAGGCACAGCCTTCAAGGACTGGGATGCAGGGTGGCGGACATGGCTTGGCAATGCTCGTAGGTTTGCAGGACGTGCCAAAGCACCCGGACCCGGAGCTGGCTCGGCGCATGATGGGCTCTTTGCGGGCTTTCAGCGCGCAGCTTCCAGAGGACGAGGCTGAGGCGGCTCTGACCATGGACGCGATCTGGTGCCTGGAAACCCCGGCGACACGAAAATGGATTGCGGCCAGAATTGTTACCCTCCTGAGCCACTATTTTGTCGCGCAGCAAGAGGCGTCTGTGGCCGATGCTGTGGCAGAGGACTGGTGCTCAATCCTCGATGACTATCCGGCCTGGGCAATCGCAAACGCCTGTCGCTGGTGGCTTGGCCGAGAAAACCCTCGTCGGCACTGCAAGCCGATTCCCGGTGATGTGCAGGATCGGGCGCACCATGAAATGGATCGTGTCCGCGCAGCAAAGATCACCGTCCGCCGCGGCATCATGCCGCCGCGTCAAGCCAGCGAACGGGCAGCCGGAGATTTGACATGGTGCGACCCGGCTGAGGTTGAGAAGAGGCGTAAGGCCGCTGAGGAAATCATGGCTGGATTTAGAAGCGGCAAGGATTTCAGCGCATGACCAATCCCAGCACCACCACCCGCGTGACGCTGCCCCCGGTTCCCGGCATCGCCATCACTGCCGGTCGCGACGAAACCGCCCCGCGTCAACCAACGATCCGCCGTCACGTTCGCCGCTGCGGCGTTTACGGCGCCGCCGCCCGCGAGGTGATCAAGCGCCGCATTGAGTGGATCCGCGAAGCTGTGAGGGAGGCTGAATGACCTACCACGACCGCACCGCAACAGAGCTTTCCATCCCCCGGCGCCTTGAAGCGTGGATCGCAGAATATGAGGCCAAGGTGGCCGCCATCCCGGAGGCGCTGGCCGCCTTTGAGCAGGCCGCGGGCGCGATCAAGGCCGCCGCTTGCGTCAGCGGGACATGGGGTGAAGAAAACATCGACACCGGGCGCGGTATCGCGCCAAGCACCATGGAACGCAGCTTGCGCCGGTCGGCATGGCGGCACTTCATCAAGGCGCTGAGCCTCGACGCGGTGTTGAGCGCCGCCGACAAGCGGCGCGTGGAACAGATGCTTGCCGATCCGCTGCCCTTCGACGCGGACAGCCTCCGGGCGGTGTTCGGGGATCACATCCAGAACCCGCGCGCTGCGATCCTGCGCGGGCTGGCCGAGGTCTTTGCCGATCTGGACCCGGCCTATAAATCCCACGAGAAGGTCAAGATCGGCGTCAAGGGCCTGCCTAAGCGCGTCATCATCGGCGGCCTGACCAGCTATGGCGGCGGCTGGGGCTGGGACCAGGTGCGGGACATCATCAACGCGCTGGCGGCCTATCAGCGCAAGCCGCTGGTGACCGGCGTTGACATGGCGGCGCTGCGCCTAGACGGCGATGCCCTGCGCGATGGGCGCGATGTGCTGGACCCCCACGAAAGCGCGCACGTCCACCGCCGCCGGGCAGAGGCTGGGGAGCCGCAGAGGACCATCCGCACGGTCGGGCGCGGGGTCTGGCTCAAAACCTACCAGAACGGCAACGGCCATCTCTATTTCGGCCCCGACGCCCTGCGCGACATCAACATGGCGCTGGCCGAGTTTTACGGCGACGTGCTGGCCGACTGCCCGGATGCAGACGAGGATCGGCCCGCGCCGCGCGCCAGCACGGCGGTCGCCCGCGATCTGCAGTATTACCCAACGCCGCAGCCGGTGATTGACCTGATCATGGCCAATTTGCGGGTGGATGGCCTGCGCGTCCTGGAGCCGTCCTGCGGTGACGGCCGGATTATGGATGCGCTGCGCAGGGCTGGGGCGCAGGCTTATGGGGTAGAGGTTGACGCTGCGCGTGCCGCAGAAGCGCGGTCGCGCGGCCATGGCGTTCTGACCGCCAACTTCCTGACTGTCGCGCCGCAGGATGGCCCTGCGGGGGCAATGTGGCGCGACTTCGACATGGTGGTGATGAACCCGCCATTCTACGGGCGCCACTACGCCAAGCACGTCCGCCACGCCCTGCGCTTCCTCAAGCCGGGCGGGACGCTGACCGCGATCCTGCCCGCGACGGCGCGCTACGATCACGGGCTTCTGGATGACCTCAACCCATCGTGGCGTGACCTGCCGGTTGGCGCTTTCAGCGAAAGCGGGACGAACGTCTGCACCACCGTTGCCACAATCCGCAAGCCGAAGGAGCCAGTATGACCAGCAAAGCCGAACGCCGCCGCCGCAAGGCCGCTCGCATCAGCCTGCCGGGCGGGTCATCCGTGGCGCAGCGCAGCACCGGGCGCGACAGGTCGCAGACCAATCAGCCAGAAGACCCCCGGCAGGTGGCCCTGCAGGCGCGCTGCAGGGTTTCCGGGCAGCCACTGACGCCGGAAGCGTTGCGGGCCTCTACGGCGCCACTGCGGGGCTGTGCGGTTGGGCTATGCATCGAGCATCTGCACCCGTCGCATGATGATCAGGCCCGGCTCTGGGGTGTCTGGCAGGAGATGGGGATTGCGCGACGGGCATGGAGGATGCGCAATATCGGGCAGTCAGGCGACCCGCAGGCCGCCGCGATTGCCATGCTGCCCGAGCCGATGGAGACGGACACGGGGATGCGCGTTGATGTCAGGTCCGCAGCCGAGCGGGATCGTGACGCAAAGCGCGCTGCTGATCGGTGGGAGGCCGCGATTGCCGCCCTGCCGTGGCCATGGCTCAAGTGGTCCATTCGCCATGCGCTTGACGGCTTCCCAGTTGAGTGTTGGCGCGATGCGGCGCCAACGCCATGCGGTAGGAACGTGGTGCGAGCGCTGGAAATCATTGCGGAGGCGCGTGATGGCTGAGCGGGCGTGTGCGTGGTGTGGGGCGAGTTTGGATGGGCGGCGCTCAGGGACAATTTTTTGCACCAAAGTTTGCGCGGCAGCATCATACCGAGACCGCTACCCCGCAAAGGTCAAAGAAATTAATGCAAAAAACTACATCAAAAACATTGAGGAAAGAAAAGAAAAACAAAGGCAGTGGAATTTGGAAAACAAAGACCACAGGAAAAAACGAGACGCAAAATACTATATTGAGAACAGAGATAGGTGCATTGAGCGGCAACGAAAATGGAACATAGAAAATGCAGAAAGCGCTAGGGCCTATCAGCTAAGAAAGAGGCTGTCTAATCCTGACCTTTATCGCGCAAGAGACAGAAGGAGCAGGCGCACCATTGCCGCAAAACTCCATATGCAAGAAGCCCTGCAAGCAATCCCGGCCTTGATGGCCATGATCGAAGACGCAATGAAGGAGACGACGAAGTGACTAACGATTTCACACTGGAAAGCGCCCGCAATCTCGACAATGCGCAGTTGCTCCAAGCCATCGCTGACGGGCTGCAAGGCGCGGCGGATAGTCTGCACAAAGCCTGCGTGGCGGTCGCGGTGGCGCAAGAGCGCGGCATCACCCTGCCGAAGCTGCCGCAGGTGTTCGACTATGCCAAGCAGATCGCGGAAGGCGCGCTGTCTCCGCGCGCCGCAATGACGCTGTGCCGGTTCCCGTTCGTGGTTGCGGCAGTGCGGGGCTTCCCGCATGAGCTGCAGGAGAGCCTTGCCGATGGGATGAAGGTCAAGATCGCCGTTATGGTGAATGGGCGCGTTCAGTCTGCCGAGCGCACCATCTGGGAAATGAGCGCGATCCAGATGCGCACCGCGTTTGATGACGGCAAAATCGTGCCTTGGGATCGCCAAGGCGAGTGGCTCATCAAGTCGGGCTATGTCGAACCTGCTCAGGCCAAGCCAGAAAAGGCGCCGAGGTTCGACAGGGTGACAGGCCAGATCGTTGACGGGAAAAAACGCCGCAACATTGATGATTACAGGCAGGCATTTGCCGAGGCTGGGTTTAAGATCGAGCCGATTTACAAGCAATCGCGCCGCACTTCTATCGCTTGACACAACATCTAGCGCGTCATAGGCTGAATAAGATCGAAGAAGAGCGCCCAAGGGAAACCTCGGGCGCTTTTTGCATGTCCTCGCCACGCCACTCAACGATGCGCACCCCGGCGAGGCCCTATTCATGGCGCCCTCCTTCAATCGGCCAGCCCGCACAGCCGACACATCGCCGCGCTGCGCCTAACGGCGTCAACCAGCAGGGCGCCCCCCGACCGGGCAGAATGGCTGGAAGCGCGGAAGGCGGGGCAACAGAGGTGCCACATGCCACCAGCACCGGGCAAGCACCGCATTCCATCACTGACCCGTGGCGGCGCGACCCCACAGCAGAAGCCAAGCGGCGGCTGGAAGGATCGGCAAGGGACGCGACAAGAGCGCGGCTATGGCGCTGACTGGCAGGCGGTGCGATCCGCGGTCATCGCGCGCGACATGGGGTTGTGCAAGCCGTGCTATCGCGCCGGTCGCGTCACTCCGTTTGACGCGGTTGACCACATCGTGCCGAAATCCGAAGGCGGGGAGAACACCGTCGAGAATGCGGAGTGCGTCTGCCGCGCCTGCCACAAGCGCAAGACGGCGCGAGAGGCCGCAGCGGGCCGTCGCCGAGCCATGCAGCGGGCGCATGGCTGACCGGAGGGGGTGGGTCAATCTCTGGGGCGGTGGCCCGGGAACCGGCGCGATCCGTGGCCTTTCCACGCGGACAGAACCAAGATGAAAAGGCGGGCCATGCATGGGACGCAAGCCGAAGCCGACGCATCTGAAAATTCTTGGCGGTGAGACGCGGCCGCATCGGGTGAATTATGACGAGCCGACCGCCAAAGCAGGCGTCGCGTCTGCGCCGGAATGGCTGTCTGCCCGGGCGTCCGAAATCTTCGACCAGATCAGCGCGACTCTTCACGGGATGGGGATTGCGTCGCCGGATGATCAGCACGCGCTGGCGCTTCTGGCATCGCGGCTGGAAGAGGTTGAACTGATGACTGCCGTGATTGAGGATGGTGGCAGAACCTACACCTCGGAAAGCGAGGGCGGCGCAAAGATGGTCAGGGCGCGCCCGGAGGTGGCGATGCGCAATGAGGCCATGCGACATGCGCAGAGCCTCTTGGCTGAATTCGGGCTGACCCCATCGGCCCGCAGCAAGGTGAGCGTCGGCAAGCCGAAGGAGCAGAACCCCTTCGGCGCGCTTGACGAGGCAGTGTGAAGCAGGGCTACGGCGCGACGGCAGAGGCCTATGCACGCGCTGTCGTGAAAGGCGAAATCGCGGCCGGGAAATACATCAAGGCTGCGTGCCAGCGCCATCTTGACGATCTGGAATGGCAGGCTGACGACGGGTTCAAGTTCCGGTTTGATCCGAAGGCCGGGGCGCGGGTCTGCGCGTTCATTGAGCAACTGCCGCACACCAAGGGCAAGTGGGCGGCGAAGGGCGAGCGGCTGAAACTTGAGCCGTGGCAGGTGTTCTTTGTGGTCACCCTGTTCGGATGGCTGCGAAAATCGAATGGGCTGCGGCGATTTCGGCGGGCTCTTTTGCTGGTGCCGCGAAAGAACGGAAAGTCTGCGCTGGCCGCCGGGATCGGCCTTTACATGCTTTGCGCAGATGGCGAGCACGGGGCGGAGGTCTATTCCGGCGCGACGAATGAAAAGCAGGCATGGGAGGTATTCCGGCCCGCCAAGCTGATGGCGCAAAAGAGCCCGGCGCTGGTCAGTCACTTCGGCCTGACCGTGAACGCGAAGAACCTGCACGCGATTGGAAACGGTTCGCGCTTTGAGCCGATCATCGGCAACCCTGGCGACGGCTCTTCGCCATCATGCGCCATCGTGGATGAATACCACGAGCACGATACCGACGCGCTGTTCTCGACCATGGAAACCGGCATGGGCGCGCGCGAACAGCCGCTCATGTTGGTGATTACGACCGCGGGCGACAACATTGCAGGGCCTTGCTACGCGATGCAGCAAGAGGCCCAGCAGATGCTGGAAGGATCGCGCCGGGATGATGAGACGTTCGCGCTGATCTATGGCGTGGATGATGGCGACGATTGGACGAGCCCGGACATTCTGCGCAAGGCCAACCCGAACTTTGGGGTGAGCGTTTTTGATGATTTCCTGCTCGCAAAGCAGGTCGAAGCCATGTCAACGCCGCGCAAGGCCGGTGCCTTCAAAACCAAGCACCTGAATGTCTGGGTGCAGAGCCGGGCCGCCTATTTTGACACGCTGCGGTATCAGAGGGCGCCGCGCGTCAGGCTTGAAGACTTCGAGGGGCAGGAGTGCATCATCGGCATTGACCTTGCCGAAAAGCGCGACCTCACGGCGGTTGAGATACTGTTCAGGCATGGTGACGGCTTTGCGCGGTTCGGGCGCTACTACCTGCCAGAAGAAACCGTTGATCGGCCAGAGAATGAGCACTTCCAGCGGTGGCGCGATGAGGGGCTGCTGATCCAGACCGACGGCGCGGTTACGGATGATCGCGAAATCCGCGACGACATTCTGGACCTTGCAGAACGGTTCAGCGTGCGTGAAATCGCCTTCGACCCCCTGCACAGCCGCCAGATGGCGGTTGAACTGATGGAACGCGGGCTGACGTGCATCGACTATGCCAACCGGCCGATGCTGATGAATGAGCCGATGCGGCGCCTTGATGCGCTGATCGCGGCCGGGGCTCTGGCGCATGACGGCGACCCGGTTTTTGCCTGGATGCTGTCCAACGTGGTGAACCGCAGTCGAACCGGCGACATCCACAGCCCGGCCAAAGAGCGGGCAGAGAACAAGATCGACGGGCCGGTGGCCTGCATGATGGCGCTGGGGCGGTGGTTGCTGGATGAGGCGCAGGAGCCCGCGACGCCTTGGGATGCTGACCCGGAATATAGGATGGTGATTTGATGTGGCCTTTTCCGCGGAAACCTGAGCAGCGGTCGGAGGTTGCGGTGGCGCAATCTGACCCGGAGTTTCTGCGCGTTTTTGGCCTTGAAAACTGGCTGGCTGTCGGATCTGGCGAGGCGGTGACCATCGAAAGCGCGCTCGGCGTTCCGGCGGTTTTCGCCGCGGTGAACTTCATCGCCGGAACCATCGCAGGCCTTCCGCTCTCCGTCTTCCAGCGCACGGACTCCGGGCGCCAGCCGGTCAAGGGCGGCCTTGCCGACATTCTCGGCGGCGTCGCAAATGATGATGCGCTGGTTTCGTCTTTCGACATGATCAAGTGGTGGGTCGAGCAGGCGCTCACTGGCGGCCGCGGCGTGCTGTTCATCGACCGTGACGCGGCGGATCGGGTTGTCAATCTCTGGGCGCTTGAGCCCTCGAAACTGACCGTGAAGCGAACCAATGGGCGCCGGGTCTACAACTACCGCGACGGCGGCGCTGTGGCCTATCAGGCGCGCGACGTTCTCGACCTTCCGGCGATGCTGAAGCAGGATTTCTTCAGTCATCGCAGCCCGATCATGACGAACAAGGAAGTGATCGGCATGGCGCAGGCCATGACGCGCTATGGCGGTGCCTTTTTCCGCAACGGTGGCGTGCCGCCGTTTGCAGTGACCGGGAATTTCCAGAGCGGCAAGTCGATGCAGCGCGCCGCTGACGATCTGGAAGAGGCTGTGCGCAAGACCGCCAAGGAAGGCCGTCAGGCTCTGGTCATGCCAACCGGCCTTGACATCAAGCAGATCGGCGGAGACCCGAACAAGAACCAGATGATCGAGGCGCAGCGATTCATGATCGAGCAGATCGCGCGCATCTTCTCGCTGCCGCCTGTTTTCTTGCAGGACCTGTCACACGGGACGTTCAGCAACACAGAGCAGCAAGACCTGCACTTCGTGAAACACACGGTGAAGCGGTGGGTCGAGCAGATAGAGCAGGAAATGAACCTGAAATTCTTCGGGCGCGGGTCGGAATTCTACGTCGAGTTCAACCTCGACGGCCTTCTGCGCGGTGATTTTGCCACGCGCATGAACGGTTACGCCCAGGCCATTCAGAATGGGGTGATGATGCCAGACGAAGCCCGCGAGCTTGAAAACCGGACCAAGGCCAGCGGCGGAGACCGGCTTTACATTCAGGGCGCGACGGTTCCGCTCGAACAGGCTGGCATTCAACAGCAAGGGGCGCCGCAATGACGCACGAAATTCGCATCCTTGCCGGGATGCAGGTTGAGCAACGCGCAGACGAGCCGCAGCGGCTTGTAGGCTACGCGGCGGTGTTTGATCAGGAAACTGACATCGGCGGGTATTTCCGCGAGGTGATCCGACGCGGGGCATTTGCCGAGGCAATCCAGCGCGACGACATCCATGCGCTTTTCAACCACGATTACGGGTCTGTCATCGGGCGCCGTTCGGCTGGGACGCTGTCACTTTCCGAAGACGATCGCGGCCTGAAAGTCGAGATCACCCCGCCCAACACGCAGCTTGCCCGCGACCTTATGGAGAACATCAAGGCTGGAAACATCGACCAGATGTCCTTTGCCTTTGATCTGAGCGGCGGCAGGCAGGCGTGGGATGAGACGGGAGAAACCCCGCTGCGGTCAATTGAGAAGGTTGGGACGCTTTACGAGGTGTCTATCGTTCCGCGCGGGGCCTATCCGACCACGGAAATCGGGCTTCGCAGCCTTGAAGAGGCGCGCAAGGATCGCGCCATCACCGGATACAGCACCCGGCAGGCCCGGATGCGCATGAACCTCGCCCTTCGGGTGCGGGAGGGCTGAGGCCGCGCGCCTTCGCCTGAGTTGCCGCCTTCGGGCGGCTTTTTGCTGCTCAACAACGGAGATTGACATGAGCACGATCAAGGAGCTGCGCGAGCAGCAGGCGCGCATCGCGACCAATGCCCGCGCCAAGTTCGACGAGATCACCGCCGCGACCGATGAGGCCCGCGCTGCTGAAATCGAGCGCGAATTCGATGCGATGATGGCCGAACACGACAAGATCGGCACGCGCATCGAGCGCGCCGCCAAGCTGGAAGAGGCCGAGGCTCGCGCCCGTTCCGGCGACCCGCGCGCCCCGCGCGGTTCGGATGGCGAAGCCCGCGGCGTGGATGAAGGCCAGAAGATCGAATATCGCCATGTTTTTGCCAAGGTTGTCTGCGGCGCAAGCCCCGCCGATCTGGAACCCGAAGAGCGCGCGATCCTGAAGCGCGGCGCGACGGAATTCCGGGCGCAAACCGCTGGCACGACCACGGCTGGCGGCTATACCGTTCCGACCGAGCTCCTGTCGCAGATCGAGCGCGCGATGAAGGCCTGGGGGCCGATGTATGACACCGATGTCTGCACGGTCATCACCACGTCGAGCGGCAACCCGCTGAAACTGCCGACCGTTGACGATACCGCCGTCCCGGCTGTGGCACATACCGAGGCCACGGCCCTGACCGATGACGGTGGCAGCGATGTGACCTTCGGGCAGAAGTCGCTGGATGCCTTCGCGTTCGACACCGAATTCCTGCGGTGGTCCTGGGAACTGGATATGGACTCCATTTTCTCGATGGAAGCCTTGCTCGGGGATCTTCTGGGCGAGCGCCTGGCGCGGATCGCCAACTCCCAGCTGACCACCGGCACCGGGTCGAGCGCCCCGAACGGCATCGTGACGGGCTCGGCTCTTGGCAAGACCTCGGCAAGCGCAACCGCGATCACGGCTGACGAAATCATTGACCTGCTGCACTCTGTTGATCCGGCCTATCGCACCTCGCCGAAGGCTGGCTTCATGTTCAACGATGCCACGCTGGCCGTGATCCGCAAGCTGAAGGATGGCGACGGCAACTATCTGTGGCAGATGGGCAATGTGCAGCAAGGCGTGCCGGGAACCCTTCTGGGCTATCGCTATTTCATCAACCAGGCCATGGCCTCGATCCCTGCCTCGGCTTCCGCGTCCAAGGTCATGCTGTTCGGTGACCTGGGCAAATACTATGTGCGCAAAGTTGGTGGCCCCGTCATCGGCGTGATGCGGGAACGGTTCTGGCCGGACATGGGTATCGCGGGCCTGATCCGCTTTGATGGCGAGATCGCGCAGTCCGCGGCCATCAAGCACCTGATCACCGCCGCATAGTAATTGTCGGCTTCTTGAGGGGCCGGGAGACTGGCCCCTTTCTAAAGCCGATGGAGGATTGCCATGAAAATCAAGCTGCTTTGCTGCCGCGCAGGCGCTGGCTTTGTCCAAAATCGCGGCGATGAAATCGAAGTCGGGGCAGATGAGGGCTTGCGTATGATCGAGGCCGGTCAGGCTGAGCTGGTGCGCGCGGCGCCGGTAGAGCGCGCCGTGAAATCGGCCAAGACCGAAAAGGCCGCGAAATGATCACCAGCCGCGTTGTTGCTGGCGCCTGCGCCCTGTCGCTCGATGACGCGAAGGAACATCTTCGCGTTGGCGGGACGGATGAGGATGCGCTGATCACGTCCTTTGCGCAGGCGGCGCACAATGTGGTCTCCGAGGCCATTGGCCGGGTGCTGACCGAGGAAACCTGGACAGTCTCTGTCGCGGCCGCTTCGGGAGATCTGGTGCTGCCCGTGCGCCCCGTGCTGACTGTCGAGAGCATCGCCTATTTCGATGCTGATGACGCGCCGCAAAGCGCGACGGTGAGCGACTTCTACCTGTTTCGGCATCCTGACCGCCCGCGCCTGCGCCCCAAGGACGGCAAGGCATGGCCGAGCGCCCGGCGGCGCGATGACGCGATCACGATTACGATCACGGCGGGCATGTCCGAGGTTCCGGCGGATCTGATCTCGGTCATGAAGCTGCTGGTCGGCCATTGGTATGAGAATCGCGAGTCGGCCTCTGAGAAATCGCTCACCGAGGCCCCGCAGGCGGTCCAGATGATCCTTGACCTGCATCGCGACAGGTGGGTTTCGGCATGACCGCGGGCAAGCTGCGCGACCGCATTACCATCCAGCGCGCCGCAACCGCAGATGATGGTTATGGCAACACGGTGACCGGCTGGGCTGATCTGCTGACGGTCTGGGCCGATGTGCGCGAAACCACCGGCAAAGAGGCCGTGGCCGCTGGCCGGGTCGAATCCAGCCGCACCGCAACGGTTCGGATTCGCGCATCGTCTGACAGCCGGGCAATCACCGAGGCCGACCGCGCGGTGATCCGGGGCCGCATCTGGAACATCCGCAGCGTGGCTGAGGTCGGCAATGACCGCGCTATGCTTGATCTTTTGTGCGAGGCGGGGGTGGCCTAGCGCCAGTTGTGCATGTCGAACAGTGACGGCTTTATCATTTGGCGCGCCTCAACATCGACGACGCATAGCACGATGTCCTTGCTTTCGCCGTCTGATCGGCTGGCAAGTATCTCGAAGACGTGCCTCTGGCGTTTTGTCCAGTGGCCGCCAACAGTGGTGGCTCGGCCGTCTGCATATTCTTCGGAAATCCAGCGCGCGCACTCGCGGCCTAGCCTGTCCAGATC
>Ga0209066_10005707_pt1 | contig 13014 bp, 9 predicted proteins | sample All_14_2_FD_187198 | JGI IMG/M metagenome (GOLD analysis project Ga0209066, IMG submission 187198) | Freshwater microbial communities in response to fracking from Pennsylvania, USA - Allegheny Zone_MetaG_DW_15 (SPAdes) (version 2) ...
AAGGCGTGCGCAAGCTCGCCCCCGCCACGATCCTGACGATCGAAGCGGACGGGCGGCGCACCACGAAACGCTATTGGGATCTGAGTTTCGGTCCCTTGGCGGATGAACGGCAACTTGGCGCCGCGGAGTGGCAGGAAAAGGTGCTCGACGCGCTGCGCCTGGCGGTCAAGCGCCGTCTGGTCGCGGATGTGCCGGTGGGCGTGCTGTTGTCCGGCGGGGTGGATTCCAGCCTGATCGTCGGCCTGCTGGCCGAACAGGGCGCCAAGGGGCTGAAGACCTTTTCCGTCGGCTTCGAAAGCGTCGGCGCGGAAAAAGGCGACGAGTTCCAGTATTCCGACATCATCGCGGAACACTTCGCCACCGACCACACCAGGATCGAGGTGGACAGCGCCGGCAGTCTGCTGGGCGAGCTTCCCGGCTGCATCGCGGCCATGAACGAACCCATGACCAGCCATGACAATATCGGCTTCTACCTGCTGTCGCGGGAAGTCGCCCGCCATGTGAAGGTCGTACAATCCGGCCAGGGCGCCGATGAAATTTTCGGTGGCTATCACTGGTATCCGCCCCTGATGGCGACCCGGCCGACCGATGCCGTGCATGCCTATGCCGATGTCTTCGTGGACCGGTCCCTGGCGGAGTTGCGCGCGACCGTGGCGCCGGAACTGGCGCCGGACAGGGACGAGGCAATGGAACTGATCGCCACCCAGTTCGCCCGGCCCGGCGCGTCTTCCAGCATCGACCGGGCGCTGCGCCTGGATACTCAGGTCATGCTGGTGGATGATCCGGTGAAGCGGGTCGATTCCATGACCATGGCCTGGGGGCTGGAAGCGCGCGTCCCCTTCCTGGACCATGAGCTGGTGGAACTGGCCGCGCGCGTGCCGGCCCGCTTCAAGGTCGATGGCGGCGGCAAGACCGTGCTGAAGGAAGCTGCCCGCAAGGTCATTCCGGCCGCGGTGATCGACCGGCCCAAGGGCTATTTCCCGGTGCCGGCGCTGAAATATCTGCGCGGACCGGTGCTGGACATGGTGGCCGATGCCGTGACCGGCAATCGTGCCCGCGCGCGCGGACTGTTCCGCCCGGACGCGATCGATACGCTGCTGGCCGATCCCGATGCGCATATCACCAAGCTCGGTGGATCGAAGCTCTGGCAATGCGCGCTGCTGGAACTCTGGCTCGACGCGCAGGGAATTTGAGGGGGGATTGCTGCCATGACCATGCATGAGGGTGACGGGCAACAACACAGCCCACCGGATGCCGCCGAAACCCGGACAGGTCGTCGCCGGCTGCACCGGCTGCTGCCACGCGACGCCCACAAGACCCAGGCCGATGCCGAAGTGGCGGTCCATTGCGGCTGGGGAAGGCTGATCTTCGCCCATACCTATCGCGACCCGGCGCGCCTGGCCCGCGCCCTGGAAGCAGAAGCGCCGGGCGAGCGGGATATTGCGATCTACGCGGATGATCCGCATGTGGTGCTGTCTCATGCGCCGCACAGCCTGTTTCTCGACCCATCCCACAGCTATCGTCTGTGGCTGACGCATTACCGGTCACGGCGCGACCGCAACCGCGACATTCTGATCCGCCGCATCCGTACGGAAGAGGATACGGACGCGATCAACGCCATCTATGCCAAGGCCGGCATGGTGTCGGTGCCGCGTGACTATTTCCAGTCCAACCGCACCTCGCGCACCCGCATCCTGCTGATCGCCGAACAGGCATCCACCGGCCAGATTCTGGGCACGGTTACGGGTATCGACCATGTCCAGGCCTTCAACGACCCGGAAAAGGGTTCCAGCCTGTGGTGTCTGGCGGTCGATCCCCAGGCCTCCCTGCCCGGGGTGGGCGAGGCGCTGGTCCGGCGCCTGGCGGAGTTCTTCCAGGCGCGCGGGGCCAGTTTCCTGGATCTGTCGGTCATGCATGACAATGCTCCCGCCATCGGCCTGTATGAGAATCTGGGTTTCCGGCGCCTGAACACCTTCACGCTGAAGCGCAAGAATTCCACCAATCAGCGGCTGTTCATGGGGCCACAACCCGATGCGGCCCTGAACCCCTATGCCCGCATCATCGTGAACGAAGCAAGGCGGCGCGGCATCGCGGTGGATATCGAAGATACCAAGGGCAATATCTTCCGCCTCAGCCATGGCGGGCGGTCCATCGCCTGCCGGGAATCCTTGAGCGACCTGACCAGCGCGGTGGCCCTGGCACGGTGCGACGACAAGTCGGTGACGCGGCGCATCCTGGCCGGGCGCGGTCTGGACGTGCCGGACCAGATCGAAGCTGGCCGGGCGGAAGACAACCGAGCCTTCCTGCGCAAGCATGGCTCGGTCGTAGTCAAGCCCGCGCGCGGCGAACAGGGCATGGGCATTTCGGTCGATATCCGCGATGCGGAAACCCTGTCCGCCGCCATCGCCCGGGCGCGGCGGGTCTGCGACAAGGTGCTGCTGGAAAGCTTCCACGCGGGCGAGGATCTGCGCATCATCGTGATCGGCGGCCAGGTCGTGGCCGGCGCGGTGCGCCGCCCGGCTCGCATCACTGGCGACGGGCAATCCAGCGTGCGTGCCCTGATCGAGGCGCAGAGCCGCCGCCGCCGTGCCGCGACCGGCGGGGAAAGCGCCATCCCGCTGGATGAGGAGACGGAACGCTGCCTTGCCCTGGAAGAGCTGACCATGGAAAGCGTGTTGCCGGAGGGCGAGGCGGTCGCCGTGCGTCGCACCGCCAATCTGCATACCGGCGGCACCATCCATGACGTGACCGACCATCTGCACCCGCGCCTGGTCGAAGCCGCCCTGGAAGGCGCCAAGGCCCTGAATATTCCGGTGGTGGGTTTCGATTTCCTCGTCCCCTCTCCTCGCGCGCCCGACTACGTGATCATTGAGGCGAATGAGCGGCCGGGCCTTGCCAATCACGAGCCGCAGCCCACCGCCGAACGTTTTATCGATCTGTTATTCCCCGAAACCAGGAGGCCGCAGCGATGAATGCTCCCCGCCCGAAGCCACGCGAACTGCCGGTGAACCGCGAGCGGCTGGTGACAACGTTGCTGGATCTGCTGGCGGTGCCCAGCCCGGCCGGCTTCACCGACAATGTGGTGCGGCTGGTCTGTTCCAAGCTCGACCGGCTGGGTTTTCCCTATGAGCTGACGCGGCGCGGCGCGATCCGGGTCAATCTCAGCGGCTTGCAATACAGCCCAGACCGGGCCCTGGCCGCCCATATCGACACGCTGGGGGCGCAGGTCAAGGCGCTGAAGCCGAACGGAAGGCTGGAACTGGTGATGATCGGCCATTGGTCCGCCCGGTTCGCCGAGGGGGCCAGGGCGACGATCTTCACCGATGCCGACCGGTTCCGCGGCACCATCCTGCCCATGAAGGCGTCGGGCCACACCTTCGGGCCGGAAATCGACAAGCAGCCTTCGGACTGGAAAAATCTGGAATTGCGGGTCGATATCCGCTCGGACAGCGCGGCCGATCTGGAAGCCCATGGCATCGCGGTGGGCGACATCGTGGCCATCGATCCGCAACCGGAGGTGACGGATACCGGCTTCGTCGTCTCGCGCCATCTGGATGACAAGGCGGGTGCCGCCTGCCTGCTGGAAATGCTGGAAGGCCTGGCGGAGGTGAAACCCGATCTGCCGGTGGATTGCCATGTCCTGTTCACGATTTCGGAGGAGGTGGGATCAGGCGCCTCCGCCGTGCTGCATGGCGATGTGGCCGAACTGGTGGCCATCGACAACGGCACCACCGCACCCGGCCAGAATTCCGACGAATACAGCGTCACCGTCGGCATGGGCGATATGACGGGGCCGTTCGACTGGCATCTGACGCGCTATCTGCTGGGCATGGCCCAGGCCTGCGGCATCCCGCATCGCCGCGATGTGTTCCGCTATTACCGCTGCGATGCGGCCTCGGCGGTGGAGGCGGGCAATGATATCCGCACCGCGCTGTTGACCTTCGGCGTGGATGCCAGCCATGGCTGGGAACGCATCCACACCGATGCGCTGGTATCGCTGACCCGGCTGATCGGGCTCTATGTCCAATCGCCCCCGGCGGTCGCCCGCGATCATCAGGCGCTAGGCCCCATCGAAGGCTTTCCCGTCACTGCACCGAAGCACAAGCCCAACCGCAAGCGCCGGGTGGAGCCGACTTCCTGAACGGCCCGGAGTTTCAAAGCGCCTGGGCCGTTCAACACCGCCCTATTGCCGTGATCTCCCGCGCGATGACCGCAACCTCCTCGGCAGTACCAAACTCCCAGGGAGGCAGCGGTTCAAAACAATATGTCGAGACTGCCCCCTGAACTGCATCGCGATGCAGGGCAAAATGCCTTGTCCACCAGCAGGCCTGGATGCGTAGAAGACCCGAGGAGGACAGACCGGCCATGGCGAAGCCCTGCCCGGTAACGTCGGCCCGTGCCACAATTGGCACCACGCGCGCCAGGATATGCGACTTCATCAATCCCTGCATAGTCGCGCAGTCGCCGCTTTGCCGCGCCGGCGACAACACATGGAGCCGGAAGTTCCAGTAATCCACCTGCCACACCTCGGGGTTCCATGCCACGGAAGGAGCCATGATCATCCCTCCATCCGGCGCGAAGGCAGTGTCACGCAGACCACCCCCAGAAGGATGAGCGCCATTCCGGCAAGACCGGACCAGGTGAGGCTTTCATCCAGAAACAACATGCCGAGCAAAACCGCGAACCCGGCCCTGAGATAGCTGCCGGATGTCGTTCCGAGCGCACCCAGGGTTCGGATCAGCCGAAAATAAAGCACCATCGCGACCGCTGTGCACAGAACTGCCAGAACGATCACGGCAAGCACCGCCTCACCCGTCGGGGCAAGCGACCAGGGCCGTTCAATGATGATTGCAGCCGGCAGTAGCAGCAGGGCCGCGCAGGACATAGCACCGGCGGCCGTCACGGGGGCGGGCAATCCAATGAAGCGGCGCCCCCAGATCGGTGCAAGCGCGTAGCACAGGCTGGCCCCCAGCACCGCCAGTTGCGCCATTGCCGCAGCCGAGCCCATATCGTGCAGCGCGTCCCAGCCGATGGTGACGACCACGCCACCCAGTCCAAGCGTAACGCCAGTTATCTTGCGTCCGTCCAGGCTTTGGCGACCACGCGATGAGACGAGCGCGATCAGAAGCACGAAAATGGGTGGGGTCGCGTTCAGTACACCCGCCAACCCGCTTCCGATCTGTGTTTCACCTTGGGTGATGAGTGTGAATGGCAGCGCGCTCTGCAATAGACCCTGCACCAGAAACGCGATCCAGACGGTTCTCTCCCGGGGAAAGGAAAATCCTCGTAATCGGCAGAACAGCACCAACAGGGGCGCGGCAACCATCAGCCGCGCGGCGACCATCGTGAAGGGCGGTATACTATCGACCGCAATTTTGATGAGGGTAAAAGAGCCGCCCCATATTAACGAAAGCAATAGAAGAAGCCCGACTTCCCGCACCATAAGGGGCGGATTAAACATCGCCTTTGACATATGCCCGTTCACCTCAACCATTCCAATGTCCGGCACTCATTCTGGCCGAATGTGGAGATGGAGACTGGCAGCCATCGGACGTCATCGTCCGATGGAGTCCGATTCTGGCTAGAATGGGCGAGATTGCAGCGATACCTTCCTGCCCATGCCCACTCTGTCGACACAGCCTCAGGCGCTACCGCCCCATCTCGACCGGGAAATCTGTGACCGCGCGCGCCTGGCCAGGGACCCTGCCTTTGACGGCCTGTTCTTTTCCGGCGTCAGATCGACGCGCATCTATTGCCGCCCGGTCTGCCCGGTTCGGCCCGCGCGGTCAGAGAACGTCACCTTCTATGCGACGGCCGCCGCCGCGGAGCGCGCCGGATTCCGCCCCTGCCTGCGCTGCCGTCCGGAATCCGCGCCCGGTTCGCCAGCCTGGATGGGAACGGCAACAACCGTCTCGCGCGGGATGCGTCTGATCGAGGAAGGATATCTTGATCGCGAATCGGTAGGCGCATTGGCCGATGCGCTGGGCGTCGGCCCTCGACATCTCCTGCGCCTGTTCCTGCGCCATGCCGGAGCGAGCCCGAGCGAGATCGCCGCGACAAGACGGGTGCAGGCAGCCAAACTGATGATTGACGGAACAAATATACCCCTGGTGGATATTGCTTTCGCCGCCGGATTCGGCAGCATCCGTCGCTTCAATGACGCCTTCCAGGCAACCTATAAGCGCCCGCCTTCTTCCTTCCGCCGTCCTCGCGGGGATGCACCGGACTAGAGTTTGGTTGGCTTGGTTGGAATCGACCCAGTGTTATTCCCTCACTCTTCGAGGCTCGCTGTCGCTCGCACCTCTGGGTAAGGGAAAAGCTGTAAAATAAGCCCCGCAAGGGCCGTCTCGAATGATCAGGCTTTTGTGGAGTTCCCTCATGCTGAGGAGGGCGGCAAGGCCCGTCTCGAAGCACGAGGGAACCCAAAGACCACCTTCTACAAAGCGGGATCGATCTCCACCCGGTTACGGCCATTCGCCTTGGCGCGCAGCAGGGCGGCATCGGCGCGGTTCATCAGGCTGACATGCGGCCCGCCCGGTCCCATGCGCGCCACACCGACCGACAGGGTGACCTGACCCAGAAGCTGGCCGTGATGCGACAGGGGATAGCGTGCCACGGCCTCGCGCAGTTCCTCCGCCAGGCTGACCGCATCTTCCGGCGCGATGTCGGGCAGCAGCGCGGTAAACTCCTCCCCGCCGAAGCGGAACAACTGGCCCTGGCTGCCGACTGTTTCGTTCAGGATCTGGGCCACATGCTGAATGACCATATCGCCCGCATCATGGCCGAACTGATCGTTGAATTTCTTGAAGAAGTCGATATCCAGCATCATGCAGGTGAGCGAGTTGGGCTTCGCGTCGGCATAGCGTTCCAGCGCCAGATTCAGCGACCGGCGGTTCAGAACCCCGCTCAGCGGATCGCGATTGGCGAAATCCAGCAGCTTTTCGCGCAGATCCAGATTGGCGAGTGCCAGACCGACATTCTCCGCGATCAATTCCAGATACAGCCGCGACACTTCCCCGAAGGATTGCATCAGTTCGCGGTCGGATTCCTCGAAATACAACAGGCCGATCATCTCCCCCAGGGCGGAAAGCGGCACGCAGAGCGTGGTGCTGCCGCCGGGCGAGATATGAGCGCATTGCACATCATGCCGCTCCGCAGTAATCAGATGGGGATGGCCGCGCCGCAAGGCCCAGCATGCGGAAACCTCGAACTCCGCCGCGCAGCGCAGTGGGCTGCCCCAGGAGGCCTCCAGCCGCAGCGTGCTATGGCGCTCGTTCAGCACGAACAGGCTGCCCGACAGGCCCGGGAAAATCTGCGGCAGGAACAGCGTGATCATCTCCGCCAGTTCACTGCGGGCCTGGCAGGCCTGCACCCGATGCATCATCTGCAGGATCAGATCCTTGGTGCGCTGCTCCTTGCGGCGCTCGGTATCCAGGCGCTGGCGCTCCAGCCCGTTTTCCTTGAAAACGGCCAGCGCATTGGCCATGTCCCCGATCTCATCATGCCGGGCATCGGCCCGAAGTTCGATATCATAATCCTGCCGCGCAAGACGGCGCACGACCCCCGCCATTTCCACCAAGGGCTTGGCGACCCGCTGGCGCAGCACGAAATAGAGCACGCCCAGGAACAGCGCCCCGGTCAGCGCCAGCAGGATGCGCGCGATCATGCCAAAGAAATCGGCCCGGAACTTGGCGTCATGCACGGTGGCCGACGTCCGGGCGGCGGTTGCATTGCGGAAGGCCGCGACACTGGCCATCAGGCTGGCATGCACCTGGACATGTTCAGGGCCGAAAACAACGGCACGCGCGGATTCGGCGTCCCCGGCGCCATAGCTGTCGATCGCGCGGCTTTCCAGCACATCCAGCGCTTCGGCCTGGCTTTTGATTGCGGTCAGGATGTCCGTTTCCTGTTGGGAAGGCTCATAGGCGCGGGCATTGGCGATCGCCTTCTCCAACCTGTGCTCTTCCGCCTCATCGGCCTGAAAGCTGGCCAGCCAGCCGGCATTGCCGGTCATGACATACAGCCTGGTGTCCTCGGTCAGCTTGTCGGCTTCCAGCGCCAGCATGTCGGCCATTTCATCCAGCGCCAGATGCTCCTCCACCGCCACCCGTTCCCGGTCGGCACTATAGGAAGACGCAATGAACGCCGCTGCGGACAGCCCCGTGAAGACAAGCGTGAGCCCGTAGGCCCAGTTGGTGATTTCCTGAATGCGCACTGAACCACTCCCCGTTGACGACAGCCCGCACGGAAGTATGTGCGGTGACTTCGCAAATCCCCCGAAACTCAAAAGATTTCATGAAGCAGTGAAAGATACCCGATGTCGAGACCAGCCTGAACCGACAGCGCGCAGGCGCAACAGCCCCAGGCCCGTGCCCCGTCAGGACCGCCGAGGCCACGAAATCCAGAGCAGGTCCGGCGCCCTCAATCGCCCAAAGCGATCCGAGCTTCCAGCCCCAGCGCCTTGGCCAGGACGATGAAACGGCGCTCCACTGCCTCGCCGATCAGGTGATCGAGCCCGCCGGGACCCGTCAGCACCAGATTCGATTCGTCGCGCTCGAGGCGAAACGGGGCCAACAGCGCCGTCATGCCACCCGACAGCGTATAGGCCAGACGAATCGCGAGCCCCACGGCCCGGGCACGGTCATAGACCGCATCCTCCAGCAGATAACGCACCGTCTGCATGGCGGGAATCTGGTCTTCCACCTGGGAATGACGCGCCGCAACCGCTGCGGCCAGAAAGGCCCGACCAGCATGGGTCACTCCCACGAAGGGAAAACGCAGGACGCGCATCAGGGCATGTTCAGCCCGGTAGTCGGGATGCTCGAACCGGGCGATGTCCGACAGATGGCAAGCGGCACGGCGCAGCCTCGCCTCCTCCTCCGGTGCTCCGGTGAAGGCAAGCTCCATCCAGTCGGCCAACACATCGCCGTCCACCACCTTCTCGGTGTTATAGACCGCGAACTGCGCACAAGCCGCCATCAGCGGATCTTCTTCGCGCCTATTCGCCGACAACCGGTCGAACAGGCAACCTTCGCGCAGACCATAAGCGCAGAAGATCAACTCGCTGGAGCCCATCGCCTCCATCAGCTTGGCGATCAGATAGGCCGCATAGGGCAGCGTATCCACGCGCCTGCGGCTGAGGCCAGGTGTGCGCGCCAGCGAAGCCGGTGACTGGCGGGCGACGAAACGGGCGAAATCCACCGCCTCTTCGCCCTGAATGGAATAATGGTGGATGACATGCAGCGGGTAATGCGTATGGGCCAGATGCAGCCGGGCCAGCGACCGCCAGGACCCGCCCACCGCATAGAAGGGCCGGCCCGCCCCCTGCTTCAGCCAGTCGACCCGGCCCATTTCCGCATCGATGCGATCCTGCGCGCGGCTGGGCTTGGCCAGAACTTTCAGATCCTGTCGGATCGGCCCCAGCGGCAGGGTCGCATAGCGGTGCTCCTCCCCACCCGACAGGTTGACCAGTTCAACGCTGCCGCCACCCAGATCGCCCATGATGCCGTCGGCTTCCGGAATGGCCGACAGCACCCCCAGAGCGGACAGTCTCGCCTCCTCCTCGCCGGACAGCACCTGCATGGCAAGGCCGCAGCGCTGCTTCATCTCCCGCTCGAATTCCGGGCCGTTCTCGGCATCGCGCACGGCAGCGGTCGCCAGCACGTCGATGCGGGCAACCCCCATCGCATCGGCGATGGCGATGAAGCGCGGCAGGGCCGCCATGGCGCTGACGATACCGTCTTCCGCAAGCCGTCCGGTACGGTCCAGGTCGCGCCCCAGACCGCAGAGAAGCTTTTCGTTGAAGACCGGAATGGGTGTACGGGTATCGGCCGCATAGACCACAAGTCGGATCGAATTCGATCCGATGTCGATCACGGCGACCGGGGCGTTATCCAAGGTATTGGGGGTTACAAAAGGCATCGATGCCTATCAATCGTCCTTCAGGCTGGCCTTGGCCCGGCCGCTACGCCTGATCTTGGCGTCCTCCGGGTGGCCTGCACTGCCCCGGCCCGACAGGCTGGGATTGGTCATAAAAAAATGGTGGACGTTGAAGCCTTCGCCCACCGGCTTGACACGATGGAAGCGCCCATCGGACTGCATCACCCAGCTCTGCGCCCGATCCTGCAGATTGGCCGTCATGACCTGCTCCAGAATCTGACGCTTCACCGTCATATTGTCGATCGGAACCAGCGTTTCAACGCGGCGGTTGAGGTTGCGCTGCATCCAGTCGGCGCTGGAGATATAGACCTTGGCATCCAGCGAGGGAAGACCGTTGCCGGCCCCGAAACATACAACCCGGGTATGCTCCAGGAACCGCCCGACGATGGACTTTACCCGGATATGTTCCGACAACCCAGGCAGGCCCGGCCGCAGGCAGCAGATGCCACGCGCCACGATATCAATCTCCACCCCCGCCTGGGAGGCGCGGTAGAGCGCATCGATCATATCCGGATCGACCAGAGAATTCACCTTCAGCCAGATCTGGCCTTTCCGGCCGGCCTTGGCATGGGTGATTTCCTCCTCGATATCGCTCATCAGGCGCTGGCGCAGGGTGATGGGCGCAAGCGAAAGCCTTTGCAGCCCCATGGGTGGGGCGTAGCCGGTCATATAGTTGAAAGCCAGCGCCGCATCATGGGCAAGCTTCGGATCGCAGGTGAAGTAGCTGAGATCGGTATAGATACGCGCCGTGACCGGGTGATAGTTGCCCGTGCCGTAATGGCAATAGGTGCGCAATCCCCCGCCTTCGCGCCGCACCACCATCGACAGCTTGGCATGCGTCTTCAGGTCGATGAAGCCATAGACCACCTGCACGCCCGCGCGTTCCAGATCGCGCGCCCAACGAATATTGGCATCCTCATCGAAGCGCGCCTTCAGCTCCACCAGCGCGGTCACCGATTTGCCGGCCTCCGCCGCTTCGATCAGCGCCTTGACGATGGAGCTGTCCTTGGAGGTGCGATAGAGCGTCTGCTTGATGGCGACGACCGCCGGGTCGGATGCCGCCTGGCGCAGGAACTGCACCACCACGTCAAAGCTTTCATAAGGGTGATGGACGACGATGTCCTTGGCCCGGATGGCCGCGAAGCAATCCCCGCCATAGTCGCGGATGCGCTCGGGGAAGCGCACCGAATAGGGTTCGAACAACAGGTCGGGGCGGTCATCGATGATCAGCTGCTTGGTGTCGACCAGGCCCAAAATCCCGTCCAGCACAAAGACGTCATCCGGTTCCACATGCAATTCGTCCGTGACGAATTTCTTCAGCTCGGCCGGCATGGATGCCTGCACCTTAAGCTGGATCACCGATCCGCGACGCCGGCGGCGCAAGGCCGATTCGAAGGTTCGGATCAGGTCTTCCGCCTCTTCATCGATTTCCATGTCCGAATCGCGCACGACGCGGAACAGCCCCTTCGATGCCACCTCGAACCCCGGAAACAGCCGGTCGAGGAACATGGTGATCATGGATTCCAGCAGAATGAAGCGCGGCTTGCGCTGGGCGGCGGCCGTTGCCGCCGGCAGGCGGATGAAACGGTCCAGATTGCCCGGCAGCGGAATCAGGCCTTTCAGCACGTGATGGTCGCTCGGCCTGATCAGCGAAAAGGCCATCACCAAGCCCAGATTGGGAATGAAGGGGAAAGGATGGGCCGGGTCGACCGCCAGCGGCGTCAGCGCCGGAAACACCTGCTCGTCGAACCAGTTGCTCAGCCAGTCGCGCTCGCGCTTGGTCAAATCCTCCGCCTCGAGCACGCTGATGCCCGCCTCGCGCAGCTCGTCGCGAAGCGTGCGCCAGCGCTCCATCTGGCTTTCCAGCAGTGCGCGTGATTCGGCGTTGATCGCCTTCAACTGCTGCGCCGGGGTCAGGCCATCCTGCGACGGGGACCCGATTCCGGCCGCCACCTGCCCCTTCAGGCCGGCGACGCGCACCATGTAAAACTCTTCCAGATTGCTGGCACAGATCGACAGAAAACGCAGCCGCTCCAGCAGCGGATGGTGCGGATTCCAGGATTCCTCCAGCACGCGGGTATTGAAGGCGAGCCAGGAAAGCTCGCGATTCATGAACCGCTCCGGGCTGGTCATGCTGATCGCCGGTGTCACCTGCTCGTCCGGTGCGTGCTGCTCGCTCGTCACGAAATCGTCTCCCTTCACCGCTAAGGCTTGCCGCCGGAACACCCGGGGTGCATCTGTCCATTCGCCTTGGGCCTGTGCCATCATAGCCCGTTACGTTACAGTCCCGCGACAGCGGTGGAGAGATTTATCATGCTGACGCTTTATCTTCTGCGCCACGCGAAGTCGAGCTGGGCCGACGAGGGCCAGCCGGATTTCGACCGGCCGCTCAATCTGCGTGGGCGTCGCGACGCGCCGCTGATCGGGCGCTTCATGGCCGCCAATGATATGCAGCCGGAACTGATCCTGTGTTCTGCGGCCAGACGCACGCGCGAAACCCTGGCGCTGATGCTGCCGTGCTTCGACCGCGACATCACGATCCTGACGCAACGCGCACTCTATGAGCTGGGATCGGGTCTGGCGCTGGAAGACCGGCTGCGCACCCTGCCTGCCGGGGTGGCGCGCGTATTGGTGGTAGGCCATAACCCGGTGCTGGAAGAACTGGCGCTGAACCTGGTCGGATCGCAGAGCGATGATGACGCGGCCCGCGAGATGGCGCTCAAATATCCGACCGGCGGGCTCGCCCATTTCCGGCTGGACTGCCCCGCCTTCACCGACATCACCGCGCGCTGCGGTCAACTGATTTCCTTCACGGTGCCGAAATCCCTGCTGCAGGAATAAGGACGCAGGCCGGTCACCTGGGCGGCACCGAATAGGTCGCGGTGACATGGGCACAGATATCCGCCTGTCCATCCGCCCGGATCGCGATATCGCCGACACAAAGCCGCTTGCCGGCCTTCAGCAGCCGCGCCTCGGCCAACAGATCGGCCTCGGCCGGCTTGCGCAGGAAATTGCAGTTCAGATTGGTGGTGACCGACAGGGGCTCCTCCCCCACCGCGCCCATCACCGCCACCC
>Ga0209066_10005709_pt1 | contig 13011 bp, 13 predicted proteins | sample All_14_2_FD_187198 | JGI IMG/M metagenome (GOLD analysis project Ga0209066, IMG submission 187198) | Freshwater microbial communities in response to fracking from Pennsylvania, USA - Allegheny Zone_MetaG_DW_15 (SPAdes) (version 2) ...
AGGATTAGAAGTCGGTACTCAAATAGGTTCTATTCAAGACATTGTTGACTCAGTCAATGCCACATATTCAGGCATACCTGATGTTCCTACAAAGATTGTCGCTTCTAGCGACTACGATATGCTCTTTCGCTACAAAGGCAGAACAGAGCCTGGAGATTCTAGACGCCTAATTCTATATTCTTATAGAGGCTCTATTACTAAAGTCTCCAGTGACGAGACAGGTAAAACTTACACGCTAAAACATGTAGACGGTATAAGTCTGCAAGATACTGTTCGCGTTATATATAGCGATGCATTTTCAGATATTGATGTACTTGGAAGAGTAGATTCTGCGTACTTTGATGAAGATGGAGACTTTGCCGTACTTATTATTATGGATTCTGCTGTACAGAATTCCGTGTATGTAGAGATCGTTCCATCATTTCAAACTTTCACATATCTATCTTTCAGAATATCGGACTCTACATTACATAATGGTATCTATACCTTAGCTCTTGGCGGACAAGACAGACTGGGCTTTACAATAGAGCAAGACATCTACGACACAACAGATGTTGGCGGAATTCCATTCTTCTTTACAGTAGAACTTGTTGCTGAAGTGTTAATACTCTCTTCAGCTTCTACTGATTTAGAATCAGCGATAGAGCTAAGACCTTCCAATGCTCTCAGTCTTTTCGCCAATGATACTGTAAAGGCTTATGGTTCTACGCCATATTTAATAACCGATACTTCAAATGTAGAGGCTACAGATATTGTTCAACTTTATGATGTAACAGCTAGCTCTATTACTTCTGAACACATAATCTCTGCTATTCAAGATAACGTAATAACGATATCTCCGGCACTTAGCCTAGATCGTCCTACTTTTGCGCTTAGTACCAACATTCCGCCTTTTGCGCGTATTAGAAAAGGAAACAAAAATAGTTTCACTATTTTAAAGGCACGTTTGGATGCTTGGTTAAACACTTCTATCAATAGAGATTTACAATTTTTGACTTTAACGCGATTAATAAACGTAGTTCTCAGCAATACATCACCTTCGCTAGTACAAGTACGTGATGCTGTTGCTGGATTTACATCTTTGCGCACTCAGTTAGCTAATGTGCTCACAAATGCACTCAATGAATATGAGGCTTATCCAATAAGTGATATAGATGCTCTTGTTCAATCCTTTTTAGCTAAAGGCGCAGATAGAGGAGTAGATATCCTTTTACAAGGAAGATTTAGTGACTTCTTTCAGCTATCTCTTAGTGAGATGTCTTATAGCGGAAATGTCATGGATAAGTTAAGAGCTGTAGCCTCTAATGATCTTTCTGTAAATTCCACAGGAAGAACCGCAGCACAAAGAACAAATGCTACTTGGGAAGATATTGACTACGATACAGAATTAGATACTTCTGATATTCCAGATATAGAACTACCAGAAGAATTTACTGATCTTCCTTCACTTGGAAGCTAAAAAACTAATTCCCTCGAATTCGAGGGAATTAGAACAATATTAGCTACATGCCAGCATCAACATCATCTGGCGGTACTCCAGGCTGCATATTCTTGATTGGTGGTGGGCACACAGTCACACGCAAATGCCCAAATTTATCGCAAACTGGCATGCCTTCACCAGATTCGCATTGCGTAGTCTTTTGCTCGCAATTAGCGTTAGACCACGTAGCAGGGTCATCCACAGGCGCGGTATTGTTTGGATCAAAATCGCAGACATAGTCTGCGCAATGCCAGCCACCACATGGAATACCCATATAGACCATCTCACATTCTGTACCTGCATCTGGTTCTGACGGTGCAGGAGGTGATTCTGGTTCTTGAGTACCAGTATCATCTGGTACTCCACTGTCTTCTTCTACAGGCATTGTTGGCGTAACTCCACCAACTCCACTTGTTTCTGTTGCGGGCATGGAGACAGTACCACCGCTACCAGCACTAGGCTCTTCTTGTGCTATTGGCGCGGTATTTCCAGCCACAGGCGCTGGCGCTGGTTGTCCTGCTGTTCCAGGAGGATCATTATAAACGCGAACAGTAATGACCTCTGGCTTTCCAGAACCAGCTTGCCCATTGTTAGAGCTGCTATTTCCAGCAGCTCCCCTATTAGAAGAACTGCCAGCAATAGGCTGATTATTCGTAGGTGCTGGAGTATTACTACCAGCTACAGGAATATCTGCTGAAGCAATAACAGGATTGTTGTTGTCACTAATACTTCCGCTTCCAGCAATATTATTGTCTGCCGGGATAGTGAGTGTGACTTCTGGAGTGTCCTCACTATCATCAGAAGATTCAGAGCAACTGCTAATAACCACGCCGAGAATAACAATAAATTTCCTCATGATTACCTTATTACGTGTGTGTCTATGTAGTTAATACGGCATCATGATGATGCCGTATTAACTACATGTAGGTTAACAACCTAAACAACTACAATTTCATAGACAGGTTTTCCGTAGTCTGACCCTGAAACTGTAACCATAAGATTGTCCAAGACCTTTATCACGGCTTTATGGTGAGTATGTCCGGCGTATACATCAAATTGAATGTCGGGAAAAGTAACTGCTAATTCACGCAAACGATCTCCCATTCCATAATGACAGAACACTGCTTGTGCAAAGCCTTCAGAAATTTTGCCTTCAAACATACTTGCTTCTCTAAAAGGAGGAACATGCATACCTATAAGCACGCGCTTTACATCGCCTTTCTCCATTTCAATTTGGCTTGTAATGTTGCGTACTAGATCTTCTGCAGATCTTTCTGCCATTCCATAAATTCGGTTGATCAACTCATCTTGCGTACATGCGCGGAACTCAGCAACAGCGCTCCATTCAGGCAAGTACATAAACTTCTTCGCGCGGCCTCTACAGAAGTCATAGTAGTTATTAGACAGGTACACCAATGTCTTATCGCCATATACAGTAAGAGGAGCACTTGTATGGATGTGTTTATATACGCGATTTAAGTTACTGAGCAGAGAGCGCACATCAGAAAGAGAGGCACCAATAGGTTCATGATTACCAATACCAATAATGGCTTCTGCACCGTAGTGCCTACAATGCTTATCTATGAGCGCGACATAAACAGCTAAATCTTCATATTCAGCTGTATCTCCAAGAATGAGTACAAGTTCTACTTGCGCAATCATTTCGCGCAAGAATAAATTGGCAGAATTTAGAGACAGATGATTAAGATGTATGTCTGAGGCAACAGCTACTTTCATGCGCAATAGATAGCACATGAAAGCTAAAAGAAAAGCGAGTATTTCTACTCGCTTCTCTAATGATCAGGCTACTTCTGTCTCTGCTTCAATTGGCGCTTCTTGGCATTGTTCCCAATGACAAGCGCAACCACAAAGAAAGCCTAAAGCAATTTTCGCTGCATGCTTAGAGCCCAACTTTCTAGTTGTCGCTTGACAAGGCGTAGCAAGTCCTCGTGGTTCCATAGCACACAACTCTGCATGCCAAGAAGAGCATTGGCACTTATCGCCAAGAATCTTACGATTCTTTCCTTGTTCATCAATCTTTACATGCCCCATATCTTCAGTGATTTCCGCGAAATGAATCATTATTCCTCCAAATGTTGGATGACATAATTGTTATCCCATGCGAGATAATGAAATTGCTGGAGACAATATGGATATAAAATGGGCGCAGTACAGTAGTTACTCAGGACCTGTTATTTATGGAACGGAGAAAATTGATGTACCGATTACCACAAATCATGTCACACGCGCGTGGTATTTGTCGACGATGGTGGAAACTGGTGGAAAACGCGGCTCTATTAATATGTATGATGGTACTGCTATTACCGCTGGCGCTAGTCAGTATGCTGGCGTACTCAAGGATGGCGCTCAAGGTAAGCTTTGGGATTTTCTTGGATACATGACTGAGTGGAGTGTCTATTTAAGTGATAACTTCAAGCAGAACTTAAACGCACTCCATAAGAAGTTGGCTGATAATAAGCTGACGCTTCTTTCTGGCAAGTTATTGTTGGATGGAATACCTGCTGTTGGTGAAGCTTTAAAAGATATCTTTACACCACCTTTTGGTGTTGTTCCGCGATCTGGAAAAGATTGGGACACAGCAGCATCTTGGGCTGAGACGTTTTATAAAGTGTTCTCAGATCCAGATGGTTTTGAACTACAAGATCGTTTTGACAAGATCCAGCTTGTGAATAGATGTAAAAATCAGTTCATAACGCTGGATGGTAAAAAACAATCTGTAAATGTTTGTGTTTATATAGACGGTATGGAGACCTCAGATATAGGTCAATATAGCGATGGCTGGACTACGGATGGTGCGAATGATTTAGCTCTTTGCGTATATCAATCACACGCCGTAAATGCACCAGCCATAGCTACACGTATACTTCAGGAAGTACTGCAAGATACATATCTTGCTGATGAAGATTTTTCATATTTGCTTATTAAGCAGCTGGCTAATAGTAACTACGGACAGTGGAACTGGAAGCTTAAGAATGGTCGCTATCAGCGCACAAGAACCCACGCACTAAAAAGCGGTTTTTGGGATAAGCGATTGTTTGAAGGCGACTCGGCAATCATGCCAGAAAGTGTGGATAAGTAATGCTTACAGGATATGAAATTGAAAATCGTGGCCTTGAAGGCGACATCACCATAACACCTTGGGATAACAAGTACAGAAATCCTGTAAGCGTAGATCTCACTCTTGGAGATAAGTGTCTTGTTTACCAAGAGAACATAAGCATCGATTCAGAGTCGAGCATTCTTTTCAATCATAGACAAGGAGTTCCATCTGATGGTACAAATCTCTATCCACCGCCAGACATCAGCCTTAACAGGCTTGATTCTCGCAAAGAGAATAAGACACTCGAATTTACGATGGATCCTGCAGGATTCCAGATTAATCCTGGAGTTATTTACCTCATGCATACGGTTGAGGTTGTCGGACCAGGACATCACGCGGGAATAGTAAGTGGCAAATCTTCTATTGGTAGATTAGGCATCGCTGTACATATAACTGCGGGGCTTATAGATCCAGGTTTTTCAGGACAGATTACATTGGAAGTCACTTGCATTATGCCTGTTATTTTGTATCCAGGAATGCGCATATGCCAGGTAAGCTTTCATGAAGTGGTTGGTCCTATTCAACCTTATGCTGGAAACTATCAAGGTGAATATGCGCAAGGCCCAATAGCTTCGCGCTCCTTTAAACAGGTGGATGATGTCGGAAAATGACAATGCTAGGCGCGATTCAAAGAAACAACCTGTTCAGAAGACTGGTTGTTTTGGTTGGATTATTGCCATTATCTTAGTCATTCTAAACTTCGCAACTTGCGGACTGTTTAGCTAGTACGAGAAAGGGAACTTATGGTTCCCTTTCTTTTAGACTTAATTTATGGCTGATGATCGCATTGTAGAAACAGAAGAAGATACCCAAGTACGTAACACCAATATGCGCGAAGCCATAAGCAATGCTTACGCAGTTATTCTTGGTGAGCAATCTGTAAAGAGTTTCTATGCATTTACTTTTGAAGATGCGCTAGATAATCAAATTGAACGTATTGAGGGCAAGAGCACAAAGCTAAGACCTAATGTGCTTGACTACATAGACAAGGTAGAATCTGATGTATTGAAGGTGATTGAGCAGCTGAAGGCACTTCCGCCTGATAGCTTTCTTGAGCCAGATCCGGACTACAATGTCAACCCAACACAAGAGTAATCTTCCAGAGATCGATAAGTGGCTACCTAAATGTAGTGGTAAGTGTCTAGGAATAGACTTGTCTATACGTGCTGTAGAAACAGAGCTACGCATTACATGCAATGACTGTCATAAGACTTGTACGCATCAAATTTCACAAATGCCTGATGATATCTTGGAGACTTTATACTTAGGTGTTGTTGAGTATGCGGGTATTTGTTGATGATTGACTTTCAATCTGTATATGCGCAAGAGATGGTGTCTCTTTCTAATGTGCGCACAGTTAATGGTCCTCCTAGATCTATCATTGTTACTGGTGAAGACTTTAGATCTGTAGAGTCTGTAATTATTAATGGCGACTATGCACCAGAAGTTGTCATTACAAAAAGAACGCAATTGATTGCGCAAGTACCAAGTTCGCAGCTTGTAAATCGCGTACAAACAGTTGTGGTCCTCAATCAGAAACTCACACTGTCTTTGAAGAGTTCACTTAAGTTTCGTATAGGCAATAAGCCAGGTAAGGCTACAGGCGTATTAAAGCTCTCTCAGAAATACCTGAGAGTCTTAATGACTACGCCAGGAAGCGATGTATTTAATCCAAATCTTGGTGGGGGACTACTTAACATCATTAAGTCGCAGTTTGGCATTATGGATGGAAGTGTAGCGCTGCATAATGCAGTTATTGCTGCAGATACGGCAACAAGACAAGTCATAGCGCTTCAAAGCCAAAACTCAAGACTACCGCTAGATGAAAGACTTCTCAGCGCAACCGTGACAGAAGCGCAGTTCGATAAGAGCACAGGATCTATTCTTCTAACTGTGGAGATCGAGTCTCAAGCTGGTAGACTTGCAGTTGCGAATCTTGGTCTTTAACTTATGGCAATCAGAGATATAGAAGCTTTCGTTAGAGAGCGCGCACTTAGATACGATCCAACATTAGACATTAATCCTGGATCTCCGTTTGATTCTGCAGTCGTACAACCGCTTGTTCGCAGATTAGGAACAGATCCTTTTACTGTGGATATGGCTACGTTTGTTACCGAAAGACTTAAACAGGCTTATCCAGATCTTGCAATGGATGAAGGTGATGCTGTTGTAGATCTATTGGTGAAGCCGTGTGTTCTTCTTTGGGATTCATTTGTACGTGAAGTACAAAAGATTAAACAGAATTTAAGCTTTCAAGATGCGACTACGCTTACTCTCGAAGAAGCCGAAGCGCTTGGCGCTAACCTCTTTTCAGAAAGGGCTCTTGGTACTTATGCGCGTGGACAAGTACAGGTCTATTTTAATCAACCGCAAAGTCTGACAATTACTTCTGTCAATTACTTGACTTCTAGATCTGGTTTGCGCTTCTTTCCTACAGAGCCTCACAGTATTCGCGTAGATGAAATGGTGCTTAATCGCGCAAGCGATAACACCTTTTTCTTTAACATCAACGCTGTAGCTGAAAATCCTGGAATTGAATACAACATTGGTCCTGGAGAGATTACTACGATTGCTGATGTGCCTGCTGCTGTTCGCGTAACCAATACGCGCAGATTCTTAGAAGGTACAAGAGCAGATACAGTAGAAGAGTACATAGAGAAAACTCGCGGAGAACTAACAGAGCGCTCTCTAGTAACCTTACGGGGTATTTCCGCACAATTATCCAGATCTTTCCCTGAAATACGTAGACTCAATGTTGTTGGTTACGGCGATCCAGAGATGGATAGAGACGTTCTTGTAGGTTCTGGATATGGACCTGTTCTTGTGTCCGGCACTAAGGGCTCTGTGATAGATGATGGCTCTTATTTAGTCACAAGCAAGCACTTCACTGTCAGTGAAAATGTAGATTTTCTAAATCTCATACCACAAACATCCGGCATTATAGGTAAGTACACACTTACTATTGTTGGTGGAGTAGATGACCCAGCTGCAGAAGTATTTCAAGACTTTACAGTTATTGCTATTGTTGATAGTAAGACACTAGAACTGGATAGAGAGACTCTTGCTGTTGGTCGCAATAACCTATCGTGGTCTCTCAGAAGAGATGAGCTAAGTCTTTCTAAGACTCCTGGCGGTATTCTCTTCAACAATGGGCCAAGAGGAAATGTGGATATTTCTGATGGTGCAGTACATGTAGGTGGCTGCACAGATATCTATATTAAAGGTTCCGCGTTGGATGAAGGAACTGTATCTATAAGTGCTGTTGGTTCTGATAGCTTTATATTATCCGGCACAAGCATAAGTCCCGTTACTCTTATATTCGATAGCTCTCCAGGTTTTGTCGTGAATGATCAGGTTGTAGGCGCAGATGTTGCTGTTGGTTCGCCTCTATATGACAGCTATGGTGATGTGGCCAATGGCGAGCATATTCTAGAAGTCATTTCTGGTCCTAACTCATCTAATCTTGGTACCTATCGTGTTATAGAAGTTAGACGTAACTTAGGACAGCCTATTGCTTTTCGTACAGTTCCAGATGCTACTAATGCTCTTACAGCTGGAAGCGTAGACAATGAATATTCATGGAGAATCTCCAATCAGATAAGTATAGATCTTTCTAATCCGCGTGAAGTAAGAGTAACTGCTTCAGACCTCATTACTTCTCAAGGCTCGAACATCGTAAGAAGCAATATCAACTTTGCAGACTATGCTGTAAGCGCGAACGATATATTAGAAATCACTACAGGTCCTGATGTAGGTAAGTACATTATTCAAGAAGCTCCGCTCATTCCTGGGTTTAACAAGCTGAGAATCAATACAACACTTAAGCATTCATGGACTGGATTAGGATTTTCCGTATACAGATCAAACGCATCAGAAGCAGTGAATTTTCCTGTTATTCGCGTTAAGTCAGTGGAGTTGTTGGATATAGCCAATCAGCCTGTAGGCGTAACAGTTCCATATGCAAATCCTGTAGATGTACAGTCTTCTTCCTTCCAGAATGCTGGAGATGGTATTAAACATACAATTGAAGGTGCTCAGCTTGGAATTATAAGCAAAGCCATTGAAGGTGGAGGCTTTGGCAATCCAGCTGGCGCGACATTGAGTATGTCTGTACTCAACATCAATGGAACTATCACACCTATAGCCACCATTAGCTTTCCAGCTAACGTAGCTCTTGCTTCTGTAGTAACTACTATTAATAACGCACTACAGCCGTATGATCTTGGCAACACAGCTCTACAATTTGATTCTGCGAGATTTGCTGTAAGACCTGTAAGTGCAGGTGTTGTCTTTATGGACGGCACTGCTCTTCCATTCTTTTTTGGCAACGCGGAACCAAGAACAACAGCAGATATTAGGGTTCCTGGCATTACAGATTGGGATGCGCTTAGACCTATCGTTGACTATACGACAGGCTTCGACACTGTTCGTATAGAATATGGAAGAAACGCAGGTGATTATGCTGGTCCTTTTAGTGGTCCTGCAAGCACTGGTAGATATCTTGCTAGCTCTACAGGTACTACTTCTACTGCACTCATTGTGAGAGATACAACTCTTCTGCCTACAATTAGAACAAGACAGTTCGCTCCAGAAGATAATGTACAAATTCAATTAGGAACAAGATCTCTTGGTTCTGCACGTATCTACTTTATGGATCCAACAACGTTCGAGATTCATAAAGACACTAAATTTTACACGGATACGGAAAATGGAAGACTTGTTTTTGTTCCCGATCCTTCTATTTCGCGGCAAGTATTACCAGCTCTTCCTTCTAACGTGCCTAGTACAGTAACTACGCTCTATGGTTATTCCACTGTCATAGACACTTCTCAGAACCTTTTGTTATCAGGTGTGCAGGCTCAAGATACGCTTGTTATTGAGTACACACCTGTAACAGGCACAAAGGTCTTAGCAAATCCTGTCATTGATTTGGTAAACAAGACTTTTAAGTTTCGCATAGATAACGGTCCACTTCTTACTGTGGTCTTTGTGAGAGACGACGTCTCTATTAATCTGAATGAAGTGACGCTCACAGGTGTTGCGCGGCAAATTAATGATCGCGCAGGATTGTCTATTGCTTCTATTACTACAGCTAATCAACTGCGTTTTAATAGCAGTGAGCACCTCATAACTATAGATCCTTCTGGTACTGCTAACTCTCTCATACTTGGCGCAGTCCAAAATGGACAAAGTGTTACGTTCAGTAACTACACAGTTACCAATAGGTCTCCATTTGCAGGCACATACACAATCACAGATGTAGATCCGACTGTGTTGACAGTAACGCCAGCAATGACAGAAGAAATAGATCCTGTATTTCCGTTTCCCAATCAATTTTCTTCTACCTACCGTATTACGAGAACCAACACACAGCGAATCAGTACAAGCCAAATGGCACAGAACATATCTGCTGGAGGCTTGTATTATTTCGATGTGCAGCTTGTTTCCGATGGTGTTGGCGATATCTATAACATCTCAGATAGAACACAGCTCACAGTAGAGAACTTTAGAAGTAATGGTTATTACCTCATTAATGACAATACAGACTACACCTTCTCTACATTAGAGAGACCTTCTGTCATTGTCTCTAATAGCATTCTTCCTGATGGTGTAGACGATTCTCCTGATAACGCCATTCTAGTTTCCGGGCAGAATATGCAGATTACTTATGAGTATTCGCAACTCGTAGCAGATGTTCAAGCATATGCCATAAGTGATATAGAGCGAGTGAACGTACAAAATCCTTTAGTACGTCATCTGCTTCCAGCATATGTCTACCTCTCGTTGAGATATTCAGGCGGAAGTGTAGAGAGTGTCATCAGCACAGACTTACAAAATTATCTTCTTAATCTATATCCTTATGAGCCTTTAGAGAGCTCAGATATTCAAGCGCTTCTTACTCGTAGAGGTGCAGAGAGCATTACCAACCCTGTAGATATCGTTGCTTTAATGCACAGAATAGACAGGAGCATTTATGCTGTTCGGTCTGAAAATGCCGTGACAATCTCTAGATTGGCAGCTTATATTCCAAACACACTGGATATTAAGAGAGCACTTACATGAGTTATTGTTGGGACAAAACATGCCTAAAGAATGGGCTTATTCGATATGAGCGCGGAACAGGAAAAGGTACACGTTTATTTGTGATTTACAGTGATATTGGCGATTGCCATATTCCTATGGTTCTTGACTGTGCTACAGGTACGCACTACATAATCAATACTGTAGAGGATTTAAATGACGCACAAGAACTTTGCGAGAAAACGCGTTTACAGGACCTTGTGGGTACCCCCGACACATTTGGAGAAGGACCTTCAGGAACTTGTCTCTCATAATGTCCAAAACCCAAAACAGCGAGTAACTATTCGCAACATTACTCGTTGGCTCAACTCTATGAACGTTCCAGTAGGAGAAACTTCTGTAGGTTTATGGATGCGAGAGACGATGAAAAAGTATGGCAATGAGCCTACAGCACATGCTAATGAAGAGGCATGACAACAGCTCAGGACCTCATTGACGCAGCTACGAACAAAACCAGCCTCATTATTGACAGTGAAAATGTCTATACCAACGCAGAAGGTGTAGTCACTCAACGCTGGACAAAGTACAAGAATACAGCGCCTACAAAAGTAGAGAGTATCTATGATGCTTTCCTACGCTTAAGCGCGCAAAACCCAATACCTCCTCGTCTTCCTGTTCCTCTTTCAGCTAACTACCAATTTGATGAAAATCTTCTATGTGTATATCCAATTGGAGATATTCATATGGGTGCTTATGCGCATTCAGAAGAGAATAGGAATGAGCCGTTGAACATGTATTCGGTTTCTAAGAATCTGATTGAAGCTCATACTAAACTATTGATGCAAGCTCCCAAGGCTCAGACTGCTTATATCATCTCTCTTGGCGATGCTCTTCACGCAGACAATAAAAAGGGCACAACAACAAAAGGTACACAGTTAGAGACAGATGGTAGTTTGTGGGAATCAGTGGAGAGATTACAATTGGCTCTTACGCGTGTCATTGATATGACCCTTGTTCAGCATAAGTACGTACATGTACTCTTTGTATCTGGAAACCACGATGCTTCTCTAACACCACTTGTGACCAATATCTTTGATGCGTATTATCGTCTTGACCCTCGCGTAACCGTCCATAAGGAGCGCTCGAAATTTCATTATTTTACATTCGGCAAGTGGCTCTTCGGTGCGCATCATGGAGATACAGCCAAGTTATCTGATCTTCCTAGCATTATGGCTGTAGACAAGCCACTTGAATGGGGAACTACTGAGCATCGCAAATGGTTTGTAGGACATGTGCATCACTCTTCAGTCAAAGAAGATCAGACAGTACGCATAGAAACCTACAATACCACAGCTCCACCTTCTATGCACGACACTTCAGAAGGATATCGTGCACGAAGAGAAGCCAAGTGTGAGGTCTACCATGCAACTTCTGGCGCATGGTGGCAGTTTGTGCAGTCTGTAGTTCATTGACGACGATCCGACCTCATGTCATAGACAAGACATGACGATTGGTATTTGCATCCACATTCCTGGCAAAGGTGCTGTCCTAGCTCACGATAGTCGCGCGACAACAGAAGATGGCGCGATTTTATCTGATGACTTTAATAAGCATCTTTGCCAAGGAAGTTTGTCTCTCATCGTTGCTGGTTATCCAGCTATTTTGGACATCTTTAAAGCTAAAAAGATTAAGAGCTACCCAAAATTACGTGAATTCGTCTTCAGCAAATCTTGGGAATATGAGTACACACTTGCTGCTTATGACTCTGTATTAGACCAAATCTTTTGGCTGGAAAGTAACGGTACAGAGCTTAAGCCTAAAGATCATGTAGTCATAGGTACAGGATCTGCTTATTCTCTAGGTGTGTTACATGTCATGCCAAGCGACACCATTGAAGAAGCTAAAGAAGCAGCCAAGTGGGCTGTGTCTGCCGCAATTAAGCACAATACGTATTGCGGTGGAGGTACGGTAATACTGACTCGTTCGCGGCGATAAAGCCTGTATGGAGATATACGTAAGCATGTACGAATTCAGCAACTATTTGCTGAATGCCGGCTACGCTATACAGTTGAATCTAAGTGACACAACTTTGGTAGCAGCTTATGTCGTTAGCAATTTTAAAACCATTAAATATGGTATTGCTAAGGTCGTTAATGACATGTTCGTAGATGGTAGGGAGTTAGAATACATTCTTATTCTTACTGGACAACGTTTTGAGATTTGCGACTACATTCATAATCTTTCTAAGTCTAGAGAAAACTACGAGTTGCATAAAGATTTTGCCTTCTTTAGTGTGTATGGCTCTTCAATTCGCGTTCAGCTAAGAGGTACCAAGAGTAATGAAGATAAACGTGTCTGGAAATAAGTTCTTCATGCACTTATTGGAGAC
>Ga0209066_10005711_pt1 | contig 13001 bp, 8 predicted proteins | sample All_14_2_FD_187198 | JGI IMG/M metagenome (GOLD analysis project Ga0209066, IMG submission 187198) | Freshwater microbial communities in response to fracking from Pennsylvania, USA - Allegheny Zone_MetaG_DW_15 (SPAdes) (version 2) ...
ATCTTGCCCAGGTACATCACCGCCACCCGGTCCGAGACATGGCGCACCACACCGAGATCGTGCGCGACGAACAGATACGACAGCCCGAACTCGTCCTGCAGATCCTCGAGCAGGTTGATGATCTGCGCCTGCACCGAGACGTCCAGCGCCGATACCGGCTCGTCGGCGATGATCAGCTTGGGCCGCAACGCGAGCGCCCGGGCGATCCCGATGCGCTGGCGTTGCCCGCCGGAGAACTCGTGTGGGAAGCGGTTGTAGTGCTCGGCCTGCAGACCCACCCGGTCCAGCAGATCCTGCACCTGACGCTTCACCTCGGCGCCGCTGGCCAACCCGTGCAACTCGATCGGGTCGCCGATGATCTGCCCGATCCGCTTGCGCGGGTTGAGCGACGCATACGGATCCTGGAACACCATCTGGATGTGGCGGCGGATCGGCCGCAGGTCCCGGCGGGACCGGCCCACCAACTCTTCGCCCTGGAAGCGCACCGACCCCGAGGTCGGTGCCATCAGCTGCAAGATCAGCCGGCACAGCGTCGATTTCCCGCACCCGGACTCGCCGACCAGCCCCAGTGTCTCGCCCTCGCGCAAGGTCAGGCTGACACCGTCCACCGCGCGTACCCGCCCGACCTCGCGCTCGATGATCGCGCCCGCCTTGATCGGGAAGTGCTTGACCAGGTCGGTGACTTCGAGCAGGGGCTCGCCGGTGCTCACAGGCTCACCACCTGGCGCAGCCCGATCCGGCCGTCCACCTCACGCAGCGTCGACTTCTGCGCCGGCTCCAGCCAACACCTGTCCAGATGGCCGGTCGCCGCCCGAGTCTCCAATGATGGTGCCTGCGAGCACTTCTCGAACGCATGCGGGCAGCGCGGCGCAAAACGGCACCCGGGCGGCAAGGACAGCAGCGACGGCGGCGCTCCCCCGATCTGCGGCAGCCGCGAGTGCTGCGGCGCGTCGAGCGGGGTCAGCGATCCGAACAGCCCCCAGGTGTAGGGATGTTGGGGGTCGTAGAAGATGTCGTCGACGCTGGCGTCCTCGACCACCTGCCCGGCGTACATGACCAGCACCCGGTCGGCCACCTCGGCGACCACGCCGAGGTCATGGGTGATCAGCACCACCGCCAGTCCACGCTCGGCGTTCAAATCGGCCAGCAGCCGCAGGATCTGCGCCTGGATGGTCACATCGAGCGCCGTGGTGGGTTCGTCGGCGATCAGCACCTCGGGTTCCAGCGACAGCGCCATCGCGATCATCACCCGCTGCCGCATACCGCCGGAGAACTCGTGCGGGTAATCGCGCACCCGACGCTCGGGATTGGGAATGCCGACGGTGCGCAGCAATTCGATGGCACGGTCACGCGCTTCGGCGCGGGAGACATCGCGGTGTGCCCGGATCATCTCGGTGATCTGGTCCCCCACCCGGTAGACCGGATTCAGCGATGTCATCGGATCCTGGAACACCATCGCGATGTGCTCGCCCCGGATGGACTGCAGTTCGCGGTCGTCGAGCGCGGTGAGATCCTTGCCGCCGAACCGTACGGCACCCTCGATGGTCGCGTTCGGTGCGCGGGTCAGGCCGAGCACGGTCTGGGCGGTGACGCTCTTACCCGACCCGGACTCGCCGACGATCGCGAGCACCTCACCGGCGGCCAGGTCGAACGAGACGCCGTCGACGGCGCTCACCACGCCGTCCTGGGTGGTGAAACGGACTCGCAGATCATCGACTTCGAGTATGGGACTCATACCGGTGCTGCCTCTCCGATCCGGATGCGCGGGTCCAGGAATGCGTACGCCACGTCGACCAAGGTGTTGAACAGCACGATGAAGAACGCGCCGAACATCGTCACCCCGATCAGCGGCGGCAGATCCAGCGTTCCGATCGCCTGCCCCGCATACAGGCCGACACCGTTGAGGTTGAACACGGTCTCGGTGAGGATCGCCCCACCGCCGACGACGGCGCCGAAGTCGAGGCCGAACAGCGTCACGACCGGGATCATGGAGTTGCGCAGCACGTGTTTGATGCGGACCTGTCGCTCGCTGATCCCCTTCGCGCGGGCAGTGCGTACATGGTCATCGTTCATCACGTCGAGCATGTTGGAGCGCAACACCCGGCTGTAGAAGCCGACGTAGAGCACCGCCAGCGTCAACCACGGCAGGATCAGGTGATACGCCCAGTCCAACGGGTCCCTGGACAGTGGCACGTAACCACTGGTGGGGAACAGCTCGGCCTTGAAGCTCAAGTAGTACAACAGTATTGCCGCCAGCCAGAAGACGGGTACCGATATGCCCACCAGCGACAGGATGGTCAACGCCCGGTCGGTGAACTTGCCGGCATGCACGGCGCTGAGATAGCCGAACCAGATGGCCAGCACCATCCAGAGCACCGCGGCGCCGATGCACAGCGACAACGTGGCGGGCAGACCCTTCCAGATCTGTTCGACGACGTTCTGCGAGCTGGCATACGAGGTCAGCTGGCCGGTGAAGATCTGCTTCATCATCGTCAGGTACTGCACATACAGCGGCTGGTCGAGTCCCAGATCCGCACTCACCCTGGCGATCAACTCCGGGTCGGCGTTCTTGCCCGCGATCCTTGCGGCGGGGTCGGAGTTGGGAATCACGTTGAAGATCAGGAACACCAGCACCGAGATCGCGAACAGCACCGCGACCATGCCACTGAGGCGTCGAATCACGAATCGCAACACGTCAGTGCTCCAGCCGGATCTTGGCCCGCGGATCCAGCGCGTCCCGCAGGCCGTCACCGAACACGTTGAGCGACAACACGGTCAACACGATCATCAAACCGGGCACGATCGTCAGGTGCGGCGCGGTGTAGATGGTCTGATAGCCGTCGGCGATCATGGTGCCCCACGAGGCGTTCGGCGCCCGCACGCCGGCGCCCAGGAACGACAGCGCGGACTCCAGCAGCATGTTGTTGGCGATGTTGAGGGTGAAGAACACGATGATCGTGGACACCACGTTCGGCAGCAGTTCGCTCACCATGATGCGCACCGGCCCCTTTCCCTGGGCCACTGCCGCTTCCATGAACTCCTTCTCCCGCAGTGCGAGGATCTCACCGCGAATCGGCCGCGCCATATAGGGCACGTACACCAGACCGATGATCATGATCGGTATCCACAGCGAATCACCGGCGATCTGCAGCGCACCGATCTTCAACCCGCCCAGGGCGAGTGCGGTGCCCAGCGCGATACCGAGCAGCAACACCGGGAACGCCCAGACCACGTCCATGATCCGCGACAGCGTCGCGTCGACCCAGCCGCGGTAGTAGCCGCACAGCAGCCCGACCAGGACGGCCAGCACCGTGGTGATGGCCGCCGCCGCAACACCGATGTAGATGGACGTCCTACCGCCGTACATGAGGCGCACCATCACATCTCGGCCGTTCTGGTCGGCGCCCAACAGATAACGGCCGTGCAGGCCCGGCCCGATCGGAGTGCCATCCGGTGACACGACGTCGGTTTGCTGCCCGTCGATCATCACCGTGTCGGTGATGTGGTTCTCGTTGGGACCGGTGTGCGCCACCTGGTCGGCCCACAGCGGAGCCGCCAGGCAGAACAGCACGATCAGCAGGAACAGCGCCCCGAAAGCGAGGCTGATTCTGTTGCGCCGCAGCCGAAGCCACGCCAGATACCACGGGCTTCGGCCTCGGATCCGCGCCGCGGGGACCCCCACCGGGAGGACGGGGTCCCCGGGCGCTTCAACGGCGTCAGAGGGCGTAGCCATACCTACTTCAGCGCCAGCGCCGACCAGTCCTGGTTGAACAGGAGATGATGGTAGGCCTTGTCGAAGTCGATCCGGTCGGAGACGAAGGTGGTGAACTGTTCGTTGCCGTACGGCGCCCACGCGGCCCGCTCCATATACGCCTTGTCCAATGCGGCGTATTGAGCCTCGGTATCACCCTCGGTGAGCTGCTTGGTCAGCAGCTCGTCCATCTTGGCGTCCAGCTCCGGGTAGGACGCGCGGGAGAAGTTGTTGCCGTTGGTGGGCAGGATCGCGTCGCTGTTGAGCAGCGGCCGGAAGAAGTCGTCCGGATGCGGGAAGTCCTGGAACCAGTTGCCGAACCCGGTATCCAGGTCCGGGGTCGACTGGTTGCCGATCGTGGTGAAGTAGACGTCACCGGCGATCACCTTCAGCGTCGCGTTGAAGCCCAGCTGGTTGAGCACGTCGTGGTAGTACTCACCGATCCGCTTGCGGTCGGGCTCGTCGTTGGTCCACACCGTGATATCGCGGTCCGCCGGGTTCGCCTCGGCCAGCAGCGCTTTGGCCTTGTTCATATCCGGCCCCGGGTAGAGCTTGTATTCTTCGTAGCCCGGCATGCCCGGCGGCAGGATCTGCTGCGTCGGGTGCAGCCGCCCACCGAACACCCGGTTGAGCGCTTCGGGGTCGATGGCGTAGTTGACGGCCTGACGCACCCGCACATCGTTGAACGGCGCGGTCTGGTTGTTCATCCAGAAGTAGTAGGTGTTGATCGACTCTTCCATCCGGAACCGATCGCCGAAGCGGGTTTTGACCTCCTGCAGGCGGTCCGCGTCCGGCGGGTCGACCATGAAGTCGATGGTGTTCTGCTCGACACCGGTGACCTGAGCGGAGTTGCTCTTGTTCTGGGTCACCACGATCTTGTCGACATTGGCATCGGCGACCTCGGTGGCCCCGGCATCGAGCACGCTCTGGAAGTTCGGGTTGCGCTCCATCGTCATGGTCTGCGGGGCTTCCACGCTCGTGATCATGAACGGTCCGCTCGATGGGGGCGGATTGTTCGTCGCGTCATCGGCGAGCGGGGTGCTCGCCGGCACGGGCGCCGCGAACGGCAATCCCAGCACGTTCTCGAAGGTTCCGTTCGGGGCGTCCAGCGTGATGGTGATATCGCCGGTGGCATCGTCGGTGACGATCCCGGAGATGGTGTCGGCGGTGCCGTCGGCGTATGCGGGCGCACCGACGATGCCCGAGTAGAACACCGAACCACCCGAGTCCGCCTTGAACAGCCGCTGAATGGCGTAGGTGAAGTCCGAGGCCTTGATCGGTGTGCCGTCGGAGAACTTCATGCCCGACCGCAGCTTCAACTTGTAGGTCTTGCCGTCGTCCGAGATCTCGGGCATCGCTTCGGCGAGACCCGGCACCACCGCGGTGCCCTCTTCTCCCCTGGCGTGTTTATAGGTCAGTAGCGGCGTGTAGACGTTGTAGAGCACCTCCCACCCTTCGAGGGTGTAGGACAGCTGCGGGTCGATGTAATCCGGGAAGGATGTCATCGAGATGTTGATCTCACCCCCGCCACCGGAGGCGCCGGAGCCGTCGTCGCTGCCGCACGCGGCGACCCCGAAGACGGCGACGGCGGAGATACAGGACAGGACAGTTACCTTGCGCAGGGCTGTGCGCAGCTTGCTCATCTGGCTCCCTCAGTTCGCGGCACGGGCGAGTCCCGTCCACGTTTACGCCTCAAAAGCGATCCGGGTAGCCATCTTGGACGGAAATCTAAGAGATGGCATCCCGAATGGCGTAAATTTTATGGTCTCTCAGGTGATTGGCAGGAAACATTCCTGTAATTAACGCGGACAAAAGTTTGGGTGAGCGTCAGGGGCGGATCAGGATCCCGTCCTCGGAGGCCGCCTGCAGCAGTTGTTGAATCGTCAGTTCCCCGTAGCCGGTGTGCACCGTGCCCTGCCCGGTCCCCAGCCACGGCACCACACCGGGGTCGGGATCGACGTCGAGGTGATACGCCTGCACCCCCATCAGGTGGTACTGGAAGAAGTTGCCCAGAAAGTCCACCGCGAAGATGAGGCTGCCGATCAGGCTCTTGCCCCACATCGCCGAGGCATTGACCATCGGGTTCATCGCCGCGCGGTCACCGATCACCACGATCGGCCCGTAGTGCGGTTTGGCGCCGCCGCCGGGCACATAGGACGGGAAGAACGGTTGCAGCCCAGGCAGATCGGTGGCCATGAATGCCGCCGGGCTGCCGTACTGGGCGATGTTGACGAAGTTCGTGTCGGCGCCGTTGCCGGCCACCTTGGTGTTCAGGCCGGGTGACTCGAACCCGATGCCGGCCAGACCCGTGCGCTGCGCGACGAACTGGGCCTGCCAGCCACCCAACGAATGACCGGTGACGAAGACGTCGTCGGCCGCATATCCCTGCAGCGCGGCTTCCTCCTGGACCCGACGCGCGAAGCGCAGCGCGTCGTAGAACGCCAGCGGCGTTGTCCCGGTGAGGATCACCTGCATGTCCGCGGCGATCTGAGCCAGCGTGATCAGCGGGTTGATCAATAGGTTCGTGCCGCCGGTGGTGCCCTGATAGGCGATGATGATCTGGCCCTGCGGGGTCACCCACGCCTTACCGGACATACCGGAGAAGACGTTGGTCGACTGCAGCTGGAAGCCGTTGACGGTGAGGGGCACCATACCGCCGGGGGTCGTGCCCCAGCCGTACGCGGCCGTCGACGCGTTGAGGAACTGGGCCACGGTGGGGGTCGGCCGGTCGGTGGGGCCGGTATAGGTCATGGTGGGCAGCACCGGCTGCACCGCCGGTGTCCGGTGCAGACCCACCAATCGTTCGATCTCGCGGAACGCGGCGAACAGCAGGTCGTTGACGGGCGCGATGTTGAACGGGCTGCGCGGGCCGACCGCGGAGGTGAGGTCGAGGAACTGCAGCACCGCGTTGACGATGCGGCCGGGCAGTTCGAGCACCTGCGCGATCGGTGAGAGCGGCTTGGGCGGAACGGGTGTCGTGACCTGGACCGCGGCCGACGCGAGGGCACCCGCCAGCGCGGGGGCCGCGATCTCAGCCGCCGCGTCAGCCGTCGGCTCAGGTGAAACCGGCTGCGGAGTCGGGTCCGCGATGGCCACCGCACCGGCCCCCGCGATGGCCACCGCGCTGTCGGCCGCGGCGCGTGCGGTGCGCACGGAGCGCTCGACCCGGCGGGTCGTCAGCGGCTGGCCACGGTCCAATCTCGGCCCGGCGCCGGCGCGCTTGGGATCCGTCTTCGGTTGCAGGGCCGCGGTGCGCGGCTGACCCGACGTGTCCTCTGCCTCGTCCGCGCGTTCCGTACCGGGCGTACTCGGTGCCGCGGGGCCGCCGGAGGTCGACGGGGAATCGCTCGAGGTGGCGTCGTGCGAGGTGGACGCGGGGTCGCCGGTGTCGGCCCAGGCCACGCCGTGCACGGGTGCGACCACCAGGCCCGCACTCATCGCCATGGCCGCCAGGCCGTAGCGCCACGACTTGGCCGTCACATGCCTCTCGGCGTTCATCGCCGCCCCCCTATGCCCTGACAACATGCGATGTCATGTGGAGGCTAGGTCACCGCGGCCCGCGCCAGGGACGTTTTCGCCAGGGACGGCCGGATCAGCCGTCCAACGCCCGGTTGAGATTCATCGCCGCGCTGATCAAGGCCAGGTGCGTGAAGGCCTGCGGGAAGTTCCCGACCTGGTCGCCCGTCGCGGAGACCTGTTCGGCGTACAGCCCGACATGGTTGGCGTAGGTGAACATCTTCTCCAGCGCCAGCTGCGCGTCGGCGAGCCGCCCGGCCCGGGTGAGCGCCTCGACGTACCAGAACGAGCAGATCGAGAAGGTGCCCTCCCTGCCATCGAGGCCGTCGGTGCCCGGTTCGTAACGGAACACCAGACTGTCGGTGACAAGGTGCTCTTCGACAGCGGCCAGCGTCGACAGGAACCGCGGATCGGCCGGCGACAGGAACTTCACCATCGGCATCAGCAGCACGCCCGCGTCGAGATCGGTCCCACCTTCGATCCGCGTGAACGCCTGGAGGTCCGGATTCCACGATTTGGTCATGATGCGGTCATAGATCTCGTCGCGCGCCGCACCCCAGGCCACCAGATCACCGGGAAGCCCCCGTGCCCGGGCGATGCGGATGGCGCGCTCGATGGCCACCCAGCACATCAAACGCGACGTGGTGTAGGGCAGCGGTTCGTCGCGAACCTCCCACATGCCCGCGTCGGGGCAATCCCAGTTCTCGGCGACCCAGTCGACGATCCGCCGGACATCGCACCACGCATCGTGGCTGATTCCGGGGCCGTACTTGTTGAACAGGTAGACCGAATCGATGATCTCGCCGTAGATGTCGAGCTGCAACTGGTGGGCGGCGGCGTTGCCGACCCGGACGGGACGCGATCCCCGATGCCCCGAAAGGTGCGGCAGTTCCTGTTCCTCGGGAAGGTCACCGTCGATGTCGTAGAGCACCCGCAGCGGGCCGAGGCGGCGGTCCTCGTCACCATCGCGCTGCCCCATCCGCTCGGACAGCCAGCGGGTGAATTCGCTTGCCTCGTTGACGAATCCGAGGCGCAGCAGCGCGTACAGGCTGAACCCGGCATCACGAATCCACACGTAGCGGTAGTCCCAGTTGCGACTGCCGCCGATCGGTGCAGGCAGGCTGGTGGTCGGTGCGGCGATGATCGCGCCGCTGGGCTCGTGGGTGAGCAGTTTGAGCGTGATGGCCGAGCGGTGCACCGTCTCACGCCAGCGTCCGGTGTAGGTCGAGGTCGCGATCCACTCGCGCCAGAACGTTGTGGTCGCGTCGAGTAGCGCATCCGTGCGGTCCATCGAGTCGGCAGTGACCTCGTCACCGCTACCGAGCATCTCCAACACGAACAATGCGGTGTCACCGGTGCTGAGCTCGAAATCGGCTGTCACAATGCTGTTCTCGCCGCTTTCATCGATGGCCAAGTCGGTGGAGGCAGACAACCCCAGCCGTACCCCGTCCCCGGTGACCAGCACCCCGTCCCCGGAACGCTGCGCGGTACACGATTGACGCGCGTAATCGGGCCGCGCGTCCAGTCGCATCTGCAACTTCAGGCATCCGCGCACCCCGCTGATCCGCCGCACCAGCCGCTGTCGGTGTTCAGGTTCGTCGGGCGAGATCACCGGCATGAAGTCATGTACCTCGACGACGCCGTCATCGGTCAGAAATCGGGTGATCAGCACCGCGGTATCGGGGTAGTAAAACTGCTGGGTGCGGGTGACAGCGGTGGTGGGTGTCAATTGCCAACTGCCACCGCGGTCTTGATCCAGGATCGATCCGAACACACTGGGCGAGTCGAATCTCGGCGCACAGAACCAGTCGATGGTTCCGTCGGTGCCGACCAGCGCACAGGTGCGCAGATCGCCGATCAGCCCGTGCTGGGAGATCGCGAGTGGACGCTCACTCATCGGGTAGCCACCAGTCGGTCAGCGCCAGCGCTACTTTGGGGCCCCACGACCCTTGCGCATAGGGCTGCGCGGCCGGCGGTGCGTCGAGCACCGGCTGGCACACCTGCCAGAGCCGATCCACCTCGTCGGAGCGGGTGAACAGCGTCTGGTCGCCGCGGATGACGTCGAGCAGCAGCCGCTCGTAGGCCTCCAAAGGAACCTCGTCGGACACCGTGTCACCGACATCGAAGCTCAGGTCGACCGGCATCAACTCAAGCTCCGGACCGGGACGCTTGGCAAGCAGCCGGCCGCCGATCGCGGGTTCATCGGTCAGCTCCAGAACAAGCCTGTTCGGACCATGCCCGTCGCCACCGAAGGGACCCGCGCTCGGAGCCCGGAACGTCAGCGTGACGGTGCGGCGGGTGCCGCCCAACGTCTTGCCGGTCCGTAGATAGAACGGCACGTCCTGCCAGCGTGGGGTGTCGACGAAAGCCTCCAATGCCACAAACGTCTCAACCGCCGAATCGTCTGCGACATCCTCCTCGTTGCGGTAGCCGTCGTACTGACCGAACACCACACGGTCCGGATCGAAGGGGCGCAATGCCTCGAACACCGCGGCTTTCGCATCGCGCAACGACACCGCGTCGACACGTGGCGGTGGCTCCATCGCGACGAAACCGAGCACCTGACACAGGTGGGTGGTGATCATGTCGCGAAAGCAGCCGGTCGATTCATAGAAACTGCCGCGGCCCTCGATGCTGAGTTCCTCGGGCACGTCTATCTGCACCGACTCCAGATGCTCGCGGTCCCAGGCGGACTCGATCAGACCGTTGGCGAAGCGCAGCGCCAGAATATTCTGCACCGCTTCCTTCCCCAGGAAGTGGTCGATGCGATACACCCGGTCCTCGTCGGCAATCCGCTTGAGCGCCGCATCCAGATCACGCGAGGACGCCAGGTCGGTGCCGAAGGGCTTCTCGACCACGATACGAGCGTCCTCGGCCAGCCCCTCACGGCCGAGCATGTCGATCATGGACTGCATGGCCTCGGGCGGAACCGACAGATAGATCACCACCCGCGCATCGTTGCCGAGCTTCTCCCGTACCTCGCGCACCACCGAAGCCAGGTCGGCGCCGTCATCGGCGTCAGATATCTGGAACCTTATCCGGGACAACAGATCCGACAGAACATCGTCGTCCAGGGTGTCGGACGACCCACGTAGAGCGGTGCCGATGTCGTCGCGAAACTCGTCATCACTGCCCGGTGAATGGCGGCCTGATCCGATCACGGCGTAGTCGGTGGGCAGCCGCTTGGTCGCCGCAAGACGATACAGACCGGGAAACAACTTTCGCCGGGCCAGATCGCCGGTGGCGCCGAACACCACAAAGACATGCGGGCTCAGTTCCGGGCGGGGCACCGGGACGTAATGCCCGGTAGACACCCTCGGCTAAACACCAGGCCATGATCACCACATACGCGGCAACAACACTCGATCAGGTCAACGTGGCGCCGGCCGACTTCCACAACAGCGCCCCGATCGTCAGGCCGACGAACGGCACCGCGGCCAGGATCGTACTGAGCGCGGCGCTGCCACCGGTGACGAGGGTGAAGTTGGACAACACCAGCCACAGGCTGGCGAGCAGACCCAGCACGGCCAGCACGGGAGCGATCCGGGTTCGCCACACCGCCGTGCCGCCGAGCTCGCGGTTCTTGAGGAAGAAGACCAGCACCGCCACCGATGTGGTCAGCATCAGCAGCACCATGCCGACGGTGGCGACACCCGCCATGGAACCGAAAACACCGACCAGGGGATCGATTCCGAGGATCGCCAGGATGGCGACGATGATCGCTGCCGTCACGGTCTGCACCACCGAGGAGAAGGCGGGGGACTCATGGCTGCCGTGCACCGTGCCGAGGCGAGCCGGCAGCAGACCCTTGCGCGACAACACGAACTGGTAGCGCGCGATCACGTTGTGGAAGGACAACACACAGGCGAAGAGACTGGTCAGCAGCAGAACGTTGACGATGTCGCGACCCGCACGGCCCAGTGTGGCATCGGTCGTGTCGAGCAGCATGTTGCCCTCGCCGTCGAGGGTCTGCTGCGCGGTGGCCGCCACCAGGTCCGGGCCGATCGCCACCACGAACGCCCACACGGTCAGTGTGTAGAACGCGCCGATCAGAAGAACGGCGGCGTAGGTGGCACGCGGAATCGTGCGCTCCGGGTCGCGGGCCTCGTCGCGGAACACCGCGGTCGCCTCGAACCCGATGAAACCGGTCAACGCGAACAGGATGGCGATGCCGATGGCGCCCTGGCCGAACACCGCCGGGGTGAAGGAAGCGAAGGTGATGCCGGCCGGGCCCGGGTCGGCCACGATCGCCAGGTCCAGGATGACCACGATGCCGATTTCCAGCGCCAGTGCCACGCCCAGCACCTTGGCACTCAGCTCGATATGGCGGTAGCCCAGCACTGCGACGATTGCCAGCACCGCGAACGAATAGACGGGCCACGGGATGGCGGGGCCGTTGTAGAACGCCACCGTGTCACCGATGGCCCAGCCGATGTATCCGTAGATTCCGATTTGGATGGCGGTGTAGGCGATCAGCGCGACCACCGCGATCCCCTTGCCCATCCGCTCACCGAGACCGACTGTGACGTAAGAGAAGAAGGCGCCGGCCTCCGGAACGTGCGGTGTCATCGTCACGAATCCGACGCTGAACACCAGCAGTACCAGCGAGGCCAACAGGAAGCCGACCGGAGCACCGGCGCCATTACCCAGTCCCATGGCCAGCGGCATGTTACCGCCGATGACCGTCAGTGGGGCGGCCGCGGCGACGACCATGAAGACGATGCCGACGGGTCCGAGGCGCCCGGACAGGCGCCGACTTTCGGTGGTGGTCATGAGTTCTCCTCCAGTGCCGATGTGAGCAATGCGTGGTCGATGGCGTGCACGGTGTATCCCCGGTGGCCGGACACCGTCTCGGCGGCGACCATGGCGTTGACGATGGCTTCCTCGGTGGCCTCGATGGTCAGGTCGAACAGCAGGTCCATCGCCTGCGGGCCCACCATGCGCAGCGGGATCTCCGGCGCCATCACGTCGGCGTCCGCGGTCATCCCGTAGGGCGGGATGCCGCGGTTGCCGGTGGCGAACGCCAGCATCAGGTCACCGCTGTACTGCTCGCCGGTACCGCCGAGGCGGCCGACGCCCAGTGCACTGCGCTGGGCCAGCCGTCGACACTGGTGCGGCAGCAGCGGTGCGTCGGTGGCGACGATGACGATGACGGACCCGGACCCCGGCGCATATCCGGGCGGATACGCCGGTAGCGGAACGCCGGGCTGCGTCACGGGCACGCCGTTGATCCGAAGTCGTTCGCGGCGACCGTGATTGGCCTGCACCAGGACTCCCACGGTATATCCGTCGACCCGAGAGGCGGTGCCGATACCGCCCTTGAACTGGTGGCAGATCATCCCGGTACCGCCACCGACATTGCCCTCGGCAACGGGCCCGCTGGATGCCGAGGCCAGTGCCGCGCGCACGTGTTCGGAATGAACGTGAAAACCGTTGATATCGTTGAGGAAACCGTCGTAGGTCTCGCCTACCACCGGCAACGACCAGTACGCCCCGTCGCCGCGGACGCGCACCTGCTCGGCGACCAATGCGTCGCGCACCACGCCGACGCTGTGGGTGTTGGTGAGCCCGATCGCGGTGGTCAGTTCGCCGGATTCGCGAATCCACTCCAGTCCGGTCAGTTCGCCGCTGCCGTTGAGGACGTGGGAGCCCGCAAAGACCGGCTCGGTCCAGATGTCGTCGTGCGGGACGATCACGGTCACGCCGGTGTTGACGCCCTCGCCCTGCAGCGTGG
>Ga0209066_10005712_pt1 | contig 13001 bp, 12 predicted proteins | sample All_14_2_FD_187198 | JGI IMG/M metagenome (GOLD analysis project Ga0209066, IMG submission 187198) | Freshwater microbial communities in response to fracking from Pennsylvania, USA - Allegheny Zone_MetaG_DW_15 (SPAdes) (version 2) ...
TGTGAGGGGGGGGCCAGATCGCCTTCGGTGTCGCTGGGTCCCCGGGTCCAGCGCAGGCGCGGCCCCGAGGATGGCGAGAGGGGCGCGTTGGGTGCTGATGCTCAAGTCAGCTCCCGAACCCATAGCTGTCGTTAGATCATGTGATATCGTCCAACCATGCAGTGGGTCAGAACCGCAAGGCGAAAGCAGTCATTGAGACGGCTGCGCTTCTTCGGATGGATGGCCGTCGCCTTGGCGGTTCAGACCGTTGCCATCCTAACTTGGTGGTTGGTCGCTAAGCTCGTGTCCGGCTTTGTCCTTTCTGGCCCGCTATTTCTCGCCGGGGTCACAGCCGTGGTGACAGTCATCTCGGCTGCTATGTCCAAGTGGGTGGCCCCGCTTCCGTTCAAAGGCAAGGCCCCTGAGGAGGCGGCGGCGGAGGCGTTCTTTCAAGCGAAAGACGTACGCTCGGACGACAACCGCTTCGAGGACGACCTAAAGCCCTGAGTGTGTCCGCTTTCTTCGTATGGCCGACCGCCCGATACCGACCCATGGCGGACGCGAGCAGCGTCCGCTTACGCGGTCAGAATTGAAGACGCTGTAGCGGACCCATCCGTCTTTGCGACGCACGGAGAATCTCCGCGCGATGGAATTTCTCGGCGAACTCTCTTGCAAGCATGGCGACAACAACTAGCAACACCGGCCAACGCAACATCGAGAATGCTGAATCGGACAGCCCCACCCACGAAGTCACGACCGGGTTTCCAACGAGAAGAAACACGAGGATGAGCATCGATCGCACGACGACCAGCGCGCTCGCCCGCTTCTCGGGAAGCGGACGGCCAAATCGCATTATCGCGTTGCGCAGGGGCGTGATCACAGGGTTCAGTCTAACTTATATGGCGTAGCCGGACCAGAGCGGCGACTGTCCGCTTTCCATCCCTATCCGACGCCAAGAGCGTCCGGTTTGGGGTGGTGTGAGGATTGCGTCTCCTGGTTTCGTCATCCTCGGGCGGAGCGCAGCGGAGACCCGGGGACCGAGCGGCGCGCGGAGCGCGACCCTGCCTGGGGTATCGGCGTCGGACATCGTGCGTGAACAGATCGCCTTCGGCGCCGCTGGGTCCCCGGGTGCCGCGCAGGCGCGGCCCCGAGGATGACGAAAGGGGACGGCTGATGTGCTGATGCTCAAGTCAGCTTTCGACCTCAGAGCGGACGTCGGATTGAAGTTGGCAAAGCCGGAAGGCGCGTCCATGCTCGCGGGATGCATTTGGTCCGCGCACTGGTCATCGCAATCGTCCTTGTCTTGGGTGGGTGCTCCTACTCCTACGACATACTGGCGACAATGATCGACGGACGGTTGACCTTCATCGTTGATCCAAACTCCCGCTCCAAGCCGTCATCCTGCCTAACGACGATCTTCGTTGCGGCACAGGATCGCGAACACCGAGTGGAAGCCGAGCCGGGCGACAACGTCGGACTGGTGGACGCTGGTATCGTCTGGTGGAACAGCGTGGGACACGAGTGCGAGACGCGCTTCCCCGTCGCCTATGGGGTCCCGCTGGCCGGAGGACCGATAACGCCTGAGGAGGTCGAGCGTGAGGTTGCGGCAAAGCAACTCACTCCTGGCGTCGTCTACGAAGTTGTTGCAAGTGCCGGGATTGGACACGGCGGTGGACGGTTCCGACTGACGGCGGCCGGAGAGGTTGAGAACCTTCCCAGACGCGATCCGGCCAACGTCCGCTAACCACCCCTAACGGACGCTAAGAGTGTCCGGTTTGGGGTGGTTGTGAGGATGGCTCTGCTGGTTTCGTCATCCTCGGGCGGAGCGCAGCGGAGACCCGGGGACCCAGCGGCGCTCGGGAGCGCGACCCTGCCTTGGGTATCGGCGTCGGACAGCGTGCGTGAACAGATCGCCTTCGATGCGGCTTTGGTCCCCAGGGTTCCGCGCAGGCGCGGCCCCGAGGATGACGAGAAGGGAGGGTCCGGTTGGGGCGCTGATGCTCAAGTCAGCTTTCGACGCGAAGCGGACATTGGCAGATCCGCCTATCGAGATGCGGCTACACAGAGCTAAGTTGTCAGCAAATCGGAAGGGGTTGGCGGATGGGCTTGCCGGACTCGGCTAAATTTAAAGCAACCTTGAGCGTCGTATCGGGTGCGTTCTTGGTGTGGAGTTGCCATCCCATCGGGACAAATGCCTGTCGGATAGACGACCAATTTGCCAGCCGACTGGCGGCGTCCTGTGTAACAGGAAGCAGGAACTGCTATCCGATCTCCGGACTTGCATCCGCTGCGACCGGTGACAGGTCGAATAAGACGGTCCGCGAGCAATGCGCTCGGGTGTTGCGGCTCTCCTCAACCCAAGACTTCGATCGCGGGAAGGATTACATTTTCAACTGTGATCTGGGCGATGTCGTCGGCGTGTTCCGCGTGTTTATGTCCAACTACTCGTCCTCCCAGGATGGCGACTGTTACTTGGTCCGGTATGCCTACGTGGACCCAGCACATCTAGCCGCCAATGACCAAATCATCCCGGTCGTTACGCACTTGGAATAAACGCGCGTGCAAGGACGGCCGCGCGAGAACGACAGCGTAGCTTCGGTTTATCCCGCTGCTTTTATGTCTGCTACCTACCCGAAGCGGACATATCGACTTCCCTGCTGATTGCTGATTTCGTCAGACCGGTTGGGAGACGACGATGCTCAAGACAAGCGAGATGCTGACGTTAGGGTTCGGCGCGTTTTCGATCATCGCGGTGCTTGCCGGGCTCGTTCTGCTCGTGGGTGCCAATCACGCCTCGCCCGGTTGCACCGGTCCAAAAGTCCAAACGTGTGACTACGTGGCAAGTGCGAAGACCGCCGTCGCGCAGTCTGAATTTCATCCGTTCCAGCCTGACCTCGGTTTCGAGGTCTTCGATCAAGGCTCATCGGTTCTGGTGCAGCAGTTCACGCCGCCCGGCGAACCCTCTTTGAACCACGCGCCCTCTGTCCTGATAGACAAGAATAGCTGCCGCGCGTGCAACGTTGGTTGGCATATGCCCACACGTGGAGACGCGCTCGACCCTTACGTCGGCCCTCTCATCACGCGAGTCCCGGCCGATGACCCTGTTGCGGCTGCGGAACGAACGAAGAGATGGGAAAACGGGCCGGGCGGGATCGCGCCTCTATAGGGGGCGATGTCCGCTTTTCACCCTTCTCGGACTCTAAGAGTGTCCGGTTTGGGGTGGTGTGAGGAGGCTCTGCTGGTTTCGTCATCCTCGGGCGGAGCGTAGCGGAGGCCCGGGGATGGCGAAAGGGGAGGGTCCCATTGGGGCGCTGATGCACAAGGCAGCTTTCGACCCGTAGCGGACAATGGGACGTATCAGTTGCCGCCAGCAGCCAGGCTGCTAGCGTCACACCATGCTCCAGCCTTTCAGAGCCGATATCGGCCCATATTCGATCTTGCTTCCCGGCAACGCGACTTTGGAATCGTTGGTAGTTAGACCTCCGCCTGAAGGTTACCAAAGGGCGTTGACGCATTGGATCATTAGAATCGGGCGCTTCAACATAGGTGTGCATCTAGACCCGTTGGGCACGGTCGAAGGCTTGAAAGATTTTATCGACCAGCAAACGCGTGGCGACGTGGCAGTCGCACACCAAAACGTCAACGGTATTATTGGAGCTAGTCACGGCGATTATTGTCCGCCCAGAACATGGATCGATTGGTGGTTCAAGAAGGGCGACACCATGATTTGCTTCTGCCTGCAGTCCGTGGCGTTTCCTGTGACCGAGCCCTCTGACGAGGAGCGAGCTGAGCATCAGAAAATCTTAACGTCACTCCGTTTCATCCCAGATGATCTGCACGCCAAGATACCCGCGCCTACGTAAGTCCGCTTCCCACCCTGTCCGACGCCAAGAGAGTCCGGTTTGGGGGCGGTGTGAGGATGGCTCTGCTGGTTTCGTCATCCTCGGGCGGAGCGCAGCGAAGACCCGGGGACCCAGCGGCGCGCGGAGCGCGACCCTGCCTGGGGCGCCGGCGTCGGACATCGTGCGTGAACAGATCGCCTTCGGCGCCGCTGGGTCCCCGGGTTCCGCGCAGGCGCGGCCCCGAGGATGACGAAAGGGGAGGCTCCGGCCATATTGTGCAAAGCCGTGAATCACTCAGCCTTCACGACCGCCGTGATCTGTTTCGGAAGCTATCCCGACAGCAGCTCATTCCTCCGCCTGATCGCCAGTCCATGCACCAGCTGTATGCAAGTGAGGACGATCATTAGGGGGACGACGACGTCTGTAGAGGGGAGGCTAAATGCGATGCCGTTTTTCGCGAGAAAATCTCCGAAAGCACGGTAGGCTTCCGGCCATAGGGACAACATCGCGACCAAGAAGACGGTCCACCAGACTATATTGGTGACCCAGGTCAACACCACAGGCAAAGGCCGCCCGAAGGTGAGGGACAGGCTGTCCAGAATCCGATCCATCCTTGGATAGCCCTCAAAACGGAAGCTGGCCGCCTGTCTCCGGGTCTAAAGGTGTTGGCACCCGGAGAATGCCGCAGCCCCCCCTATTCCTTCGACAGGTCCTGGCGGTTGAACCAGGCGACGGCGCCGGCGGCGGGGATCAGGGTCCACAGGGCGAAGCTGAGCCAGGCCTTGAGCACCATGCCGTCGGCGACGGCGGCGGCGTCTGGGCCGCCGCGGACCAGGGTCTTGAGCGTGTCCAGGGCGCCGCCCGGATTGACCAGCACCGACAGCCAGCTGTCGGGCAGGAAGCCCATGGGCGGCAGGACCTGCATCGGCAGGAAGAACTGGGCGATGCCCAGGACCAGCGGCACGAACAGGGCAACCAGCAGGGACCGGGTCATCACGGCGGCCAAGAGGCCGATCATGGTGAACTGGATGATCCGCAGCAGGCACAGCCCGGCCAGCAGCAGGATCTGGCCCACGTCGCCCAGGCTGAGGGTAAAGGCCAGGTCGCGTTCGAACACCATGGCCTGGATCAGGTCGCTGATGGTGCCCGAGACCAGCATGGCCAGCATGGCGACCAGGGCCAGGCCGACCACGACGGCCAGCTTGCCCAGCAGCAGGTTGGGCCGTGTGTTGCGCGCGCTGACCAGACGCCAGGTCTCCCAGCGATAGTCGCCGGCATAGACGGTCGCCGCCCCGATCAGGATGAACAGCAGCACCAGGGCATTGGACAGGCCCGCCGCATTGGCGATCATGGCCTGACCCAGGTCCAGCGGCTGGGTCGACAGCATCTGGGTCAGTTCGGGCGGGGCCTCGGGGTCGGCGGCCATCTTGGTGGCATTGGCGTCGATGACGATGCTGCTGATCGCCCCACCGACGAGCAGCAGGATGGGAGCGAAGAACACGCTCCAGAACCAGGTGGTGCGGCTCTTGGACAGGCGGAAGGCCTCCGCGCGAATGGCGTCAGCCCACATGGTCATGCTCCGGTGTCTGGACGGCACCCGTCTCGGTGAAGAAGACGCTTTCCAGGTCGGTGCCGACCCAGCGCGCCTCGTCGATGTCTATGCCCTGTTCGACCAGGGCGCGGATCAGGGCCGGGCCCTCCGCACGCGGCACATGAGCCAGGATGGCCGTGCCGTCGGTGCTGGCGCGGTCGCCCAGGATGGCGGCGGCACGTTGCGGGGCGCTGTCCACCGGCGTCAGGGACAGGCGCAGACGCTCGCCCGTGGTGGTCAGGTCGGCGACCGTGCCCTCGCGCACCAGCTTGCCGCGGTTCATGATGGCGACGCGGTCGCAGACGCGCTGAACCTCTAGCAGCTGGTGGCTGGCCAGGATGACGGTCAGGCCGTCGTCATGGGCCAGGCTGCGGATCAGGGCGCGCATCTCCTGGATGCCGGGGGGGTCCATGCCGCTGGTCGGTTCATCCAGGATGATCAGTTCCGGCTCGGTGATCAGGGCCGCCGCGACGCCCAGGCGTTGCAGCATTCCGACCGAGAAGCCGCGCACGCGCCGGTCCGCCGCCTCGGTCAGGCCTACCCGCTCCAGCCAGCGATCGGTGCGGGTGGTGTCGGCCTTCAGCCCATGGGCCAGCGACAGCCAGGTCAGGACCTGACGCGCGGACATATAGGGGGGATAGCGGGGCGTCTCGATCATCGAGCCCATGCGCCGCATGGAGGCCGGATCGCCGATCGCGCCGCCCATCACCGTGGCCGAGCCCTCGGTGGGGCGGATCAGGCCCAGAAGGATGCGGAACAGGGTCGACTTGCCAGCCCCGTTGGGTCCCAGCACGCCATAGACGCCACCCCTGGGAATGCTCAGGCTCAGGCCATCCAGGGCCCGCACGGTTCCGTAGGTCTTGGTCAGACCGGTCGTTTCGATGACTGCGCTCATGGACGCGACCTTGGCGAGAACCCCGGAGATGAACAAGCCGGTTCGTGATTAAACTTAGGCAATGTCAGGGCCGCCGTGTGGCGGAGTGGAACGGCGGGAGGGCGTGGCCGTTTGACGCCCCGGCCTGCCATCAAGCGGTCGAAATGACCGGGCGGAATGGGCTCCTGTTCGGAGAGACTGCCGCATGAAGACCCACGTCCTGATCGCCATCGCCGCCCTGACCGTATCGGCGTGCGGGGCCCCTGCCGATACCCAGGCCCAGGACGGTGTCTTCGCCGAGGCCAATCGGGTCACGCCGGGCGATGCCGGTTCGATGAAGGCCAGTTTCGCGCCGGTCGTGCGGGCCACCGCCCCGGCCGTGGTCAATATATCGGCGCGCGGGGTGCAGACCGTCCGCGATCCCTTCTGGGGCCAGTTCAGCCAGCCGACCGGCTCGGTCGGATCGGGCGTGATCGTGCGGCCCGAAGGTGTGGTCGTGACCAATGCCCACGTCATCGCCGGGATGAGCGAGATCAAGGTGGTGCTGAACGACCGGCGCGAGTTCTCGGCCCGGGTCATCCTGGCCGACGAGCGCAGCGACATCGCCGTGCTGCAACTGGAGGGGGTGGAGGAGCGCCTGCCGACCCTGAGCATCGACGACCGCGAGGAACAGCAGATCGGCGATCTGGTCCTGGCCATCGGCAATCCGTTCGGCGTGGGCCAGACGGTGACCAACGGCATCATTTCGGCCCTGAACCGGACGGAGACGGGCATTTCCGATTCCGGCTCCTTCATCCAGACGGACGCCGCGATCAATCCCGGCAATTCGGGCGGGGCCCTGGTCGACATGGACGGCGAGCTGATCGGGATCAACACGGCCATTTTTTCGCGCTCGGGCTCCTCGTCCGGGGTCGGGTTCGCGGTGCCGGCGTCGATGGTGCGCCAGGTGGTGGACAGCGCCGTCGGCGGGGCGCGGGCCGTGGTCCGGCCCTGGCTGGGCGTCAAGGGTGAGAGCGTCACCGCCGAGCGCGCCCGCGAGCTGGGGCTGGAGCGGCCGCGCGGCCTGGTCGTGACCGGCGTCTATGCTGGCGGGCCGGGCGCACGGGCGGGCCTGCGAGAAGGCGACGTCATCACCGCCGTGGATGGGGCGGAGGTCAACGACCAGGGCGGGCTGAACTTCCGTGTGGGTACGCGCGCACCCGACACGGCGGTGCGGATCGAGATCCTGCGCGGTGGCCGGACCCAGACCCTTTCGGCGCGGGTCCAGCCCCTGCCGGGCGATGCGGACGTGTCGCGCGCCGTGACCATCCAGCAAGGAGCCCTGGCCGGGGCCCAGGTCCTGACCCTGAACCCCGCCCTGGCCGATGCCCTGGGCGGTGATCCGTTCACCAGCGGGGTCATCATCGGCCGGGTCGCGCGCGGCAGCTATGCCAACCGCATCGGCTTCCAGCGTGGAGACGTGGTCGTGGCCGTCGACGGTCGCCCCGTCACGTCGACCCAGGCCCTGGCCAATCTGGGGCGCGGGGCCGAGGTCACGATCGACCGGCGGGGCCAGCGCGTCACGGGCGTGATGCGGTGACGGCTTCGCCGCCCGCTAGCAGATGGTTAACCACGATCGTTTAGCCTGCGTCAGCGTCCAGAGCCCTAGATGGGGCCAGCGTGGGCGGACAGGGGAGACCATCGCGGATGCCGCTGAAGCTGTCGCTGAAACCCGGCGAGAAATTCGTGCTGAACGGGGCCGTCGTGCAGAACGGCGACCGGCGCGGGGTGCTGATCCTTCAGAACAAGGCCAGCGTGCTGCGCGAGAAGGACATCATGCAGACGGCCGACGTTACGACCCCGGCGCGGCGCGTCTATTTCCCGGTCATGATGATGTATCTGGACGAAGCCATGGCCCCCAAGGTCTATGACGAGTTCGCCCGTCGCCTGACCGAATTCATGAGCGCGACCCGCAACCCCGAAGTGCTGGGGGACTGTGTCGCCGCCTCGCGCCACGTCATGGCGCGCGAATACTACAAGGCCCTGATGGTGGCCCGCAAACTGGTCGATTACGAAGAGAAGGTGGGTCATGTCGCTTCAGGCGTACAAGACAGCGGCAACCCGGACTGAGTCCCCGCGTCAGATGGAGTATCGGCTTTTCGGCGACGTCACGCGCGCGCTGATGCACGCCGCCACCGTGGACAAGAGCGACATCGCCACCCGGATCGACGCCCTGGACTGGAACCGGCGGCTGTGGTCGACCCTGGCCACCGACTGCACCGATCCCGGCAATGCCCTGGCCAATCCGCTGCGGGCGCAGATCATCTCCATCAGCCTGTTCGTCAGTCGGCATTCGTCGGAAGTGATGCGGGGCGAAGAGGATTTCGCGCCCCTGATCGACATCAACCGCATGGTGATGCAGGGCTTGGCGACCACGGCCGAAGCGGCCTGAAGTTTTTTCCGGGCGACCCGGCAGGGAACGCCACCGGCCCTTATGGCCAAGCTGTAAATCATTGAAAACATGAGGGGTCCGGCGTCGAAATCGCCGGGCCCCTTTCTTGCGTGTGCGGGCGCGAACCAGAACCGGTTCTACGGCCAGAAGGCCGTTTTTCAACCGACCAGAATGGAAGGACCCGCCGATGAGCTTTTCGGTGAATACGAACCTGGGTGCCCAGATCGCACTCCAGAACCTGAACGCGACCAACGCTGAACTGGCGACGACCCAAAGCCGCATCAACACCGGCAAGAAGGTCGCCAACGTCAAGGACAACGGCGCCATCTGGGCCATCGCCCAGGGGCAACGGGCCGACATCGGCGCGCTGGGCGTGGTCAAACAGTCGCTCGACCGGGGCATCTCCGCGGTCGATGTGGCGATCGCCGCGGGCGAGACGGTCTCCGACCTCTTGCTCCAGTTGAAGGAGAAGGCCCTGGCGGCGACCGACGAGTCGCTGAAGACCGCGTCCCGCGACGCGTTGAACGAGGATTTCAAGGCTCTGCGCGACCAGATCGCCAGCGTCACGGACAATGCCGAGTTCAACGGGGTCAATCTGCTGGTGACCAGTGCGCCCGGTTTCAACGCCCTGGCCAATGCGGACGGATCCTCGACCCTGACGGTGGCCGCCGAAGTGCTGTCGCTGGGTTCGACGAATGTCACGGTCGCCACCACCACGACGATCGCCACCCTGACCACGGCCAATGACGCCCTGGACGCGGTCGAGGAGTCGATCACCAACGTCTCGGCCGCGCTCGCGCGACTGGGCACCAAGGCGAAGTCGCTCGAAACCCACAACACCTTCGTGGGCAAGCTGATCGACACGCTGGAAGCGGGTGTGGGCAATCTGGTGGACGCGGACCTGGCGAAGGAAAGTGCCAAGCTCCAGGCGCTGCAGACGAAGCAGCAGCTGGGCGTGCAGGCCCTGGGCATCGCCAATCAGACGCCGCAGCTCGTGCTGTCGCTGTTCCGGAGCTGATCCTACAGGGCGCCGGCGGGGGGAACCTCGCCGGCGTCGCCGATTATCCGCCGCCGAACAGGCCGGTCAGCCAGGCCCAGGTCTGGGGAGCCAGGCCTTGCAGCCAGTCCCAGACGGGCAGCAGATAGGGGGAGACCCAGGCCCAGGCCAGCCAGATGGTCAGGCCCGCGATACCGATCAGGGCGACCGCGCCCCAGGCGATCAGCACAGCCAGTCCGTCCCTTTGCATCAGGCCGAAGCCGAAGGTGCAGATGATGACGGCCGGGATCAGATTGCCCCCCCAGATCGGCAACACCAGGATGAAGGCCAGGATGAAGGTGGCCAGGCCGATCAGAACCTCGGACACTTCGCTGGTCATGATCGCAAGGCGCGGCCTGGACAGTCGCTCGATCTTGCGGACCCGGGGCAGGACCTTGGCGACACCCTGGCGATAGGTCTCGCGCTCGATCCAGCGGCTGAGGGCCCATTTGGGCAGCCACAGCTGGTCCTGGCGGATCACCAGCTGCAGGCTGATCAGCAGCAGTGGAACGCCCAGGATGGTGGTCGTGCCGGGGATGATGCCGATGGCTGCACTGAGCAGGCCGAAGAACAGCATCAGCGCCCCGAACCCGCGCTCCCCGAAGGCATTGACCAGTTCGCCGAGATACAGCTTGGGGTCGTCCTTGGCCCCGATGTCCTCGAGCACCTGTGAAAAGGCCCGGGTGTCGGCCTGATAGTCGTAGTCGGGCATGGGTGCGGGTCCGGACGGGTCCGACCCATCTAGAGCCGCCGTGTGACATCCGCCACTAAACAATCGGCAATCGATGGGCCGAGGTCGTTCAGAACCCGTCGCGGATATCCTGCGGCATCCACAGATCGTGATCCGCTTCCAGATACGGCCGTCCCGCGACGTCGCGGAGATCGGGCAGGTTGAACCGACCGCCGGTGTCCAGACCCTCCAGCCGGGCCATCAGCTCGATCAGGGGGTCGTGCTGGACGCCCGGCAGGACCCAGGGGCCGGAGACGTCCTGACCTTTGGTCCCCTCGAACAGGAAGCCGTCATCGACGATCCCCGGCAGCACCAGGGGAGCCCCGGCATCGATCTTGCCGATCTCGTCGCCCATGGGGCCGGGCAGGACCTGTGGCCCTTGGCCCGAGGCTCCGGGTTTTTCGGTCGTCAGCAGGAAGCCGTCGTCGGCGATGCCGGGCAGGACCAGCGGACCGTCGGCCAGCACGCCCTTGCTCTCGCCGTCGATCGCCGCTGCGGCCTGACCGGGCAGGATGAAGTGCCCGGCCGTCAGGCCCGCCATCGTCACCCCATGCAGAACGATCAGATTGCCACCGCCCAGGTCGATGGCACCGTCATTGCCAACCTGGCTGAAGGCGGTCTGCAACTGGGCAAAGCTGGTGAACTGGGAATAGGCGCTGAGATCGATCCGGTCGCCCGCCGTCTGGAAGTCGCCGATCACGTCCCCGCCCGAGGCCAGGTCGAACACGAAGGTGTCGTTGCCGCCCTCGCCGAATAGGACGTCGTTGCCGCCCCGCCCGTTGAGGATGTCGTTTCCGGCCCCGCCCAGCAGATAGTTGCCCGAGGCATTGCCGCGCAGGCTGTTGGCCAGTTCGTTGCCGACGCCGAAGGCCGTGGTCCCCTCCAGCATCAGGTTCTCGACATGGGCGTACAGATAGACGCCGCCATTGGTCACCCGCACGTCGGCGTGGACGGTGTCGACGCCGCCCCCGGCCGCCTCGAACGTCAGGTCGTCGCCGCTGTCGACCCAATAGGTGTCGTTGCCCGATCCCCCGTCCATCAGGTCATAGTCGCCCAGGGTGGAGTCGCCCCGCAGGACGTCATTGCCCGCGCCGCCCACCAGGATGTCGGTGAAGAAGCCCGTCCCGCCGATCAGGGTGTCGTTGCCGTCCTCGCCATACAGGGCATCCGCATCGGCACCGCCGTTCAGGACATCGTCACCCAGGCCGCCGACCAGATAGTCGATCCCTGCATCGCCATTGAGCACATCCGTGCCGTCCTGGCCGAACAGGCTGTCGTTGCCTGCCCCGCCGTGCACGGTGTCGTTGCCCGCGCCTGCGATCAGCAGGTTCTGGCCCTCATTGCCGCTGATGACATTGGCCAGTTCGTTGCCGACGCCAAAGATGTTCCCGGCCCCCGCTGCCAGGGTCAGATCCTCGACATGAGCATAGAGGTAGAAGCCGGTCGATGCTGTCACCGTGTCACGCCCGCCGTCGGCGTCTTCGAAGACCAGGTCGGCCGCCGTATCGGCGACGTATCGGTCATCGCCCAGGCCGCCCGTCATCTGGTCGGCTCCGCCCCGACCGTCTAGCAGGTCGTCATAATCGGTGCCGGTCAGGACGTCGGCCGCCTCGCTTCCGATCCGGCTGACGCCGACGCTCGGCACCGGGACGAGGGGAGGGGTCGTCAGGGTGCGGACGAAATTCGCCGCCCCGACGCTGTGGGCCTGGACGCCGGTCAGGGTCAGCTGATCGCCGCTCTGCAGGGTGATGACGCAGTCGTTGCCGTTCTGGGTGATCGACGAAATCAGCTGGAAGCCGACGTCGATGACATCCTCGGCCACGTTGAAGTCCGTGATCGTATCGCGTCCGTCACCGGCATAGAAGGCGAACCAGTCGCGGCCCGATCCGCCCGTCATGACGTCGGTACCCGTCCCGCCGTTCAGCAGGTCGTCGCCGTCGCCGCCCAGGACGGTATCGTCACCGTCTCCGCCCTCGACCAGATCGCGCCCACCGCGCCCCTCGACCCGGTCGTTGCCGCCGCCGCCCAGGATGATCTCGCTGCGTCCGTCGCCGATCAGACTGTCGCCACCGTCGGTGCCATAGCGTTCGAACTCGAAATTGGGCAGGGGCACCTCGTCCGGCACCAGCACGATGAAGTCGGCGATCGAGGCGCGCGTCGTATAGTCACCCTGGATGAAGATGGTGCCCTGTTCGCCGGTGAAATCCTGGGTCACCGAAATCAGGACGCCGCCGCTGACCTGGCTGACCGAGTAGTCGCGGTAACCTTCCAGCCGCAGCCGGTCGCCGGCGGCACCGTCGAAATCCGTGATGATGTCGTTGCGGCCGCCCGGTCGGAACAGGAAGGTGTCCGCACCGGCCCCGCCGGTCATCATGTCGTTGCCTTCGTCGCCGCTGATGGTGTCGTTGCCCGCGCCGCCGTCGATAATGTCGGACCCGTTGCCGCCTATGATGATGTCGCCGCCACCGCCGCCGCTGATGCGCTCGGCCTGAACCGTGCCGACGATCCGCTCTCCGGC
>Ga0209066_10005713_pt1 | contig 13001 bp, 15 predicted proteins | sample All_14_2_FD_187198 | JGI IMG/M metagenome (GOLD analysis project Ga0209066, IMG submission 187198) | Freshwater microbial communities in response to fracking from Pennsylvania, USA - Allegheny Zone_MetaG_DW_15 (SPAdes) (version 2) ...
TCGTAATTTGATTCATATAAGCGAAGAGGACCAATTTAAGCAAAGTGAGATCTTCATAATCATGGCGTCCCTTACCGTTGGGTTTGAGATATGCCTTTAAATTTACTCCTTCTAAAATCTCACAAAAACTACGGACGGGATCATTCTCTTCAATTAAAACACCACAATCCAGTGGTAAAATCAGTTGTTTTGCGCTATAATCTGTACTGTCCAGGTACGGATTTAGCGCATGGTTAATATTTATATTTTCCATACCTAAATTATACTAGAAAAGGTCCAAGCGTTTGCCTGGACCTTTTCATTTGTATTCTATTCAAAGCTGTTTATTCGTTACAGCCTCTTTTCTTTACCGATTGTGTGACTATATGTGAAACCCGTTTATGTTGATTTAAAGTGTTACAATGCACTTAGGAGGTATACAATGAATAATTTCAAAAATGAATCGAATAAAGCTAAAGATATTATGCATGATGCATCAAAGAAATTGGATAGTGCCAACAATCAGTTTCAGGGTAAAATGAATCAAGTTAAAGGTGATATCAAAATGGATATCGGTAAATTGACAGATAACCCTAAACTACAAGCTAAAGGCCTTGTGGATAAAGCAAGCGGAATAGCTCAAGAAACAAAAGGCAAAATTCAAGAATCTGTCGCAGAAGTTAAACATAATTTAAAGAAATAATTATATGTGTTTAAATATCTAAGTATTAAATGACTATTTAAATCCTGAAAGCGAATATGCTTTTAGGCCCTTTTGGGGAATAGTCATAATTTGATTCAATGTATACCAAATCGATATGAAAAAAAATAAAAATAATATTAAACTCGCTAAGATAGAGGCTTTGCCAAAAGACAGAGATCTTCTTAGTGAGCTTAATCGTGCAAATAAAGAAATTGCTGAACAGATTATACAAAAAAAGAAACGTGAAGATGAATTAAAAATAGCAAATAAAGAACTGAGATATCAACAATCAGAAAAAGCTGATCGTGCAAGTGAATTGGTCTTAGCTAATGAAGAGCTTGATTATCAGAATCAAGAGAAACAGAATAGAGCCAATGAACTCAATATCGCTAATAAGGAATTAGCGTTTCAAAAAAAAGAAAAACAAGATAGAGCAGATGAACTTGCGATAGCTAATGAAGAATTATCCTTTCAAACCTCAGAAAAAGCGGATAGGAATTCAGAATTAAAACTTGCAAACAAAGAACTAAGATATCAACAATCCGAAAAAGCAGATAGAGCTTCTGAATTGGTTATTGCGAATAAAGAATTGAAGATACAAAAACAAGAGAAACAAGATCGAGCCGATGAATTACAATTTGCGAATGAAGAATTGTTTTATCAAACTTCAGAAAAAGCAGATCGTGCGAGTGAGCTTGTAATCGCAAACAAAGAATTAGCGTATCAGAAACAAGAGAAACAAGATCGAGCCGATGAATTAAATCTAGCTAATGAAGAATTAACTTATCAAATGTTAGAAAAAGAAAAACGTGCTTCTGAATTAATAGTCGCGAATAAAGAACTGGCCTTTCAAACAACAGAGAAAACAGATCGTGCTAAAGAATTAGTTATTATAAAAAAGAATATGATAAAAAAAGATATACAAATTCAAAATATGCAATATCGAAGTGAATTGCCAGGTCTTTTTAGTCGGAAGTACTTTATGGAAGCCCTTGTGACATATGATATCGATGAAAATCTTCCAATAAGTATCATCATGGGAGATATAAACGGATTAGCCATTATAGATGATTCTTTAGGTCAATCCACAGTTGATGAAATTCTTAGTAAGATATTTTTGATTCTGAAAAAGATATCACGTAAGAATGATGTAGTTATTGGTTTTAGTAATGGAGAATTCGCCTTGATATTACCTAAAACAAATGAAACAAAAGCTAATGATATTGTTTCAAAACTAAGAGCGCTTAAAGAAAAAGTTGGGTTTATCGATGTGTCTATTTCATGTAATACAAAAACAAAATTGAATAAAGATATTAATTTGAGTGAAGTTGTAAAAGAGGCTGTAGAAGAATTGAATAAGAATCGAACGACTCAAAAGGTATCACACGAGAACAATACAACTAACTTGATAATGGAAATGTTGTTTGAGAAGAACCATCGAGAAATGTTACACTCTCAAAGAGTTAGCTTATTGTGCGAAAAATTAGCCAAGAAACTTGGATTTGATAAAGGTATGGTAGAACGTATAAGGAAGACAGGAATGTTACATGATATTGGGAAAATCGGGATAGATGAAGACATATTAAATAAGAACGATAAGTTAAGTGATAAAGAATGGTTAGAAATAAAAAAACATCCTATCATTGGATATCTTATTTTAAGTGCATCTGAAGAATTTTTAGTTCATGCGAAAGATGTTTTACAACATCATGAAAGAATCGATGGTAAAGGATATCCTAATGGAATTAAGGATGAAGAAATATCAATTACCGCAAAAATTATAGCGATAGCAGATACCTATGATGCACTTGTTTCAGAAAGAACCTATAAGTTACCTATGAATCAAGAAAACGCAATAAAAGAGATAATCAGATGCTCAGATACTCAATTTGATGAAGAAATCGTAAAGGCATTTGTTGAGATGATAAAGGAAGAAAATAAAATCACAACAACCCAATAATTAAAATGATAATTAGAAATGTTAATAAAATTGCATAAACAAATACATCAGCACGGATAATTCTGTGTTCGTTTTGTTGGACAATTTTATTTGGTAGTCGATCAAATAGCCACTCAATAGGCTGAAAAAATAGATTCTCAGCACTTAACCAGTGAGGGAGGTGTTGATGAAACAGATCAAACCGAATACCAAGATAAAACATTGTAGAACCAAGTATCAATATACCTAACATGCCTCGTATTTCTAACAAAGAAAAATAATCTAACTGAATCAGATACTTGTTTACAAAATCAATATTATAATACGTATTTAAACTAATAGGACCATAGAATTCAGTTATTAAATAATAAGGGAAAAATCCAATAAGGAGAATTAAACTAGCATTAACAACTAACGCTAACCAAGCAATTTGCGGTTTAAAATCAAGTTTCTTAATATGCGTTGGAATCGCATTAATAAAAATAAACCAATAGAATTTTAGGAAAGAAGTAACAGTACCAGCACTTACTAATATGAATACAATCTCTAATACGATAAATGCAGGATGACCATATAGAATACTTTCAGACACGGCATGATGAAGTAAAGCTTTACTTGCATATCCATTAAAACCTACCATACCTGTAATACCTAATACAGGAATAAGAGTTAATAATCCCAAAATAGGGGATTTTTTTAATATACCACCCATCATATACATGGAATGTTCCTTTGTAATACTGTAGAGAATACCAGCACTCATAAATAAAGCACTTTTGAATAATGCATGATTTACCATATGAAATAAAGAACCCGATAAACCTAGTGCACCTTTATCACCTAAGTATGCGGCTATACCAATTCCAAGTAAGATATAACCCATTTGAGAAATTGAATGATACGTTAACATTTTACGCATATCTTCTTCAACCAATGCTAAACCTACCCCAACCAACATCGTAATGGCCGCAATAATAATTAATCCCAACCCCAACCACTTTATAGAGCTAAGAATCGGACTCATATCACTTATACGATTGTTTGATACAAAGTAAATTAAAGTAATTACTTTGAGTAAACCAAAAGCAGATAATTTAGTTAAAATACCAGAAGACAATGCATTAATAGAATAAGGAGTTTCACTATATAAACGCACTAACCAAAAATGAAAAGGAACAGCTGCGCTTTTAATCAAGAAACCAAGTATAAATAAGCTACTTACAAAATAAGCTTGATTATTCGTCTCAAGATAAAGTAAGGCTAATGCATCCCAAGCAAAACCACCTGTTAAAGCGTATAAAACAATAATTCCACTCAGTATTAATAATCCACCAAAAACACCCATCGAAATATACATAAATCCAACTTTTAGGACTTTTGGATTTTTATCTCTTTCTCGTACGATTAATCCATATGTAGTAAATGTCACAATCTCAAAAAACAAAAAGAATGCCATTAGATCATTTGATAACAAAGCACCTATTGCGGAGATGTAAGTTAATATAAAGAACCAACTAAAACTACGTTCATGACTTGTGTTCTCATAATTAGAAAATTGATACAAAGTAATACTAAAAAATACGAATGTTGTAAGTAATATAAGATTTAGATTTAGTAGTTCAAGTTTAAATGATAATCCTACTCCAAATATTCCATCTATAGTGAATAGTATAGGATTCTGTGATACTGAGTTAAGACTTAACATAAAATAGATTCCAGATAAAACGATTAATATAAGATGTACTGTCTTTCTCCAATGAGTAACACTCGAAAAGAAACGATAGAAAAGAAATTCAGACAATGCATAAAAAACGAGTAGAGAAGGTAGTATAAATGGCAGACTCATTCTAATCGTCATATTGACCTCCTAAATAAGTAATAATAAGAAACTCACAACAATCGTTAATAAAACCGCATAAATAAATGCATCATTACGAATTAAATTATTCTCATGTAAACGAGTGATTAAATTGGACAAGGTAAATATACGTCCAATTAATCCTTGTGATTTTAAAGCACTCATACTCTTATCTTCAGTATATGGATTATATGAGTTCCAATAATCAACTAATCGCTTTCCTCTTAATTGAATATAGATTTGTAATGTCTTATTGATTGGATACATTAAGATTCTCTCTACAGTTAATGAAGAAGAAAAGTGTAAATGGAATAAATTATACTTAATACCAAGTTTAAACATCACAAAACCTAAAACAACAATTTGGACCATTAATTGTAGATCTTTAATATTAAAAAAGTTGAGTGATAGAATATATTTCTCTATGAAATGAACATCAAAAGATGTCTGTGATAAAGCGGGAATAATAAGATTATCTAACAATAAATGTGGATTTAACCCAATCAATACAATGACAAACGCAATACCCGCCATTGCTAGTTCCATTATTCGAATACTTTGCGAACAATTTATATGTTCCTTATTCATTTTACCTAAGAAGATAAAACTAAAGAACTTAATAAAAGAGGTTACAGTTCCTGCACTAATAAGAATAAATAACCATTCAACCAACACAAGCGAAGGATGTCCATAGACAATAGCCTTTTCTAATGCATGATGTATAAGCGACTTACTCGCAAATCCATTAAACAAAGGAATACCTGCAATCCCTAAACAAGCAATCAAGGCAATACCAGCCGTAATGGGAAAACGTTTATATAACCCACCCATTTTGTACATATCATACTCATGGATCGACAAATATAAAATACCGAGAACCATAAATAATAATGATTTGAATAAAGCATGATTCACTATATGATATAAAGCTCCCGCAAAACCAATAGACCCATTCTTACCTAAATAAGCCATAACTCCAATCCCTAATAAGATATAACCCATCTGCGAAATACTATGATACGCTAACATCTTTTTAGCATTAGACTGTTGGAGGGCAAGAAATACACCAATTAACATAGTGATAATTCCAATCCAAATCATAATATAACCAACTACCTCTCCAAATTGCCAAGCAGAATACAGTTCTAGGAATGGTTTTTCTGGGAAGGTAAAAGTAATCATAACTCTTAAAATGCCATAAGCCCCAATCTTAATTAATATACCTGAAAGTAAAGCACTTGCAGGAGTTGGCGCAACAGGATGTGCTCTAGGCAACCAAACATGGACTGGAGCCATACCTGCTTTAATCCCAAACCCAACAAATAATAATCCAATGATTATATATCGAATAAATCCAATCTGTTCAAAACGAATAGCCATAGGCTCAAAGTTTAATGTGCCAACTGTAATAATCTGTAGAATAATCGCAAGTAGAATCATGATTCCACCAAAAACCCCAATAAATAAATATTGATAACCAGCCGATAAACTTTCAGCACTTTCGCCATGAGTAACTAACATAAATGAACTTAATGTCATGATTTCAAAGAATAAAAACATGGTTAATAAATCTCCAGCTAAAAGTGTGCCAAGAATTGAACTTAAAGTCAGAGACATAAAGAAATAGAAACGATTACGATGTATTTCATGAAGCATATAATGATGAGAATACATCATCACAAACAACCAGATTAAGGTGGTGGTCAACACCATCACATAACTCAATAAATCAACTCTAAAGGATAAACCTAATAATAAGATATCTCTAAAATTCAAAGTAGTTTGACTCAAAGCTTGTGGATAAAGTAATAAACCTAAAATGAAACTAATAAAGGTCCATAAGACAATGGATATATCTCTTCTTTGATCAGAGAAACGACCAATAATCATTTGTATTAAACTACCAACAACAGGAGTAAATATTATAATAAGTTTTAAAAATACATTTTGACTTAGACTAGTAAAGAATTGACCAAGTAGAGAAGACTGTAAACCACTTAAAATAACGCTGAGTGAAGGGGGTTGTGTAAGGTATAAAACAAAGATTCCTAAGGCAATAAAACTCAATCCAAATATAATCGCAGAGAAAATAGAAAATCGTCGATATTTCCCCCATACTTTAAATTCATTAAAGAAAGTACTTAGCATATAAGCTCCTTAGAAATAAAATGGCAATGCCAGTTCAATGACATCCATAATAAGTTGTGGGTATAAACCAATGATTAAAACGGAAACTGTAATAATTATCATAGGAATAATCATCGTTAATGGTAAAGGATCTTTTTGAAGAGAGTTCTTAACCAAGATATCTTCCTTTAAGAAGGAAGAGATTAAGATTGGCATATAATAAATCGCATTCAAGAAACTACTTAATAGAATAAGACTTAGGAAAATAGGATGTTGATCCGAAATAAGAGCTAATCCAAGATAAATTTTACTCATAAATCCACTTATACCAGGTATACCAATCATACCGAGTGCCGCAATTGAGAAAGTGATTAAGGTGATTGGCATTTTAAATCCAATTCCATCTAAATCAACTAGTTTTCGTTTTCCGGTTGAATAAATGATCGAACCTGCACTTAAAAATAAAGCTGATTTCATTAGGGCATGTGAGAATATATGGAATATACCAGCGGCTAACCCTATTGGTGTTAATAAGCCGATACCTAGGAAAATATAACCAATTTGTGCAACAGATGAATAAGCTAATAAACGTTTAATGTCTTTTTGCCCAATAGCAAATATTGAACCAAATATCATACCTAAACTTGCCATAACTAATATGAAATCATCAATTCTAAGACTTGCGATAATTTCTACTCCAAAAACTCTATAGATAATCTTTATCAACACCACAATATATATCTTCACTACAATACTTGATAGAAAAGCACTTGATGGAGAAGGAGCACTTGAATGTGCATCCGGTAGCCAGATATGTAAAGGAAACATTGCGCTTTTAATCGCTAATCCAATAAGAATGAACCCAATTGCCAATACTAAATTCGTAGGGTAAAGTGTCCAAACATTAGAAATAACAATAGACATAGAATCCATATTTAATTGACCGGTAACCATATATAGGAAGGCAAGACCCATTAAAATGGTTAAAGATCCTATACTACTTAACATTAAATATCTAAATGAGGCTAGATAATTAGCTCGTTTATGTTTAATCGATATAATAGCGGTAGACACGATAGATAGAATTTCCATGAAAACATAGGTATTAAAAATATCATTCGTATATAACATTCCTAACATTGAAAACATCAATAACATAATCAATACATAATAAGAAGAATATTGATGAGGTTTTAGTTCGTGTTGAATATCAGAGAAACTATAAACCACAATTAAAAGCGCTAAACCATTCACAAACATAACAAGTAGTGCGATTAATGGATCGATTAAAAATTCAATTCCTATAGATGCTTGATAGTTACCAAATACATATCGAAACACACCAGTATTCAAAACATCGATATAACTTACAATCGAAAGACTTAACATAATTCCAAACATAATAGATACAAAACCAAATAGGATAAAATTCTTCTTTGGTAAAAGAGGAATAATGATTGCGCATAAAAGAGGGACTAACACAATAATTACAGGTAACTGTTTCATTCTTGTTCCTCTTTTGTTTCTAACATTTTATCTAAATCTAGTGTTCCATATTCTCGATACAACTGAATAATCAAACTTAAAGAATAAGCTGTAATACTGACTGCCACTACTATCCCAGTAAGGATTAAAGCAGAAGGAAGCGGATTGACATAAGTGATATCGGGTTGATCTATCTTTATAATAGGAGCACGACCAAACTGAACCATTCCAATACTCACAAAGAATAGGAAGACAGATGTTTCCATGATATTAATTCCAATTACTTTCTTAAGAACGTTATTATGTGTTAATACGGTGTATAAACCAATAATAAATAACGCTATCGCCCCAAGATAATTCGTATGTTTAAGTAAAGTTTCAATCATGATCATCTTCCTTCAATAAACGTTGTAATAACGTAATCATTGTTGAGGCAACTTTTATTCCTATAGCTAATGTAAGTAAAGGAATCATACCTGCACTCCATATTTTCCCAAAATCTCCCATCGGGTAACCCGCGCTTTGATTGCTAAGAAAACTGCCCACACTTATTAATCCTATAATTCCAATAAATATGTAAGCAAAGATACCTAAGCTCTCTAATATTTGTGATACTCGATGAGGTACTTGTTTTTCAGATTCTTTTAAACCAAAAATAATCGCATATAACATTAAACTACTTCCAACTAGAGCTCCACCAGAGAACCCACCACCAAAAGATAGATGACCATGAAGAATAATATATATTCCATACAACTGAATAAAAGGAATTAATAAGCGAGCAATCATTTTAACAATTAAGTCATTCATGCTTATCTCCTTTCATCGCGAGAACAGAGAAAACAGCCGCAATACCAGAAAAAAGAACTGTAGTTTCACCTAAGGTGTCAAAAGCGCGATAGTCAGTAATAATAGCCGCAATGATATTCATTGAACCTGTTTCTCTTTGAGCATTCTCTAAATAATATGTTGTGACTTCGTTATACGCTGGATTTTTAACTCCGCCAATATCAGGCATACGAATAATGCTTATGGATAAGATAATAAATAAAACGAAAAGGATAAAAACAATTATTTTCTTACTCATTTTTCCATCCTCTTCGTTCTTGAGATAACAACAAGAAACAAGATTGTAGTTACACCAGCTCCTATAGCAGCCTCAGTTAATGCAATATCAGGAGCGGCAAGCAATAACCATAAAATAGACATAACCAAACTATAAGATGCGAAAATTACAACCGCAGCTAATAAATCATGGGTTCTTTCTACCGCAATCGCACAAACAATAAGAAAGATAACTAAGATGACATTAAACAACTCAAGCATCTTCCGACCTCTCTTTCTTTTCTAAAATTTCTTTATCATAAACAGCTTTACTGATGATATGTGCTGCTGTTGGATTAGTAATCCAAATAAACATTAAGATTAGAAAAACTTTAATAACAACAATATCAATTCCTAAATAAACCATCGCAGCTAGAAGAATCAATCCAGTTCCAAGCGTATCACTTTTTGTAGTCGCATGTAATCGAGTAAATACATCCGGTAAACGTAATAATCCGAGGGTACCAACACTAAAGAAGAACACTCCTCCGAGTAGTAAAATTACAACAAGTAAAGTTTGAATAATTTCCATTAGAAGAGTTTCCCCCTTTCTAAATACTTCGCAACACTTATCGTTGTGATGAAGCTCACCATCGCATAGATTAAGGCTACATCAACATAGTTCTTTTCACCTAAGATCAAAGCAACAAGAATTATAATGACAGTAATCTTTGTTGATATCATATTTATTGCGACAACCTGATCAGCCACTGTTGGCCCAACAATCGCTCGATAAAGAGAAGCGAATGAGAGTAAGGTTAATATGATAGAAGCACCGATAAAGAGATTAATCATAAATATCCTCCAAGCGATTGGCGGCTTTCTCTAATGCACTACCACTCAATCCGTTTTTGGCATCATCAGTTAATGCATGAATGACAAAATAATCATCCTTTGTATCAACCGTTAAAGTCCCTGGTGTAAGCGTAATCGCATTCGCATAAATAACTTGATTCATTGGTTTCTTTAATTGAACAGGATAGTCAAAGAAAGAGGATTGAATCGGCATTTTTGGATCTAAAACAATCTTCGCAACTTGTATGTTTGCGATAATTATTTCTTTTACTAATACAAATAGAAAAAGAATTAATTGAATAACAGATTTGAGAGAATAGAAATCAGATTCATGCTCATTGATTAACAAATCCCTATTAAACCAAAGCACGATTAAAACAACGCCTATCCCAATCATTAAGGATATGACATTATATGTAACCGTTAACAATAGCCAAAAACTAAAAAGCAATAAACCAATCCAAAAGATTTTTTTCATATTGTTTTATCCTTCTATTAATAAAAAACAGGACTGCTTAAAGTTCTTCGATAAATTGAATAAAAAATTGTTTAAAGATATAAAACTAAACTGTGATTAAATCCTAACATAAAGTAAAAAAAAGTGGGAAAAGACGATTAGAAAACAGTGTAAATTTATCAATAATAATGAGTACGACAGAAATATTCCTGTATATTTGTGAATAATATAACTTTTATATCAAATATAAATGAGCATATAAATATTGAGTAAATATGAGTTATGATAGAATTGTGTCACACATGGAAGGGGATTAATATGGATAAGAAAAGAATATTAATATACATTGTATTATTCGCATTAACATTTGCGCTCGTTACACAAGGATTTACAAATTTGGGATTGGATGGATTACTCGTTCCACTATTATTTACATTCGCGTATTTTACGGCAATATTCATCGCTGCCACTATCATTAAAAACAACTCGATTGTAGATATAGGGTGGGGATTTGGATTTGTGGTTGGAAGTTGGTTAACACTATTTGTGACGGAAAATCCTACAATTCTATCCTATGAAATTGTGGCATTTATAACAATTTGGGGATTAAGATTATCATTCCGTTTATTTAAACGTAATTGGGGTAAACCTGAAGATTTCAGATATGCAGATTGGCGTAAAGAATGGGGAGAAAATGTTGTTGTGATCGCATTCTTTAGAGTCTTTATGATACAAGCAATTATCAACTTTATTGTTGGGGCTGCAGCTTATACAGTGATTAAATACAATCAGTTTGTATTAGGTTCATCTGAACAGTACTTTGTATATCTTGCATTATTTATCGCAATTGTTGGGCTATTCTTTGAAGTTGTTGGAGATGAACAATTACGTAAACACATAAGTAAAAAAACCAAATCACTTCTAACAACAGGTCTTTGGTCTATTACACGTCACCCTAATTATTTCGGTGAGATATTAATTTGGATTGGATTATACTTATCAGGAATCACATTACTCTATACAAATTCAGTGAATATATTCTACTATGCTTTATTAGTTATATCTCCACTATTAATGAGTACAGTACTTATCAAAATCTCTACTCCATTACTCGAAAAGAATATGGAAAAATACGCTGGATGGAAAGAATATACTCAACGCGTCCCAATGATTTTTCCTTTTAGTAAAAAAGGTTAATCTTTTAAATTTATTAATAATTCAATTTCACGAACCATCATTGGATTTAATTCAGTGATGGTTTTTATATATTCGAGTATATTTCTAGCAGATTCAATAATATGAGAGTAACCTAGCACAGTTCTATTTAAAAGTTCACTTAATTCAGGGTGATTAAACTCAACTCTACGTTCAAGTGAAAACATATCATACTTCGCATTATCTATATCGCGATGTATAGACAAGATTCGATCAACCGCATGTACCTGAATCAATCGACAAGCTGATAATAATTCTCCTCTATGAAATCGTAATAATCCAACATATAGATTTGTAAGGATTTCATTCACCGCATAATCCGTTGATTGAGATAATACTGGATAATCAATATTCGGAGTATCCATTAACTCATAACCATTCTTTTTAAAGATGAACGCTCCTTTTGAGAAAGGAATATTCTCCATTTGATCATATTCAAATACTGCATATTCCGCATAAATACCATCTTCCCACATAATTTTATGACCATCTTTTGTATTCCTAAATACATATGCTAGTGGAGCACAAGCTTCTAACCAATCCAAATTACTTAGATATGATACTTGTTTGCCTTTATCAACTAACACAAAGAAATCTAAATCAGACCATTGGTCCATTCGATCAATATCTGCACAAGAACCTAGTGCTAATAGACCTAGGCAATCTTCTCTTTGACTCAAGGTATTTGATAACTGATTTAATCGATCATATAGTTTTTGGTTCATATTATTTCCTCTATCTTAAGCATAAATCAGATTCAATTATTAATGAAGTCTTACATTGATAATAAATAATCATAAGCCTATAATTTGCTTGAAGGAGGATTCACTTATGTTAGATATTGTGAATTTTCTGGAGCCAATGATTCAAGGAAATTGGAAGTATCTTGGTGGATTAGTATTAGGGACATTAGTATTATTTCTATTACGTTTTATAAGACTGCTTTGGATGGAAAGACAAATAGTAAAAGATGAAGAATATATACAGACTCACCAAAATATTCCAATAAAAACACTTCAGAAAAAAGTTTGGTTTATCCTTTTATCAGTCGTAATTTTGGTAATAATTGTATTGCCTATTAGTATGTGGATTACAGTAGAAATATTAAAACAAATAGAATCGATTGATCCTGGTATTGCGTTATTGTTCATATTTATTCTATTCATAATAATTCTAATTATGACGATCGTACAATTAGTAAGATTTAAACGATTAAGTCGTAGAATTAAGAAAATGAAAAATTAAGGTTTTATATAAGCATATCCTTCATGTTGTTTAATCATAAGTTCAGAGACACCTGAGGATACGATATGAATTCCTGAAAAAAGTGAATCTGGAC
>Ga0209066_10005714_pt1 | contig 12999 bp, 13 predicted proteins | sample All_14_2_FD_187198 | JGI IMG/M metagenome (GOLD analysis project Ga0209066, IMG submission 187198) | Freshwater microbial communities in response to fracking from Pennsylvania, USA - Allegheny Zone_MetaG_DW_15 (SPAdes) (version 2) ...
GGTGGTGCTGAACCTGGTGAGCAACGCCATCAAGTACAACGTGCCCCATGGCCAGATCAGCCTGGGCATGCAATGCCTGGGGCCATCCATGCGCTTGAGCGTGCAGGACACGGGCCTGGGCCTGACCGCGCAGCAATCCGAGCATCTTTTCGAGCCCTTCAACCGACTGGGTCGCCAGCACAGCAACACGCCTGGTACGGGCATCGGGCTGGTGATCAGCAAACACCTGCTGGAACAGATGGGCAGCACCTTGCAGTTCACCTCCAGGCCAGAACAGGGCACGACCTTCTATTTCGATCTGCCTCTGTCACCTGCTCCGGGCAGTGCTTGATCAGTAATGCGGCGGCAGCTCATCGCGCAGGCTGCGAAACGCCGGCGCGCCATCGTCGGGGCCCTGGTTACGCAGGTGCGTGAGCTCGCGGATCAGCAGATCGATCTGCTGTTGTTGGCGGATGATGGTCTGGTTGAGCGCTTCCACCAGGTCTTCGGTGAAGCTGGCCTTGATCTCCAGATCAACCAGGCGCCGCTCGATGTCGTCGTGTGCTTGCATGGGCCCTATTGGACCCTATGTCAGGCACTGTGTCAGACCAGATAGAGCCTGAAAGGCACCGCCAGCGCCCTCACCCGCCAGACCCGACGGGCGCGGGAGGCTGACACGGTGCGCGGGGGCGGCTTTACTTCTTCTTCTGGCGGATGGGCGCCACAGCCACCGTGGCCGGGGCGAGTGCGGAGGTACCTGGCGGTTTGGGGGCCGACACCGCCTTCTTGGGTTTCTTGGCTTCCTTGTTGCCGTGCTGAGCTTTGGACATGCGCGTCTCCTTGAGGAAAAACGGGATCGTGCGCGCAGACCGCTCGGGGCTCTGTGCGCTGGCGCACGCGGCGCTCAGTCCTTCAGTCGCTCAAAGGTGCCGGCGTTTCTGACACCCCTTGCGCCTGCGCGGCCTGCGTTTGTGCCGCCAGGGCACGCTGGTAAGCCTCGCCAGCCTGCAGGCGCTGCCAGTAGGCCGACACCGCCGGTGAAAACTGCCCGGACAGGCCCAGGTAGTCCGCCAGCATCAGGGCATAGCCCACCGAGATGTCGGCCACGGTCAATTGCGCGCCGCACAGATACGGGTTGGCTGCCAGGGCCGGCTCCAGGCCCCGCAGGCGCGCAAGGAACCACTTGCGGTAGTCGGTCTCGGCCTGCGGCAGGCGCCGCTCGGCGGGCTCGAAGCGGCCATAGCGCAACACGATGGTCTGCGGGAAGGTCAAGGTCGCTTCGCCAAAGTGCAGCCAGTTGAGAAAGGGCCCGTACTGTGGCTCACCCGGTGCGATCGAGAGGCTGGATGCCCCATCGCGTGTGGCCAGATACTGGCAGATGGCGGCCGACTCGGTCATCAGCATCTCGCCATCGAGCAAGGCCGGCACGGTACCCAGCGGGTTGATGACCAGGAAGTCACGCGCGCGTGCACGCGGCGGGAAGGGCAGCATCTTGAGCGCATAGGGCAGGCCCAGCGCCTCCAGTGTCCACAGGGGGCGGAAAGAGCGGGCGCTCATGCAGTGGTACAGCGTGATCATGGTGGCTTTCGTTGGCGCACGCAGTGTCGCCGATTCAGCGCGTGATCGGCAGCTCCTTGGGCACGCTGATGCCGCCATCCGGCCGGGCAGGGCGCCAGTTGGGGTCGCCTGTGGCCACCTTGAGCCAGCCGCCAAAGGCCTTCTCGATTTGCGACAGGGGCTGGCCCGTGGCCTCTTCGATCAGCTTGATGGAAGCCTCGCGCGCCGGCATGCTTTGCGTCCAGGCGGGCTTGTTGGCAAAGGCCTGGTACACCGCCTTGAGCTGACGCTGCTCCTGCAGATACAGCACGAAGTAGCGGCCCAGCGCGGCCTCGTAGGCGGCCTCGTCGGGCCGCATGCGCTCCATGGCTTCACCTCGGGGTACATCCACCCGGTCTGCCGACAGATAGCCCACCAGCTCGCGCAAGCGCACGCCCTGGCTCAGGCCCATGGTCTGCAGCACCTTGCCACGCCAGTTGGGCTCGCCCAGGTAGGTGTCGTCCACGACGGTGCTGGTCTCGTACAGGCTGGCCAGGCTTTCGTCCAGCCAGCTGGGTATGTCGCCAAAGTTGGCACGCACGCCCAGGTGGAAGAGCTCGTGCAACAGGGTGCCGGCTGCGGTGGTCTGCATCATGGCGCTTACCGAGAGGTCATTCTGGAAGGTATAGCCCAGGGTCATCTCGCTGGCACGCAGACCGTGTACCTGCAAGGCCATGGCCACCATGCGCTGCGGCGTGGGCGCCAGGTGAACCGTGATGAAGCGCGGGGCAAAGGCCATGCCGTACTCGCGCTCCAGAAATCGCGTGAAGTGCTCAAGCCGGCCAGCAATGGTCCGCAGCTCGGCCTCCGAATGCGTCGGGCTGGACAGCAAAAAGCGCCCCACGACCAGCACACTGTAGCCCGGCCCCATGCGCTGGCGCAGGGCCTCGGCCGCCTGCTGCGGTGCGTCCAGCGCGAAGATGCGGCTGGCGTACTCGGCCTCGGGTCTGGGCTGGACCAGCTCCAGCGGGTAAGCCGCGAACGAGCCCTTCTCGCCATTGACCACGTAATACATCTTGCCGCTGGCCCTGACAGAGGCCCCGGCCCCCACGCTGGTGCGTGCCAGCACCTGAGGCCTGGACGCTGCGGCCATGGCCGCCGAGGCTGCCACCGCTGCCGCACGCGATTGGCAGACCTGCCACTCCGCGCGAAACAGCCGGGCCGCCGAATCGGGCATGTCCTGCTGCATGGCCCAGTCCAGCAGGCTGGCGCCCTTGGCGGCCATGCCCGGCATGCGGCACCAGGCGGTGCCCAGCAGGTAGTCGATGTCATACGACTTGCCGTAGGCCGCACTGACGCGGTAGCGAGACAAATGGTCACTGGCCAGCGGGTACTTCTCTTGTTCCCAGGCCTGCAGGCCGGCCACGTAATCCGGGTCCTGCTTGGTCTGGGCCTGGCTGGAACATGCCGCCAGACAGAGCGCCAGGGTCAGCAACGGGCGAGCAGCAAGTGGGGTGCGGTGCATGTCGTTCTCCAGACAGGTGGGCAAGGCAAGCCAGGCTGGGCTTACTTCATGCAGTCCGCCGCCTTGCCAGCCTGCTTGCACAGTTCAGCGGCCAAGTCGGGCGGCATGGGACGGCGGCTGGCCTCAGGCAGCGAGGCGGCGCCACTGGACGGGCTTGGTGGCTTGGTGGCTTCCAGCGGGCGTGGTGCAGGCAAAGGCGTGGGCGAAGGCGGGGTGCGGGCTGCATCGGGCGCCAGGTTCTGGTCCGGGATGTAGACGGGTTTGTCTGTGACCTCGATGTTCACGCTCACCACCAGCGAGATGGCGATGAGCACCGTGCCCGCCACGGCCAGCACCAGACCGGGTGAATTCGTTTTCAAGGCACCTTCCTGCCCCGAGGCCTTGAGGCTGCCGTCGAAGTCGGCATCGAGCTTGCCCAGGATGAAGATGCAGCCCGCCATGACCATCACCATGCCGGTGACGAAGCCCATGAAGCGGGTCCAGACCCGGGACTCGATCACGGCGGCATTCTGGTGATGGCGGCTGCGCATGGCGCGCTCTTCCAGCACCACGCGCAGGTACCAGTCCTGGTAGTCCTGCGAGGGTGCCGTGCTGCGCAGCTTTTCAATCGAGGCGACGATGTCCGGGTCTTGCTGCGTCAGGCGCGATTGCAGATGGGCGTAGTTCCAGAAGGTGCCCACGAAGAACAGCAGGGCGAGCACCGCGATGCCGGCCATCATGTAGGGCAGCAGTTTGGTCTGCCATGTCCTGAGATCGTGTTGCGCGTCGGCGCCTTTGCTGCTGACCATCTGGTCCTCCCTGGTCGTGCAGGCTATCCCCAGGAGATGGGGGGCCGCCATCCCTAGGGTGGTGCTTGACGCCTCGCTGCACTTTTGGTGAGCGGCTGCGCGGTGGCGCTGCTTGTGCGGCTTCAGGCGCTTTGTCGAGGCAGCGCGGGGCGCGGGCTGGGGCGACATCCGGCCAGGCTTCATGTTGGTGGTCCCGCTTGCAGCGGGACTTCCTTGCGGTGCTCGCGCCGAGGTGGCGCCGGAGAACTCGCTTCGCGGCCCGCAGGCCGCTGCACTCAAACAACTCCGGCAAGTCAGTCTACGAAGCGCGCTGCGCGCGCCCACCTCGACACTGCGCTCCTCAGCACCAACAAGGCGCCCGGCCGGATGCCGCCCCAGCCCTTTTTCGCCCCGCTGGTGGCACGCCACGGTTGCAGTCGTGCTTCGCCGTCATTGGTGCCAGATGAAGACATCTGCAAACCGTCAGCAACTTGTCGACACGCAAAACCGATGGCACGCCCCAATCCAGCGACGTGGCCCGCCACGAGCGGGGCGACAAGGGCTGAGTGGGTGGGTGGCAGGGCGACGTCGGGGGCGTCGAGGCGCGCAGGCCACGGTGGGTTGCCCCTCGCCATGGGCGAGGGGTCGGCGAGGACTGTCTGAGCCGCCGAAGGACGGCGAGTTCCGCAGCCGCCCGCCGTGGCCGAGCACCGCAGGGCAGTCCGCAGCGCCAGCGAAGGACCGCCACCATCGGCGCCCTGCCACCCACCCACCCACTCAGCACCGCCCCGCGCTGCCACGACAAAACGCACAACCCAAGGCAAGACACCAGATCAAGGCCGCTCAGTCCGACTCAGCACCACCGGCTATCACCTTGACCGCCGCCCACCGTGCAGCCAGATCCGCCAGCATCAAGGGCGCCGCCGCATCAAAAACGATGGTGTCAGGCAGCTCGTGCTCACGCAAAGGCTCGACCTGCGCAAGCTGGGCCGTCAGCACCGCCAGATCGGCATCCGAAGCATCGTCAGCCCGCAGCATGCGCGCGCTGACACGCTCGCGCAAGGTCGCCTCGCTGGCCTGGCAATGCAAGATGGTGAAAGGGACACCCATGCTGGCCGCCAGCGCACGAAAGCCCTCACGCTCAGCCAGACGCAGGCAAGCCGCGTCCACGATCACGGGGTAGCCGGCGGACAGCGCGACGGCTGCCTTGTCGCGCAGGCAGGCATAGGTGCGCAGCGCCGCCTCTGGACCGTAAAGTGGGTCCGTTCCCCGTTGGGCACGGTGGTCCAGCACCTCACGGCCATACAGGCGCTTGCGCTCCACATCTGAGCGCAAGCGGATGGCCTGACTGTGTGCCAGCAGCCCGGAGCTCACATGCGACTTGCCCGAACCCGACAAGCCGTGCGTGATGAGCAGCCGGGCGCCAACAGGCTCACTCAGTTGCCCGGCCACCGCCAGGTAATCGGGCTGGCTCACACCATCCGCGGCCGCACCGCGCAGGCGCGCCACCAAGGCCCGCACCAGGGCCCGGTAGACCAGGGCATAGCGCAAGGTCGGCAGGCCCGCATGGTCACCGGACCCGTCCAGATAAGCGTTGAGAAAACGGTAGGCCAGGTCCGCGCGCCGATGGGCCTGCAAGTCCATGACCACGAAAGCGATGTCGTTGAAGGCATCGATCCAGCGCAGGCTGGCATCGAACTCGATGCAGTCAAAGGCGGTGACCTCCTCACCCAGCACCAGGGCATTGGCCAGGTGCAGATCGCCGTGGCCTTCGACCACATGGCCTTGCGCCTGCCGCTGCGACCAGACCGGGCGCAACGACACAGCCTGCGCGTTCAGCCAGCTTCGCAGGCGTTCGACGGGCGCCTCATCGCCCTGCGGCGACAGCCCGTCCAGCACCTGCTTCGTGGCCGTCTCGATGACGGCCGGGCTGCCAAAAGACGAGCCCGCCGGCGCGACAGGGGCCGCCAGGTGGAAGGTGGCCAGCGTATGCGCCAGCTTGTCCATGTGCGCAGGCATCAGGGTGCCGGCCTGCAGGCGCTCGATCAGCAGAGCACCCGCATCGAACTGACGCATGCGCAGGGCGTATTCAATCGGCGGGCCCTGGGCAGGCAGGCTGGGCGCATCCGGCGTGCCGCCGATGGCCACCACGTCCAGGTACAAACCGGGCGCCAGGCGCTGGTTGAGTTGCAGCTCGGCTTCACACAGGCGCTGGCGGCTGGCCAACTCACTGGCATCCAGGAAAGGCAGCTTGACGGGCTTCTTGATCTTCCAGGCGTGCACACCATCGAGCAACACCCATGAGATGTGGGTTTCGATCAGGCGCGCGCCCCAGCGTTGTTGCAAGGCCTGAACCAGCTCGGCCGTCATGACCCGGCCCGCGCCTTGCGCCATACACTGGCCAGCCAGGGCTGTTGCGCCAAGGGCAAGCCGGGTGGGCGGTAGTAATGCAGCAGCTCCACAAAGCCCGCATCAGTCATGAATCGGCGCCAGGCGGCCAGGTCGTGATACGCGCCATAGCGCCCACCGTTCCAGCCCTCCTGCCCTTCACCGCGCGGGTTCGAGCTGAACAAGACCCCGCCCGGCTTGAGCGCCGCATGCAGCTCGCGCAACACGCGCGGCAACTCCTGCGAGGGCACATGGAACAGCGAGGCATTGGCGAACACGCCGTCAAATCGCTCGGGCGGCAAGTCCAGTTGCAAGAAGCTTTGCAGCAGCACCTCGCAACCGCTGTGGGCGCGCGCCATCTCGACAAAACTGGGCGTGCCTTCCAGGCCCGTAGGCTGGTGACCTCGCTCAACGAAAGCTTTCAGGTCACGCCCCGGTCCACAGCCAAAGTCCAGGATGGCGAAGGGCGCCGGCCCCTCGATGAAACGCAGCAGCGCGTCCATGTTCTGGCTGACATCGTGGTCACGCGTGCCCACCCAGAACTGCTCGGCCTGGCCGTCGTAATGCGCCAGCGTCTGCCTGGTGATGAGCTGAAGGTCGTCAGGTTGCAGGTCGTGTTGCGGGTCCATGTGCCGATGTTGACACAGGCGCCAATCAAAAGTGCCCCGCTGGGTCAGACCAGGGCGCTTCAGCGCTGCTGGCGGCGCGACTCACGCAAGGTGAACAGGTACAGGCCTTCGACCTTCTCGCGCGCCCAGGGCGTCTTGCGCAAGAACCGCAGGCTGGAGCTGACGCTCGGGTCGTGCGTGAAACACCGCAGCGGCACGCGCTCGCCCAGCTCTGCCCAGCCATAGTGGTCAACCAGCGCTTCCACGATGTGCTGCAGGGTCAGGCCATGCAGCGGGTTGTGCGGCTGTTCGGGTGGCTCGGTGGAATGGGGCATGCCGCTATTTTGCCAGCGCGCAAGGCACGCTCAAAGGACAGCTCACAAGGTCAGCTCGAAGCCGTCGACCAGCGCACCCGGCGCCGTGATCGAGCCCAGCTGCCGCTCACCGTAGGTGCTGGTGTCGGGTTGCAACTCGGCGCGGTCCGTCAGCGCCAGCAAGCGCGGCCCGAACAGCTGCAGCAGGTCATCGTCAAAGCGCATCACGTTCAAGGGTGCCGTGAGCACCCCGTCTTCGACCCAGAAGCAGGCAAAGCGCGTCATGCCGGTGAGGCGACAGGTCTGGCGGTCGCTGTAGTTCAGGTAATGCAGGTTGCTGAGGTACAAGCCCGTGCCCAGGGCCTTGAGCACCTCACTTTCAGGCAGATGGCCCGGAGCCAGGTGCAGCGCCTCAGGGCCTTCGCCCGCTGTGGCGCCATTGGGCGGCACGCCAAACTCGCGCGCCGAACGCGGCGAACACAGGCTGCCGGCGTGGCGGCCGTCTGTGACCAGGGGGACATGGTCTGGCCGTGTGAAGCCATTGGGCGTGAACGCAGCCGCACTGCTGCGCCCGGTGTTTTCCTGCAACTGGATGCTGGCGTGCAAGGGCGCCTCGCCTTGCACGAGCCGCATCAGCGGCGAGGTGCCGGTCTGCTGCAGCTTGTGGCTGAAGCCGCCCCAACCCAGCGTGCCCAGCATCTCGGCCACGGCAGCCGGTGCAAAGTAGGTGCGATATCGGCCGGGTGGCAGGCTCCGGGGCGGCACACCCAGCATGTGCACCTGCCCGGCCGCCTCGCGCACACGTGCAGCAAAGGCCTCGTCCAACCAATGCGTGCCGGCGTAGCTGGTCTTCACCGCCTTGTCGCCCGAATGGTAGAGGCACCAGTCCAGGCTGAAGTTTTCAACCCGGTGCCAGTTGCGTTGCCCCCGCGTGTCGGCGTAGGCGCGCACCACCGGGCCACCGGCGTAAAAGCCCACAAAGTCCAGCTCCTGCGCGTGCGTGTGCACGGCATGGATCACCTGGGCCGGCGTGGGCAAGGCACCAGCGTCTTCGCGATGGGTATGGGCCACCACATCGGGCAGAAACAGATAGGGGTCGTCGGGCAGCACGGCCAGGTCACCCGCCAGGCTGGCCATCTCGCGCAGCAGCACCGGCACGTCACAGGCCAGGTCACCGCCCACCGTCAAGGTGGACTGGGCCGAGCGCTGCCCCTGCGACAGGCTCAAGGTGACATAGGCCTGGGTCACATGCGTGGCCTGGCGCACCGCCGCCCGGTTGAAGCGGATGAAGTCGCTGGCTTCGGCGGCCAGATACAGGCTGACAAACACGCCGTCAGGCGCCTGGCTCAGCACCGCATCGGCCAGGGCCAGGGTGTAGCCCTGATCGGTCACGGACGAAGACGATGAAAGGGATGACTTGGCTGTTTGCATGATGTCCGCCCCTCGCTTCACGCCGCGCCGCCGAACACGGCCACGTTGGCAAACTTGCAGACGGGCGCCGCATGCCCCACGCGGATCACCTGAGAAGGCTCACCCTTGCCGCAAAACGGCGTGCCCATCACGGCGAAGGTGCTGGCATCGCCCACCATGGCCAGCGAACGCCAGAAGGTGGCCGAGATGCCGCGGTAATTGGGATTGCGCACGACCTCGGCCAACTGGCCCTGGCGGATCACCTGGCCGTACTCGCAACCGAACTGGAACTTGTTGCGCGAATCATCGATGCTCCACGAGCAGTTGGTGTGCATCAGCACACCGTGTTCAACCGAGGCGATGATGTCTTCGAAACGGGCATCGCCCGGCTCCACGTTGAGGTTGCTCATGCGGTCGATGGGCGCGCGGTTCCAGGCACAGGCACGCGTGGTGGCCACACCGCCCAGGTCAAAACCCAGCGCGCGAGACCGCGCCTGCGAGATCGCCCCGCCCAGCGGGCGCTGCAGCACGCCGCGCTCGATGATGCGCTGGCGTTGCGCGGCCGAGCCATCATCGTCAAAGGCAAAGCCGGCGAACTCGTGCGGCTGGCCGGGGTCGTAGCTCACATTGAGCAAGTCGCTGCCGTAGCGGTAGTGGCCGAACATGTCCAGCGTGACAAAGCTGGTGCCGGCATAGTTGCGCTCGTCGCCCAGGATGCGGTCCAGCTCCAGCGGGTGCCCGATGGACTCGTGGATCTGCAGCATCATCTGATCTGGCATCAGCACCAGGTCCATCTCGCCACTGGGGCACTGCGGCGCCAGCGCCAGCTCGATGGCCTCTCGGGCCACACGCGGGCCGTCTTCATGAAAGCGCGCGCGGGCCAGCACCTCCAGGCCACCCTGCTGGCAAAAGCCGTTGTACTGCCCGGCAGACGAACGGGTCTGGGTCACGCCACCCACCTGGGCCGTGGCCTGGATGGCCGGCGTCAACATCTGCCAGTGCTGCTCGGCACGGGCCCCTTCGCTGGTGACATAGAGCTGGTCGGTGTGCACCGTCCACAGGCTGGCAGACCAGTCGACAATGCGCTCGTCCACCCGGGTGGCGGCGCTGATGCTGCGCAGCAGGTCGATGCGTGCAGGCAGGCTCAAGGCCGCGCTGTCTTGCTCAACCACGCTGTCGTAACGGCCTTGGGGTTGGGGCATCTGCAGGCTGGTGTAATCGAACACCGTCTTGCCCGCACTGGCCTGGGCCAGCGCCCTGGCGCGTTCAAACGCCGCTTTCAGGCCTGCCACAGAACTGTCTGCCGTGGCGGCATATCCCATGCCGCCGGCGATCACCGTGACCATCACACCCTGGTCGCGGACCAGGGCGGGGGCTTGCGCCACGTCCTGGCGCACGGTGAGGTGCTGGGCCCGCTCGCTCACACCGCGAACGGCCCAGTATGAAACATCACGGGGGGCGGCTTGCCGCGCACGGGCTTGAAGGTCATCCAGCATATGCGCTGGATTATTCAGCAAGTTCTCGTGCCCTGCCGGCTGCGGGCCGGCAAGCCCCTCGTCAGACTCAGTCGTCCTGGCCCGAGGTCAGACCCAACACGGCCAGCAGCGACTGGAACACGTTGTACAGGCTCAGGTAAACACCCAAGGTGGCCGTGATGTAGTTGGTTTCATAGCCGTCTTGCACGCGCTTGAGGTCATGCAGGATGAAGGCCGAGAAGATGCCGATGGCGGCCACCGACAGGGTCATCATCAGCGCGCTGGACTGGATGAAGATGTTGGCGATACCAGCCACCATCAACATGATCGCGCCGACGAACAGCCACTTGCCCATGGTCGACAGGTCACGCTTGATGATGGTCGACAGCGTGGCCATGCCCAGGAAGATGGCGCCCGTACCGGCGAAAGCCAGCATGATCAGGTTGGCGCCATTGGCCAGGCCCAGCACCGAACCCACCAGGCGCGACAGCATCAGGCCCATGAAGAAGGTGAAGGCCAGCAAGACGGGCACGCCGGCTGCCGAGTTCTTCGTCTTCTCGATAGCGAACATCAGACCAAACGCGCCAGCGAAGAACACGATCATGCTGATGCCGGGCGACATCCCGCGCATGATGCCGGTGGACACGCCGATCCAGGCGCCCAGCACGGTCGGCACCATGGACAGCGCCAGGAGCCAGTAGGTGTTACGCAGGACACGGTTGCGCTCTGCAGCGGAGACGCCGAAACCGGCGTTCCCACCGTACGCAGCTTGAAGGGATTGCAGATTTTGACTCATATGGGCTACTCACTGGTTGATCAGAACACGTCACGACCGGATTCGGTCAATTTCACAATCTACGCTTTAACACACTTCGCGTAAATTCGTATTTCTGGATTGATTGCTTCGCTTTTTTCGAATCATTGCTTGGCCAGCGCCTGGCGCTTGGTGCGGGCCCGGATGTTCAGGGCCTCTACTGCCAGCGAGAAGGCCATGGCACTGTAGATGAAGCCCTTGGGCACGTGAATCTCGAAGGCTTCTGCCGTCAGGGTCATGCCGACCATCACCAGGAAGGCCAGGGCCAGCACCTTGACCGACGGGTGCTTGTCGACAAAGTCGCCGATGGGCTTGGCGGCAAACAGCATCACGCCCACCGAGGCGACGACGGCGGCCACCATCACCCAGATCTGGTCGACCATGCCGACGGCGGTGATGACGGAGTCCAGCGAGAACACGATGTCGATCACGGCGATTTGGGCAATGACGCCCCAGAACACGCCAGTGGCGGCTGCGGCAGGCGAGCCCGCGCCAGGGCCGTCGAGTTCACGCGCTTCGACTTCAACGAAGATTTCGTGGGAGGCCTTGTAGAGCAGGAACAAGCCACCCAGCAGCAGCACGATGTCGCGCCCGCTGATGTCGTTGTCCATCACGGTGAACATGGTTTCGGTCAGGCCCATCACCCAGCTGAGTGAGAACAGCAGCGCCAGGCGGGAAACCATGGCAAAGCCCAGGCCCATGGTGCGGGCGCGGTCTCGCTGCTCGGGGGGCAGTCGCCCCACCAGGATGGAGATGAAGATGATGTTGTCCACGCCCAGGACGATTTCAAGGGCCGTGAGCATCGCAAAAGCGATCCAGAGATTGGGGTCGAATAAGAATTCCATGGCGGCTAATGTAAAGTTGTTAACACATCGCGTAAATGCGAATTTATGATCCGGATACTTCGCATTATTCGAAATATTGCCGCATGAACTTCAAACACCTGCACTATTTCTGGGCCACGGCCAAGGCGGGCGGCATCGTCCGGGCGGGCGAGCAACTGCACATCACGCCTCAAACGCTGTCAGGCCAGATCAAGCTGCTGGAAGACCAGTTGGGGTGCAAGCTGTTCCGCAAGAGCGGGCGGCGGCTGGAGCTGACCGAAGAAGGCCGTGTGGCCCTGGGTTTCGCCGACCAGATTTTCGCCCTGAGCGCGGAGATGGAGGCGGCCATCGGGCAGGCCACAGGTGGCAGACCGGCGCTGGACTTTCGTGTGGGCATCGCCGACTCGGTGCCCAAGTCGATTGCCTACCGCCTGCTGGAACCCGCCATGGACGTGCCCCAGCAGGTGCGCCTGATCTGCCAGGAGGGCAAGTTCCAGGATCTGCTGGCCAAACTGGCCGTGCAGCGGCTGGACCTGGTCATCGCCGACGAGGCCATGAGCAAGCAGCTCAGCGTCAAGGCCTTCAACCACGCGCTGGGCACCACAGCCATGAGCTTTTTCTGCGCCCCGGGCCTGCGGCAGCATCTGAAGGGTGACTTTCCGCGCAACCTGCATGGTGCGCCCATGCTGATCCAGGGGGCCTCGTCGGCCATGCACCAGCGCCTGGCGCTATGGCTCACCCAGCATCAGATCAGCGTGCGCACCATTGGCGAGTTCGATGACGCCGCCTTGCTCAAGGCCTTCGGGCGCGAAGGGCGCGGGGTGTTCATGTCGCCCACCGTGCTGGAGGTCGAAACCTGCCAGCAATACGGCGTGGAGGTGCTGGGGCGCACCGATGAGCTGGTGGAGGAGTTCTATGCCGTGACCGTGGAGCGGCGCATCACGCACCCCTGCGTGGCTGCCATCACCCAGGCGGCGCGCGGCAAGCTGTTCAGCGCCTGAGCTTGAATTTCAGGCACGGCGGCCTCAGGTAAGCAAGCCGACAAGCCATGCCCGAAAGGCCACTCTTGCCCTTGCTGATCCTGGTCTGTGCCGTGCTGCTGTGGGTAGGCTGGCTGGTGGGGCGGCCGCGCCTGGTCGCGTGGCGGCGTGCGCGCTGGCGCCGTCAGCCCTTCCCGCCCGCGTGGCGCGAGATCCTGCGCAAACGGGTGCCCTATGTGCGCGGCCTGCCGGCAGACCTGCAGCTGCAACTCAAGCAGCACATCCTGGTCTTCCTGGCTGAAAAGCCCTTCATCGGTTGCGGCGGCCTGCGCATCACCGACGAGATCCGCGTCACCATCGCGGCGCAGGCCTGCCTGCT